>MDTG01199805.1_pt1 | contig 18075 bp, 10 predicted proteins | sample 811421 | NCBI WGS metagenome assembly MDTG01 (sample SAMN05326645, study PRJNA326480) | marine metagenome | isolation source: seawater | place: Pacific Ocean: South East | collected 2011 | reverse complement strand
CTATTTTTGTTAAATCAAAATTACAATCGCATGTAATTTTAGCAACTGTATATCTAGTTAAAAACTCTTCATTAATTAATTGTTTGATAAATCAATAAATTAATAAATTATTATATAGTTTCTTTACCCATTTCTGATAAAATTATATTTAATTTTGACTTAATTAAACTATTTTCGGCTTTAAGTAGAGTATTTTCACTTTTAACTAAATTATTTGATGCTGCCATATTTGTTATTATGGTATTATATTCATTAATTTTAGATTTAATTAATGTGTTTTCTGACTCTAGTCCTTCAATTTTTGTTTGTTGGGTTTGAACTATAGTATCTAATTCTTGGATCGCTGCTACTGCGTAGACAAAAACACTCTGGTAATTCAGAAAGTACATTGTCTTCTCTGTACTTACTAACCCGGTGTACGGGTCGGGGTAAGGTGCTTCATTTACGCAATATGCCAGCTCGGGGATCTGCAACACCTCTTGTGCAATGAAACCAGCCTCGTCTACGTAAGATTCCGGGAAGTCTCCCTTGAAGTCAGCGTCCTTCATAACAGACGTCTTCTGGTACTTCATGGCGTTAAGCTTATGTATGGTGGCAAGAGCGTGTGTGATAGTTACCTCATTCTGCTTGAGTCGGTCGTCTGAACCAGCGAATACGTTACCGCTCGTAAAAAGACCCAGCGTACTCCCGAGTGAGTCAGCGGATTTGCCTGTTGTGTCGTCGGGAAATCGCTGGCCACCCCTGTTGTAAAATAAATGCCTGTCTCCGTTGTAGACAATGTTGTATTCACGAAGGATAATGCTAGCGCCGCGGTGCGACGTGGGCCGGGCACTGAGACTGCCGGTGGCTGTCGCACGGCCACCCCATGCAGACAAGGCCAACTCTCTTCCTGAGCTGGCATAGACATAATCTGCCTCGATATTTGTGGTGTAGATATTTGTGGTCACGACCCCGCCGTCAGCCTTGAGCAATGGTGGTGCCACCTCTCCCATCTCTTGTATTAAACCATATTGAACTTCGACCGGCGTCGTTCCGAATACAGATTGATCGTATGAGTACAGCGAGGGGGCCGGCAAGCCGTTCTCTTTAGTATCACTCCAATCAAAACTTTGAATTATACACTGAAGATCAACTTGGTAGTCGTGAATTGGTTGAACCCATAAATAATAACTTTCAGCGTCAGTGAGACCTATGTAAAAGAATTTATAATTGAGATATATATCACCTTTTATTCCTGTAATAATCGGATTTTTATCTTTATATCTTGTTATAGTAAATACATTACCGGCAGTACAATAGTTCCCGTTACTTTTTATATATAAATAAAAAGGTAAAAAACTTTTAATTCTTCCTAAGAAACCCATCTTACCCGATGGCTCCGACAACGAGGGGGTATCCGCGTTAGGAGGGAAGGTAAAATCTTTTTGCGCAGTAAAGGGCATTTGATATTCTGATTTAATCGGAGGCGAGAGGGCGTTTCCGTCTTTATCGAGGGTAAGAGTTCCACTATAAGTTATGCCCTCTTCACCAGACAGGTTTATGCTTTGAGTTTGTTCATTATTAGTGATTTCATTGGCATACATTCTCCACCCTTGTGTTTGTGGTCTTTTTACATTAAAATCTATAATAGTCATTTATATAAATAATACAATAATAAAAGTTAAAAAAATTAACATATTTAGTTAAACTATAAAATTGCAACTAAATATATTTATATTTCTAAATGTGTAATTTACAGTACCACTAAATTAAGAAGCCTGAGCTATAGTTGGGGCTTTCATAGTATAAGCAGCTTCCTGCGTGGACCACGGTTGGAACGTTACTGTTCTGTTAAATCATGATGCGATATCTTCCATAGTAACAGTGACATTTTTTATTATCATTTCTGCTGAACCTGTCCAAGTTGAGAAATTATTTAATACACTAGTTCGGCGTTCCGCGACCGTCAGCATGTCACTCCAAGGTGGTCCGTTAAAATTACCAGCAACAGCAATGTTAAATAACAAATCATAATATTTAGTATCACCCCCATCTACATTCTCAAAAAGTTCTGAATTTTCATCGGTACCAGGATATGTATGTATATTTATACCATTAAAAATGATATCTATTTGATTTTCAGTATTACTATTGCCGCGGGTAATTAGTACTTCAAAATTCATTAAAATTATCTACTAAATTATAACCTGCTTGTAGGAGACCTAAGTTTTCTAGGTTATGAATTTCGAAACTTAGAACGTGAGCAGGAATTTGTAATGATTCATTAAAAAAATGGATTGCTGTACTATATCCGCTAATATCGTACACATTAGAAGCATACTCCATTATATCTATTTCACCACACTTAGGCCAATCTATACCAACTCTCGCTTCAGACCCTAAAAGCCATAATGCAGGCCATATAGGAAAGTCTTTTATTGGCTGATCCGCACCATCTCTAGCGATTGGTAATTTAGCTGTAATTTTAATACGTGTACTTCTATTATTTCTGCATTATTTTCATCATAAATTTGAATTTCGGGTGATGATGAGTCTTCTAACGAGTCCCACGGCAGGCCACTAGCAGTTTCAAAATTAAACACTAAACCACTTATTCGCCTATTATAATTTCTTACATCTCTAGAAGTTGCATTAGAAAATAATATTGTATGTGCATCGCTTGCTAATTCATTCGGTACCTATGTAACTATGGACTATGAAGTATTTTTTATATTAATTCTTCCAGATGATGCCATTACTCTTATCTTACCTGCTATAGATAAATCATAATTACATGAAACACAAACCCCAAACGAAAATTTTATACCATTTCTATTATTACTATTATGGACAAGAACATCTTGCTGTAATTCTTGTCGATTTTCATCCATTAATAAAAAATTAATTTTCTCCTCGGTATGGCTACCAGGCAAAGAGTAAATAAATTGCCGTTTACTATCTTTATTTGTATGATTAATAGATTCATGATATAATTGAGTATTTGTAAAAGAGTCAAATTTTTTCGTATATGGAATTGTATTATTATCATATTTTTTTGGAAATTGATCTACATGTAATAATCTATTGATCCCACCTAATGGTTTAAATCCCGTTATAATATTCGCAACCTCCATTGCTGATTGATAGGGGGTACTGCCACACAAAGTTAGTGTTTGATTATCAACAACAAAACTACTATCCGTATTATTATTAGTACCAATCATTGTATATTCAATATTGGTACTTATTATATTATTAAATTCAAATGTTTGAATATTCTTATCGTATACTGAACGACCAATCATATTATCAACATTTATTTCTTTAATTATTTTCTTAGAATTATTATTATTTTTAGGAATTTCTATATTAAAAGTATCTTCTACTATACCATTGCCAAAATATATTGGACCATTTATTTCATAATCTCCAGATATATTACCCACATTTTGATAAGACTCTATTGCTTCAGGAATATGTAAATATTCACTAATTTCAAATTGTTCGTCATTGCCAGACATACAAAATTTATTTAATCCAGTACTAAAATTAGTCGAGGGGTTAGCAGTTCTATTAAATTCTACATCACCAGAAACAAAAGTTTTAGAAAATTGTATATTTCCTAATTCATCCATATCATTTATTTTTTTTTCTTGTCTACCAGAAGCACTAATGTTTAATCCACTTAATAATGACCCCTCAATATCATTAATTTCAATGTCATTAAAATTAGGAATATTATTGCTATCTTGTAAATTTATTAAATTATCTGCATGAATTAAATTAATACCAGATAATGTTAAAACTTTACCGTATTCGTGTTCACTTGTCTGTATTAAACTTATATTTTTTATACTTGCATTTCCTGAACAAGTAATACGCGCATCATTAGTTGGTTGAAAATTTAACCCGCCAGCAGAAATAATTAGAGAACTAACCTCAAATTTATAATTATGACTAAAATTTGGCTTGTTTAAACCTGATGCATCAAAATATTGGAGTTCATCGCTGCCATCACCACTACTTGTGTTAACTGATAAAAGTGATGAAGCGTTTATATTCTGTAGAACATTCATTTTTCTACTGCAAAATATTCGGATAGGAGCAAAAATGTTAGGATCTTGTATTGTTCTTACTACTGTACCATACTTTTGTTGAGTGAAATTGGTAAGATCAACATTAGGTATTGCTCGTAAATAATTGTCATTAAAATCAATTTCACTAATTGTTATACCAGTTGCAGAAAATGTTTGTACTTGTGAAATATCAAATATATCACAGGATACATTAATATTTGGTTCTTGTTTATATCCAGATTCGCCTTCCCATGATATAGTAAACAATTCTTGCATCTTAATCTTCCATTGAATTGAACTTATACCGCTTTCATCTTTCATATTAGCTTGTTGTCTATTAAACTGAGCTAATGCATTTCCACCTAGTTTAGGCGCCATTTAAATATATATAATATATTTAAATGTAATTAATATTTTAAACTATTTAAATTTACAATAGTTAATTATTCTAAATATGAATTTTCTAATCTATTTTTACTAATGTACCAAATGAAGAAGGATTTTTAATATTAACTCGTCCACTTGTTGACATTACAATTATTTTACTTACAAAAAATGTACTTGTTAAAATTTCATTATCATCATCAACCCCTACTTTAAGTTGAAAATTTATTTTTGCCTTTTCATTAAAACCATTATATATTCCAAATTCAGGAACTAATTTTAAATTCAAGAATATATTCCCGTTATTTTCTTTAGAGGGATTAGTATCTCCTGATGCAGACATCGAATATTCGAATGTTCTATCAAAGCTTCTATTAAAATTATGAGTAGAATCATAATAATTTTGAATTTGCGACTGTCTATTAAAATGGTCAATCATCAATCTTTTACTGCTAATATCATAAGTACTACTACTACCATTTGCTAATGCTACTCCTTTATCTATATTATCACTATTAAAGAAGGGACTGTTTCTGATTTGAGTATTAAAACTAACATTATTACTATCATCCCTTGCGCGCCCTTGCATTGCACTAATTTCAGTAAATGCTGTGTCTAAATTAATAAAATTTCTGGAGTTATTAATATCAGCGGAAGGAGTTAGGTAAATTCCATCTTTGAAGGTTTTAATATCGTTTAAATCTAATTCTCTACCAACGCCCAAATCAGAGTCTTCTACTAATTGGTCTCTGTTAAAATCTCTTAGAGCTCTTCGGTGATAATTTTCAAGTGAACCATGTGTACTGTTTTTGCGTGGTTGGTCATTAAAATTAACTTCAGTATTATTAGTAAAGCTATCCGCGTCTTCTCCTTTTACATAACAACGCGCCACTTGTTTAGCCATTACAGCAGGTGCATTTCCGTTACGCCTCACTGCTACGTATTCTATAGTGACAGTTATAATATTCCATCCTTTATTTAAATTCTCAATTTCTACTTTTTTAAATGTTTGTGAAGCAAGTACTGTACCAATTGAACCTGTGGTTGTATACCTACGATTACGATTAGGAATTATACATCTAAAATAATCTTCTCCACGTTGATTACCAAATCTTATTGGTACATCAATTTGAAACCTATTAGTATTATTAGATGATGATGAAGGTATGAGTTCATCTATATTGAATCTATCACTTATTGTTGCGCTGGCATCATACCTATTAATGATGCTTTCATCATTATTTGGAACAAGTCGTCCGGCAATAAAAAGATTATTAGCACATATTGTTAAGCCGTCTTGATCTTTTAATTTAATACCACCTAAATAAGTATTATTAATATTTAAAAAATCATGTATATTTGCAGATGGTCCTATATTTAAACTTTTTAATCGAGCTTCTAATGTTGAATGTTTAATATCAGTTTCCACATTTCTTAAAGGTGATGATATATTTCCTGCATTACTTAAATGAGTAGCATCTAAATTGTCATTAGCAAATTCAATGTTATCATCTATATTAAGTGTTTGAAAAGATGCATTAGTTACACCAATAATGTCACCACAAATATGTAAACGTCCTGAAAAATCTAAACTCATAAATTGAGCATCAGTATCGCGTTGTATATAAGTAATGTTATCTTTCAATTCTCTTAGTCCTAATCCTGGAAAATCTTTTTTGATTTTTCCTAATACTATAATAGATGAAACACTACAGTATTCAGTCTTTAAAGTTTCACATGAAAGTCCAGTACTAAAAGATGCAGTAGTAAAGTTAAACATTGTATTAGGAGAACCTTTTAGTTCATCACATGAAACAGAAATAGTTGAAATACCACCATTGTCAGCACAAACATCATTATGTATCTGATCTATTTTAAATTTCCATTGCAAAGGATTATTATCTTTATCTTTAACTCTATTAAATTGAATAAGGGGTGTATGCTTCATGTTTGGCATTATGTAATATATTATATTAAATAATATTTTTATTTTTTTTGTAAAATCTTTATTTTTTTTCATTAAAAAGGTTGTGTAGTATAGATACGTCCTCCATGATCATTATTACTTGAATCAATTTGAAATCTATTAATATTATCATGTTCTAAATTTGGACTTCTCCCACCAGAAAACCCACGCTCCGATACAACTACTTTATCACCTAACTGATTCATTCTAATTATACCAAAACCATTTACATTTATAGGAGCTAATCCAATTCGTTTAAATGATACGTCTCCTCCTTTTCTGGCAAAGATAGCGCCATATGGAGGTTCAGCTTTTTTACTTTGAAAAGGGGAAGAGGTATTAACACCAAAATAAACTGTGGTAGCAATATTACTACTGTTATCACTAGAAATTGCTAAATGTCTAACTTGCATATCTAAAGAAGCATCGGAAGTAATATTTAGTAGATTATTTGGTAATTCATTTTTATAATCCTCAGGTGAAAATATATTATCAAATGAAATATTAGTATTTATAGTAAAATTATCTATTTTATCTTGACTTACGAAAATACCAGTGTTCTTTTTATTACGTGGTTGATAATTAGCCTGATTAAATTGAAAACTTTGATCTGTATTGCTGACAACAAATAAATGGTCGTCTGAAATAGAAAAATCAATTAAATGCTCCATGATAGGATTTGTAGTAGAGTCAATAGTGTCATTAGAGTTATTAATAATTATAATATTATTTGATATATGTGGGTAGGTGGGGTTTGTATGTGAATTTAGAGAATATACACCAATCATATTTTTTTCAGTATTTTGATTAATATTTAAAGGAGAATTTTTCTTATCTAATCCAGTTAAGTGATAACTATTACTTACATCTTGTGTTAGTATTAACAAATTATTATTGTTATGCCCGTCTCTATAAATAAATTTACTAGCAAAAAAGTTGGTATCTGAATACGTATCACAACATAAGTTAACACCACTTATAAAAGTTTTGAAACTATTAGAATATAAGAATTTGCCTCTTAAATTTTTGGAACCATAAAAAATTTTGTCTCCTTTGTTTGAACAAGCTAGTGAATGTGTAACTTCTTTATTTTGCAAGACTTGAAAATCTGGGCCCAACGTCTCATTAGTGAAATTTAGATTAATTTCATCATAAAAACAAATATCAGTTGTAAAAGAACCACCCTTTACCCAATTTTCACCATAATCATCAGTTTTTAAGAGTTGTGTTACACTAGTATCACATGATACAGCATAAAGATTGTTGTCATCCTCAGAGAAAGTTATAGCTTTTATATAATGCTGATTAGTTAACCTTTTCCACCCAATACCACAATCCATAGATCTCCAAAGCTCATTAACTGTAATATTTTCACCGCATATTGAATTAATAGCAAATATTTTATTTCCATTTTTACTCATTATTACTTCATCCCATTGACATACAGGTGTATTTATTCTATGAACAAGTGGTAACCAACTAAAATAAGGTTGTTTATTCGGATTATTGCGATAACTTTTAAAATCACTATCCTCGTCAATTTTTCTAATGAATATTTTTGTCTCATTATTCGCATCTGTAGCGGTGGTTGCCGTAATTTGACCTACAAATGTTACAGTCTCACTAGTAGAATTTGATATATATATTGGAATATAAGCGACTCTTTCACTATTACTATCACTATCACTTTCAATACCAGTTATTTCACCCAAAGTAATATCCATACCTCTACTATTTTCCGGCTCAGGATAATAATAAATATAGGGTCTATCTAAATCGTAATGAAAATAATTTACATTTGAGTATCTATGTTTATTTTCAATATCAGAACTTACATTATAATGCTGAGAGGCATCATTGATGTGGAGTGAAACATCAAAACGACTAATTAATCCTTCATTATTTCTATTTTCTAGTCCTTTTCCTGTCCAAATCTCGTTACGTAAATTGTATGATTCACGGCCAACTATATACTTATCACTGCCTTTATTTACTAAAGATAAATCATAAAATTCAGAGCCATTAAAACGTGCAAAAAATACTTGTTTGCCGACACCATTGGGCATTGAGTTGGGGTCCCCACTAAGTGACATGACACTGTACTCTATATTAATAGTTATCATTTGATTTTTGTTTTGCTTGAAATTTCTAAGTATAATTATTCTTTCTATTTTTTCAAATTTATCGATTTCTCCTTCTACGAAATGTTCTACCATAAATTTATCTAGTCTTAAAGGACCAGTAACTTGAAACATATTGTCTTGTTCATATGGTGTAAAATTATCATTAGGTAAAAAGTCTAAAATATCTTTATTTCTGACTCTAATATTTTTATATGAACCGTTAGTATTAGTAAAACATATATCAGTGATGACACTAGCTAAAGTTAAATCACTTTCTTTTATCTTTATATCGTTTTGGTCTCGTCCAAGAGCTAAAAAATTTTCAATACGGTCATTTTGAATATGCAATGATTTTAATTTAGCCTTATTAGCGCCTGTACGGGTATCAACAGTTAAGTGTTTCTTACTAGTGTATTTTAAATTTGTAGATGGTATTTCAGTTATATTTGTAGATATATCAATATTTGATACATTTAAAGATTTAAATGTAGCAGTTGTTCTTTGACCACATATAGTTTGACTATATGGGTTCTCGGAAGAAGCTTCCATTGTTAAATTATTCAAGATAGTAGAATGTAATGGTTTTTCAATGCCTTGGCCAAAAGATACATCCGTATTAGCAAGTCCACTTAATTCTATTACTCCACTTCTTACAGGAACTCCAGATATTATTAAATCTGCATCAAAATCAATTATTAAATCTCCAGATATTAGAATAGTCGTTCCAAGTTGGGTTTGGGACCCACTAATTGTATTTGAAATTATATTTGTAAATTTTATATTTGTAAGAGTTTCACTTGATGCGGCTAAATGTAATGGTTCTTTGCTAGTTTCATCTATAGCACTAATAGCCCTATCTTTTTGAGTATAACCAAAATTTCCACAAGAAATAGTAATATCTCCATCATTCCAGATTGTATTAACTTTAAATTTCCATTTTAGTGATCTATTTACAAAATTAAATTGTTTAAATTCTTCACGTGGCATATTATATATATAAGACCGTATTTATTATTCATTTTTTAAACAAATATTATAATATTTTTTTTAAATAATATAATATAATATTTGTGAAGTCAGCACACTAACTGAATTATCGTTCGTCTCCGTTAAGAATAGTTGGTTCTCGATATTCCGGCGGTGATATATCGGAATAATATAACTTATATCATATACATAAACAGCTCCAAATCTATATGGTTTATTATCGACATTAATGAGGCCTACATTATTGGTTAATAATAAGATATTAGGAGCACCAACTGCTAGTCTATTGCCACTATAATCTAATGATACACTATGACCAAAATTATCACGGTCAAGCTGAATGATAATATCACTGTCTCCATCTTTTTGTAATTTAGTATCATCATATGTATGATTAACATTAGATATATCATATAGAGGAAACCAATCCTTGGTCCCTATTGTAGTGTGTACACCCAATTGCTAAACGTTGTCCATTACCAGATAATGTAATAGACTTTACACTATCAGTAAAATTTAAATTTTCTCATACGTGCCTATGCCTAAGCCTTTTAGGATTGAAGTATATTTGAGCAGTGTTTATTTTATTAGTAAAAATATTGTTAGTAGTTAAATCTTTACTAATATTAACATTGGTATTACATGATAATGTATTGCTGCAAGAATGAATTTCATCGATTGTAAATTTCTACTTTTTTATATCATTTCTATTAAACTGAGTATTGGTCATATAATATTAATTAAAATTATTTTTTAATTAATATATTACTTATAAATTAATTAAAAATTAAATAGGTGTTTTTCCCGTTTCTAATAATAATTCATTTAATTTAGATTTAATTAGTCTATTTTCTGCTTTTAAATCATTAATTTCTGTTTTTGGTTTTCCACAATGCTATCTAATTCTTTTATCGCAGCAATATTATGTACAAATATATCATTATATTTTAATCTACATGCTTTAGTTACATAGCTTTTTCTAACTTTTAACTGTATGTTTAAAATCTTGTATAAGTTTAACATCATTAGGGTGTTATTATATTATTTATAAAATCAATATATTTTTGTTAACTGTTTATTTTGTCACCGGCCTACCTGAACCATGTTGCGTGTCGTAAACGTTGATTGAAATGCATTCTATGGAGTAAAAAGGAAGGAATATGATTATGCTATTTTAAAGATTTCCCAAGAGGTGTGCTCCTCGTCGGTAACGACATAAGGGGCCTCGGTGGCGTAGGTGTTGGCATTTATTGCGATACTGACTACATACTTGTAATTATCACTTGCTCCCACATTAATAAATGTATTTAGTGTTAAATTAGTCGACATCACGCCCATTTTACCAGGGCCATTCATTTCAAAAGTGCGTTTAGCTACAACGCGGTTGCTTGCCTTAGATTCATCGAAGCCATGCGGGTTTTCGCCTTTCTCTAGCCTCAATATTCTTAAGTAAGCGAATACTATACGGTTGTTGTTTGCGTCGCCGTCGGTCATTGCGATTTTTACGCTTGCGGCATTGTGGTAAACGCCTGGTATAGTTGGAACCCAGGCGCCTTCATCAGGGTCGTAGTAATTCGCGTAGTCCTCAGCGGGGTTGCCCGGAAGCGGACCTACCTCGCCTGTTGACAAGCCTGTAAGTGTTCCGTGCGTGGCGTCAAAATTATTGAGCACGCCATCCCAGCCCTCGTTCGTGTAGCTGCCGTTGGCAGCCGCTTGCGCCGCCACCGCCGCGTCGTCGTCATGGCGCGCGGTAATGCTGGCCGCCGTGGTCAAAAGTTTTCGGGGTTCTATGAAGTCTGTTATTATTGATTGATTAGAAAGAGGAAGAACAGCGGTCATTAATCTAAACGCTAAAATTTCGTCTTTACCATGATGGAAATATAGTATCCCGTCGTCCGCACCAATATCCCATGGGCGACCACTCGTCCCGCTTTGGTAGCCTTGTGTCGCGACACTTCGCCACGATCTTTGTGGGCGCACACCGTTGTAACCCAAATGGAGGTGGTACGGGGTGGTTTGATTCAATGTGCCTACCTCCGCGTCGCCACTAACAGTGATACCAGTAAGAAAATTTGTGTCACCACTAACAGTGATACCATCTGAGAAGTTATTATGAACGTAAGGTTTCCCGTCATCAAGACGGGAAATCGAGAACGACGTTCCTTCGTTAGCGAACACCTTCGTATCAGCAAAAGTGGTAGTTGTTAATTCTATAATAGCTGACAAAGTATCTCCAGCATTCAAATGCAAAAGTGTATCGGCGTGAATACTTATCCGAAATTGATGATGAATGATGGCACCGGTAGAGACAGTGCCGGTCCTCACTTCATCGCTGTGGCTATGATGTCGTTCCATGGCCACTGCTCCACCAGTGTGAAAGTTACCGGCAAAGTCTTTGAACGTCACCGTGTTGCTCTCGCCGGCGCGACGCTGCGCCTTCTGCAGCCGCAGCGTCTCGCCGGTGGGGGTGTTACCAGGTTGAGCATTCTTTACAATTACAAGTTCCGCTTCGTGCGCGGCTTTAAAGAGTACTCTCAAATGAATTTGGTACATACCATCTAGCCGACACGTCCATGTCGCTGTATCATTGTCAAAATCCTCATTACTAGTGGTCGCAAATCCAGTTGCTATCTCGGGTCTTAATAAGTCAATCGCATAAAAGTAATTAATCCCCGGAGAGGCGCCCGGGAGGGTGAGACTGTCACGGCCGTCGAAGTCGCTCCACAACTTATCCGTAGATCCAGTCCCGTCCGCTCGAAAGAAGTATCCAGTATTAGTCTGATTAACACCAAGAGGGTTGTCGGTACCGAGGAGGGCGATGGTCCACGTCGTTCCATGACTTGCCGCATCCGCGGAGTGGCCGGGGTACTCAGGGTGTACTTGATATCCCAGTTTCTTGTTATAGATCATGAGACGAATAGAATCGCCTTTGTACAACTTGAGCTGCTCGGTAAGCGAAGGGATAGCATTCTGTCCGGAGTGCGAGACCGAGGTGGAGCCGTTGCTGTTGTAGATGGTGCGCGAGTGTGCGTTAAAACCCGAATAGTAACCATCTAACCAGGTACCGCCAGCGGGCCTGCGCATGAGTACAAGTGCAGCCTCCTCGTTATTAGCGTCGTTGCCTTCTGTGTCGTGTTTAACAACAATAGCAATAGCAGTGAACAAGTAGATGCCGTCAACTGGGGCAGTCCACACGGCATACGGCAGGCTTTCGTGGTTAGTCATGTGCCGCGAGAAGTTGTAGTCACCATAATCGGGTGTCCATCCATGCAGAGTTTTTAGATGCGAGGTGTAGGTGTCCGGTACGTCTATTTCATCCGAAAGGTACATCCGCAAGAAGTAGCTAGGGGAGCCACCTGTGCCATATCCCCCCCCGCCGGATGATGAAGCTGATGCTCCATTAGTTTGCAATGCATTACCCATATAATTATGATTGTGACACGAATAATATATAATATTATCAATTTCGTTTTCATCTATAGTAATTTCTGTATATCTACGAAGAGCTTTATTAGGTTCACTGAAAGATTCATTGAATGAAAGGTTAAAATTAATAAATGAAATTTCATCATTAATCTCTTCACCAGATAAAGTTTTATTAAGCGTGCTATTACTGTATGTAATGACATAATTGATTCCATTCCCAATTATTAAACTTTCATTTTTAGTTGGAAGTGTAGATAACTGTAATAGATGACCACTATTACTTGTGTGATTTTGGTTAAATTGATATGTTATACCTGGTGTGAGTGTCAAAAACGGGGCTTCAACTCCATCAATAAAATAACTACTCAACGTGGTACCTAGTTCGTGGTATCTGTTGCTTTGCTCTTTTCTAGAAACTGTTACATCTAATATTTGTTCTGGTGTTGTACTAGGATAGTGTGACGCTAGATATTTAAATCCTTGTAAACTATTCTCTACTATAGCATCACCACCACTTAAAGTTAGAGCGAGTTCATCATTATCATTATTTGAATATAATTGTAAATTATTACCTGTATTAGGTTTAATTTCATTCGCAGTAAACTTCCAATCACCATGAGTATTAAATTGTTGATTAGTCATATTATACTATATAAAATATAAGAAATAATTAATTTAAACAAAATGAAATGTTTATACACGATTTTTCTAAATTATCCACAATGATAGGTGCAACCTACAAAACATGCAATATAAACATTTTCATTATTATATAATCTATTAAAGTATTCGTCTTGGTTTGTTAATAAATTGCCATCAGCATCTATAAATCTAGTTTCATAGATATAGTCATATTTAACATTCCCTAAACTGTCTCTGTAATCTGTGTATTTTAAATATCCATTGCTATCATTTTGTAAAATTTGATTATTATTTTCGTCATAATTAACAAGGGGTATTTGTTTTTTTATCTTATCCAAATTAAAATTACAATTACAAGTTATTTTAGCCACAGTAAATTTAGTTAAGCAATTAGGTAACAATATTTGTTTAGCTGAATAACCAGGTATAGAAGTAGAGGTAATATAATCGCCATTTTCTAAGGTACCATTTTTGTCACATACCCAAATAGCTCCCTCTCCGGTGGAATTGATATGAAATCTATTTTCATTACTATTAAATTTCTCAAATATACTAACAAAATTACCAGTGAAGAATGTTCTTGTATTATTTTCACGATAGGATAAAACACCGAATACTTTTTTGTCATTATCTACATTAGTTAAAGCACAAATAGGTAATGAATCATTAATAGTTGGCATAATTCCGTTATCTAAGTTCAAATAATTTCCAGTGGTTGAAACTACTAGCCCAATATGATTTTCATTAACATTTTTATTAACATAGCATCTATGCTGTCCGGTAAAATTCATTAAATTAGTATATTTAGTTTCTGTAAAAGATGTGATAATTGCTCTTGGTTCATGAGTTTTCTCATCTTGATAATAAAAGTTTAATAAACTTTCACTACGACCTTCATATATGTCTTCACTAAATGTAGTGTTTCTTCCTTTTTCTATAAATATATTGTGAACATCAGTAGCGACACCTGTTTTAATTTTCCATTTATATTTATCATTATAATCTGGAATGAAAATTTCACTAGTTTGTAAATTTTGAAAAGACGCATCTTCACCACAAAGTGTAGAACCTTTGATTTCAATCAAATTATTATTACTTGTAATAGTATCTAATAATACGTTGCCAAAAGTAGCATCACGTGGTATTAAAAGTTGGTCAAAAGACCTATATAATTGTTCTAACCCACCAAGTTCTCCATTACCGAAAGGAGCATCTAAAGGGCTTATATCTAAAAAATGAACAAACTCAGCGATATCATACTTTAGATTTTCAACTACTGAATGATTAGTTGGATGAATAGTAGGGGCGCGTATAAATAATTCTTTAAACTCTCCACATATAGAAATTATAGATTCGGCGCTTACTGTATTAAATTTTACACTCTCTGCGGAAATCGTATTACTTGAAATATGAGTGGTGACTAACTTATTAATACTCACATCATCTGCAATTAGTTTACAATCTTTCGCAACATTAAGCTGACCTTCATTTATGATGTTTAAAAATTGAAAGCTAGCATTTGTAGACGATATATCTGTTGTAATGTGGTAATTACCGTCGTCTAAATCAGTAGGGTCGTCTGTACTTAAGATATCGCTACTTCTCACAATTACACCTATATCTAATACCTGTCGATTTGGGAAAATTCTCTTATATTCTGGTAAGTTGTCTGGGTCTTCAAATTGTAAAAAAAGATCTAAATTTGTTATATCGCTGCCATTAAGATTCAAAATGCTAGTAAAAATATCAAAAGCTGAAACGGTAGTAAATCTTGCTGATAAATCGGAAGTAAGTGCAGTGGTTGGGATTAATATAGGTTCTACAAAATCTGGTCCACGTACATATGGGTCATCTTGCTCAAGTCCAAAGTCCAAATATTTTGCTATATCTTTAACGTTTAAACTACCAAGTTTTAAATCAACTGTACTAATTATACCTTCATTAATAGTTGTTAGAGAATCATTCATTTCAAGGCCCTGACTCCTACTGTTGGGCGGATTTTTTCCAATTTCTAATTTGTCTGTTACGCTTATTGTTTGTGCGCTTATTGTTTGTGCGCTTATTGTTTGTGCGGTTATTGTTGTAAAGTCTTCATTTTTACTTCTACCCAGAGCATTAAATTGTTGACCATTTATAATGATTTCTTCTAAAGAAATGGATTTAGCATGTACATCCTTAAAATGAGCATCATTTGCACAAATAGTAATACCGTCAATAAATTTTATTTCATTACCGGCTGCATCATTTGTTGTAATTTCATCAATAGTAAATTTCCATTTATTATTAACTAATTTTCTATTAAATGGTATTGCCATCCTATATTACTTAATAATAAATTATTAATTATAAAAAATAATAATTTAGTATGTAAATTATAAGATAAATAATATTTTCTAAAGATAGATGGTAATTTTTTCGCTATTACTCTATGCTGCCACCGTAATATCTATTTTGTGCGATTACCTGTGAGACACTATTACCCTGGTTTACCGGATCACTATTCTCTGGTTGTGTGACATCATTATCAGGTTTTACCGGTACTAAGCATTACCATTTTCTAATTCTACTCCTATATCTATATTATCACTATTAAAGAAGGCATTGTTTCTCATTTGAGTATTAAAACTAACATCATTATTATCAGCTTCAGGCCCTTGCATTGCACTAATTTCAGTAAATACTGTGTGTAAATTAATAAAATTTCTGGAGTTATTAATATTAGCGGAAGGAGTTAGATAAATTCCATCTTTGAAGGTTTCAATATTGCCTAAATCTAATTCTCTACGAACATCCAAATCAGACTCTACTAATTGGTCTCTGTTAAAATCTCTTAGAGCTCTTCGGTGATAATTTTCAAGTGAACCATGTGTACTGTTTTTGCGTGGTTGGTCATTAAAATCAACTTTAGCTTGACTAAAATTACCTGCTTCTTCTCCTTTTACATAACAACGCGCCACTTGTTTAGCCATTACAGCAGGTGTATTTCCGTTACGCCTTAGAGCTACGTATTCTATAGTGACAGTTATAATATTCCATCCTTTATTTAAATTCTCAATTTCTACTTTTTTAAATGTTTGTAGTGGTACTGTAAATTAAGGAGCCGCGCCATCATTGATTCAGAATTGTAATCATGCCTCCCATTCCTGAATGGTTGGTGCAATAGTAATATAGCGTTGGAGCTCCTACAGCCACTGTAATTTGAGTATAAGCCTCAGAAGTTCCTAGGGTGCCATTGGTCGTAACTCCTGTATTGTATACAATACCACTTTCGTGCGTACCGTTAGGAGTAGTAGAAAATCTTAGTGGGTGTCCATTATTAGTAGCATTACTAGGGTCAGATTGGTCAAATTTATAAGTAGTACCTTCTGATAAACTTAAAGTATCTTGACGAGTTCCGTCTATGTTATATTTATTTCCATCATAATAATTTGAAACAGTAACTATAAATGGTTGTCCTTGTGCTCCCTGTGAATTATCATTATCCTGTTCTAGCGGTGCATCATCATTATCCTGTGCTCCCTGTGCACCATCTGCTGCCTGTGGAACCGAGTTTGTGGAGGATTCTAGAAATGCCACTCTACTCTCAAGTGCTGTTATACGGTTTATAAGTTCTTGAAACATACTAGTGTTTTCAACTATTTCTAACGGTTCTCCCATGCAATCAATATGAAGATATTGATTAGTAATTTTATCAAAACACTCATTAGAAATAGTTGATGCAATTATTGTATCTGTTGTTAAAGTAGTAATATCTGCTTGTGTACAAGCAATATTAACGTCATCGCCAAGAATTAATGAAGATTGAATTGTAAGATTATGAAAATTACGAACAATATCAATATCATTTGTTAATAAAGATGGACCATTGCAATCTTCTATTTCAAGATATTCAAAAATTTTATCAAAACATTCATTGCAAATATTTACAGCAGAAATAGTGTTGCAAACAATAGTATTTAGGTTTAATAAATTGATAGAAATACCTAATCCAAGTATTGTATTTTGATTTTGATTTTGATTTTGATATTCGGCGGTTAATCCACTATCAAGATCTATTCGTAATTCATCAATAGAAATAGGTGGTAGATTTGTTATGCCGTTTGAAATTGTGCTTGTTTGAATGCGCCCATCCCCACCCCCACCCCCACTAAGTGTTACTTTAACTATTCCCAGTTGAGCATCAATTAGACTAACATCAAAACCAGATTCTTCATCAAATCGAATATCTTTTATATTTTGAAATGAAGTATTAAAATTTTCTTGAAATATTGTACCAACTGTAATTGAACCAGTGTCTCCCTGTGCACCCGTGTCTCCCTGTGCACCCGTGTCTCCCTGTGCTCCCTGTGCTCCCTGTGGACCATCTGCTCCCTGTGCACCATCTGCTCCCTGTGCACCATCTGCTCCCTGTGCACCATCTTCTCCCTGTGCTCCATCTTCTCCCTGTGCACCATCTGCTCCCTGTGCACCATCTTCTCCCTGTGCTCCATCT
>MDTG01101908.1_pt1 | contig 18075 bp, 22 predicted proteins | sample 811421 | NCBI WGS metagenome assembly MDTG01 (sample SAMN05326645, study PRJNA326480) | marine metagenome | isolation source: seawater | place: Pacific Ocean: South East | collected 2011 | reverse complement strand
GTGGTAAAATAGTTGAAATATTAGTTAAAAAATTAATAAATGGTGAGCAAATAAATAATTTGGAAACATTAACAAATCCAGATTGCTTAATAGAATATGAAAAGATATATAAGAGTTTAAAAAATAATGCCAAATAGAATAGTAGTTACAAAACTTGGTGGACCAGAAGTTTTAAAATATGAAAATTATGAGTTACAAAATAATTTACCAAGTAATCAGGTAAGAATAAAACAAACATCAATCGGATTAAATTATATTGATACTTATCATAGAACAGGAATCTACCCCGTTTCCTTAGAACTACCTTTTTGCATAGGATTAGAAGCTGCAGGTAATATAATTGAAGTTGGTAATGATGTGAAACATTTAAAAATTGGAGATAGAGTCGCTTATTCATTTAGTCCACCATTAGGGGCATATTGTGAAATAAGAGATTTTGATTCTGATAAATTAATAAAGTTGCCTGATTATATATCTAATGACGATGCAGCATCAATATTATTACAGGGAATGACAGTGGAATACTTATTTGAAAGATTATATAAAATTAAAAAAGATGAAGTATTTTTATTTCATGCGGCAGCTGGTGGAGTTGGGTTAATAGCTTCTCAATGGGCAAAATCAAATGGTGCAAAAATGATTGGAACAGTAAGTACAGAAGAAAAAGCAAATTTAGCAAAAACTAACGGTTGTGAATTTACCATTAATTACAAATTAGATAATGTTTATGAAAAAGTATTAGAGATCACTAAAGATAATGGAGTGGATGTAGTTTTCGATGGTGTTGGTAGAGATACTTTTGATATTTCTCTAAAATGTTTAAACTTTAGAGGCCTGATGGTTTCATTTGGTCAATCATCAGGAATGGTTGAAAGTGTAAATTTGCATAGCACATTTAATCCTAAAAGTTTATATTACACACGTCCTACCTTAATGCATTATATTAGAAATAGAGAAGAATTAGAATTATCAAGTAATCGTTTATTCAAAAAAATTAAGGACAAAGAAATTAAACCTAATATCTACAAAAAATTTAAACTTTCTGAAGCCGCTGAGGCGCATAAACTAATTCAATCTAGAAATTCATCAGGCTCAATTATACTAGAACCATAATTGGCGACCCCTAGGAGAATCGAACTCCTCTTTTCAGGATGAAAACCTGATGTCCTAACCGATAGACGAAGGGGTCTATTTAAAGCTATATAGTAGATATATTTAATTTTTTCAAATTATTTAATTTATAACTTTTGCATCATTTATATATAGTTGAGGTATATTATTATTAGCAAAATTATCCCTTTTTACAGAACATAAAAAATCAAATTTATACTGTTTAAAGTTTGAAATATAATCTCCCAATTCAGTATTATGTGAATTAAAAGATATGCCCTTTAAATTAGTGCCTAAATCATTCCTGAAGAAAATAAGGTGATGTTTATTTTTTAAAATTTTTATCTTATCAATTAAAATATCTTTTATTAAAAATTGAGGCTCTTCATTGCCCTTTCCAAACGGCTCCATTTTTTCTATCATATTTAAAAAATCATTATTTATTTGATTAATTGAGACTTCGAAATCGTAATATATAGTTTTCTCAAATAAACTTTTATCATATTTAGAAAATTTATTTTTAAGAAACTCTTTAAAACTATCTAATTTATTTATATCCATTCTTAATCCAACAGCCATTTTATGGCCGCCACCCTCTTTGATAATATTATTGTTTTTTAGTTCTAAAATTAAATTACCTATATCTATTTGATCGATTGATCTGCCTGATCCAGTGCCAATATTATTTAAAAAAGAAAAAACAAATGTTGGCTTATTATATAAAGCAACAATCTTGCTAGCTACAATGCCTAAAACACCTTGATGCCAATTAGATTGATGAGCAATTAAAAATTTATTATTTTTTTGATTTTCAATTTGATTAAGCGCTTCTAGAAAAATATTTTCTTCAATTAATTTTCTTTTTTCATTTATTAGGAATAATTTATTTGAAATATTTTGAATTTCATTTTCATCATTAGAAATAAATAATTTTGAGGCTAATGTTGAATCATCAATTCTACTACCTGCATTGATTTGAGGACCTACAATAAAACCAATATCTCTTGCTGTAGGTGTTGAGTTAATATTTGAGTTGTCAATAATGCTAGAAATACTTCTATTTTTTCTTTGAATTATAAGCTCTAATCCCTTTTTAACTAAAGATCTGTTGTATTTACTAATATTAACAATATCGCAAATTGTTCCTAAAGCAACTAGATCTAAATAGGACATTAAATTTGGCTCCTTTACGAGTGAAAATAGTTTAGAATTTCTAATTTCTCTCCTTAAAGCCATTAAAAATAAAAAAGTTACACCTACTGCTGCAAAATCTTTATAATTACTGTTATCATCAAATCTATTTGGATTTATGATAGAATTAACTTTTGGCAATTTATATTCACTCAAATGGTGATCAATAACTATAACATCAAGTTGTTTAAAATCAGAATGATCAATTATATCTAATGAAGAAGTTCCACAATCAAGAGTAAATAATAATTTAACCTTTTCCTCAAGCATTACATTCATCAATCTAAAATTTGGACCATAACCCTCAGTTAATCTATTAGGTGTCTTAAAAATTATATTCGATGTAAAATTACTTAGAAATTTATATAAAATAGAAGCTGACGTTGAACCATCGACATCATAGTCTGCAATTATTCCAATTTTTTCATCATTACTCAGAGCTTCTATGCATCTAGTTACTGCTTTTTTCATATCTTTTAGTTCAAATGGATTGGGGAAATCTAACGTAATATCTGACTGCAAAAATTGATCCAGATTACTTTCATTAATACCTCTAGATACAAGTAACTTAGAAAAAGTTTCCGTAATGGATTTTTGTTGAGCTAGTTTTTGAATTTTGCTTTGATCGGCTATTTTCTCTTTCCAAATTTTGTTGGACAATGACTTAATAGTTTCCACAAATATTAAATATCATGAATTGCTAAAACTGTAATTTTTTCTTTAACAAAGGGAAGTTTTTCTATTCTATTAATTACATTACTGAGTATTTCTCTTCGAACCTTATGAGTTGTTATTATGATAGGAATTGGTGAATTTTTACTAATCCCATCTGGGAGTTGTAATATTTTTTCTACAGACATACCAGACTCTGTAAAATTATTAGTTATTGATGATAGAACTCCTGGTTTATCTTCTGTCATTATTCTCAAATAATAACTATTAATGATATTCTCTGAATTATATTTATTAAAATCTATGAGGTTTTTTATTTTAAAGCCAAGATTATCAAAAGTATCATTAAGAGCAATATCATAAAGATCAGACAAAACTGAACTAGCAGTTGGCTTACCTCCAGCCCCCTGCCCCTCTAAAAAAAGAGTATCTAAGTGATCAGTCTCAATGTTTATTGCATTTAGTGCATTCCCAACATTGGCTAGAGGGTTATTTACACTTACTAACTTAGGAGCTGTAAAATTAGAAATTTTATTGTCTAAAATACATGACTCAGAAATTAATTTTATTTTATATCCTAATTTATGAGTAAACTTAATATCTTCAATTTTAATACCTGATATACCCTCGATATAATTTAGGTTAAAATCTAATTTTGAGCCAAAACATAGAGTTGATAGTATCGTTAATTTGTGAGCAGCATCATAACCACCTATATCCAGTTTAGACTCACTATCAGATGTGAAGCCTTTTTCTTTAGCTATATTTAATACTTCATCAAAAGTTAAATTATCTTCTTCCATTTTGGTTAATATGTAATTAGTTGTTCCGTTTAAAATACCAGATATTTTATTAATTTTATTTAGAGCAATATCATTTTTAATAACCTTTATTGCTGGAATTCCTCCGGCAACTGCTGCCTCATAAGATAAAGCTAATGAATTATTTTCTGCTATCCTAAATAATTCATTGCCATGATTTGCTATTAAAGCTTTATTACCAGTAACTACATGTTTATTATTTTTGAGAGCAGTTTGGATTAATTCATAACTTATACCCTTTTCCATACCAATTAACTCTACAATTACATTACAATTATCTAGGTAAATAAAATCTTTAGGATTATCGAACCATTTATATTTATCTATATTAAAAATTCTTTTTTTACTTTTAGATTTTGCTGAAATACCCAATATATTTATTTTTACTGATTTATCATTTTTAAAATAATTATTGTTTTCCTCTATTGATTTAATCAATGATGAACCAACGTTTCCAAGGCCTGCAATACAAATATTTAATTCTTTCATAATTTTTCTTTATTATTATATTTATTAATACAATTTTCTATATCGTCTTTAGTTAAATATGAATTATTACAAAAATCTTCTATTTCATCAGCTGATAAATTAAACTTATTAAAGTCAGGTACACTGTCAATATCTGGATAACCACAAGAAAATAGGGTTAATAATAGAAAAATAAAAATTATGTAATTCATCTGTTTAGAGCCATATCTTGATCGTAATTATACATGATGTTAAAGCACTGAATTGCTTGTCCAGCAGCACCTTTTACTAAATTATCTATAACACTAACAATAATTATTTTATCTTCATTACTATGTGGAAATAACTTAATATAACAATGATTAGTATTTTGAACTAAATTAAAATCTAACCTAATGTTATCTTCTAATAAATGAACAAATTGATTTTGATTGCAAAAACTTTCTAACGCAAATATTAAATCATTTTTATTGTATTTTTTTGAAATCTCACAATATATCGTTGACATCATACCTCTAAAATTTGGCAATATATGAGGATTAAATGAAAATTCAGTATCTGTACCAGCGATATTATCTAACTCCTGTTTAATCTCGCACATGTGTCTATGATTATTGGTATTATAATTATAAAAATTAAAATCTTCGTTTTTTTTTATATTATTTAAATTAAATTTTTTACCAGCTCCACTATAGCCAGATTTTGAGTCTATAATTATATTTTTTGTATTTATTAATTTATTTTTTATAAGAGGATATAAAGGAAGCAATATAGAAGTTGGATAACATCCTGGAACTGCTATATATTTAGAGGTATTAATTTTTTTACTAAATATTTCCGGCAAACCATAAGTAAATTTATCTAAATATTCTGGACAAGAATGATTATCACCATAGTTCTCTTTATATATTTTATAATTTTTAATTCTGAAGTCAGCAGAGAGATCTATGATCTTTGTAGTCCCATATAAATCTCTAACAAATTTGTTTGAAACATTGTGTGGCAATGCAAGAAATACAATATCTGATTTTGACGTATTGAAATCACTATTATATTTTAATTTTGGCAAATCATTGTAAATTTTATTTCTTTTACCAACAAAGTGTTCGTCTTTAGTACTTTCAGATCCCAAAAATGTAATATCTACATTAGGATGTGAATTAAGTAATTCGACAATCTCTATTCCCACGTATCCTGTTGAGCCTAATACGGCTACACGGACTTTTTTCATTACTTATCTTTTTGAGAATTGATAACTTCTTCTAGCTTTAGCTAAACCAGCTTTTTTTCTCTCTACAACTCGTGAGTCTCTTGTTAAAAAACCAACTTTTTTCAGAGCAGGTCTATAACTGTTATCAAATAAACTAAGTGCTTTACTTATACCATGCCTTATTGCACCAGCCTGACCAGATAAACCACCGCCTTTAACAGTTGCAATTATATCTAATGTATTTTCTGACTGGATAATATTAAGTGGCTGATTAACAACCATTTGTAAAACAGGTCTTAAAAAATAAGAGCTTAAACCTTTACCGTTTACTGAGATTTTGCCATCACCTCTTTTAATCCAAACTCTTGCTATTGAATTCTTTCTTCTTCCAGTAGCATAACTTTTGTTTATAGTTTCTTTTTCTTGTTCAATTTTAGGTGAAGCGTCTTCCATAGATTGTTATATTGTATTTTTTTTATTTAAGGCCCCAAAATCTATTATCTTAGGGTTTTGTGCCGCATGATTGTGTTCAGCAGTTGGATATATTTTACAATTGGATAATTGTTTTTTTCCTAATGGTCCATTTGGAATCATTCTTTTAATTGCCAATTTAATTATATCTGTAGATTTATTATTTTCTTTAAGTTTTTGAGGTGTAGTTTCTTTTATACCTCCAGGAAATCCTGTATGTCTAAAATATTTTTTGTTTGTATTTTTTTTTCCTTTTAAAAGAACATCGTTAGAATTAATGATAATAAGGTTATCACCGCAGTCTTGGTTAGGTGTATATTCTGGCTTATTTTTACCCCTCAGAATATTTGCAGAGTAAGCGGCTAATCTGCCTAGAACCATATCTTTAGCATCAATGAGTAGCCAATTTTTTTTAATGTCTTCTTTTTTTAAAGAAAATGTTTTCATAGCGTGGCCAATTACATATTATAAAAAATTAAGTCAATCATAATATAAAAAAACCCTCTAAAAAGAGGGTTTTTTTTTATTTATATAGATAAATTAAGCTGTAGCTGAGTCTTTAGCAGCAGCATTCCAGATAATTAATCCAAATAAGATTTTGTTTACAAAATCTGCAAGGTTGTAAACCCAGTTTAATGTATCGGCATCAACTGATCCCATCATTAAACCAAATACATAACCTAGAGGATATATAGCCCAACCAACTAATACAATTAATCTCATTGCATTAAATGCTGAAGCTACAGATTCTTTAGTAGCAGCGGCTTGACTTGCTTCACCTCGGAAGATCTCCCAGATAATAACAGCCCAACCAATCATACCGATGATGAAACCTAAGAGAACCATACTACTGTTTGTTTCTCCAATGTAACCACCAACGATCATTACAATTGTACCTACTAAAAGTCTCCAGAAAGCTCCGCCTGATACGGCTGCTCCTGCAGCTACTAGAATTAAGAAGAATTCAACCATTTGAAGTGGCACAGTTAAAATCCAATCGATATATCTATATACAACTGGAGATTCGCCTGTAGCGACCCAAAAGTCTCTCATATACATATAGTGAACTGCTGCAATAAAGGTTATTAAACCAGCAACCACCATAGAAGTTCTCCATTTTGCAGAAACTCTCATACCTTCATAAAAGAAGAAGATAGTAGATGCCCACATTCCAATTGATACAATCCAGAATGTAACTCCTACAAAATCACCTTGTGATAAAAATTTGTCGGCAGCTAAAGCAGGCACAGCAAATAAAAAAACTGCAGTTGCTGCAATAATACCGAATAGACTAGTCTTATTGTTCATAAAAACTCCTTATAGTTTGTTTCCTTACTAATAAGATGGGATCCATATATTTTAAAAAAAACTTAAATTAAACATTAAAAATTAATTATTTTAATTAATTTTTTGTATAAATATGCAATCTATCTTATTGAAATATATAGATTTTTTTTTAAATAAAATATTTAATTAAATTCTATCAAGAAAATTTTTAAGATTATAGAGAATCTTCTCTATTTTTTTAGTTTTTTCAAAGACTTGATCAGAGCTACTTTTTTTTTCTAATTGTAGGTTTTTTTGATATTTTTTAGAATTAATTATTTTGTTTGCTAGATCAAGAGAGTAAACATGGCGGCCATCTGAATATAGAACATTTTTTAAATCTTCTAGTTTTTTTATATTATCTTTATTAAAAAATCGATTTCCATTCTCTGACATCCTTGTTGATAATCCATCAATTCTAGAGTCCCAATGCCTAATTACATGCTCTTCTAAATCTAATAGCTTGGAAACTTCGCTTATATTTAAAAATATTTTATTTTTTGTCTGCATTTATAATTGATTAATAATTTCCAATAATTTTTTACTTGGTTTAAATTTAATTACATTACGTTCTTTAATAATTACTTCAGTTTTTGTTTTTGGATTTCTTCCAATTCTACTTTTTTTTCTTTTTAAAATAAATGTGCCAAAATTGTGTATTTTAACATAGCTACTTTTCTCTAAACCAGTAATGATAATTTCAACCACGTCATTTACTATATTTAAGCAGTCTTTTTTAGTTAAACCAAACTGCAAATTAATGACTTCGGCAATTTGATCTCTAGTAATATTTTTGTTCATAAATTTTTAAAATTATTAATTATTTTTTTATTTAAATTGTTATTTATAAATTTATAGCATTGATTTAAAGCACAACTAAATGCATATGGTGATGCACTACCATGGCTTTTGATAGATATACCATTTAAGCCAATTAATGTAGCACCATTATATTTATCTGGATTTACATTATCTTTAAGTTTTGCTAAATCATTTTTTAATAATAGAAAAGCTAATTTATTTTTCAAAGATTTTCCAAAAATATCTTTAAGATTTGAAGTGATAAAATTAGAAATACCCTCAGCTGATTTAAGCATTATGTTACCAGTATAACCATCTGAAATAATTATATCACAAATACCACTTGTAATTTTGTTTGGCTCAATAAAACCAATGAAATTTTCTCTTAAAAAACTATTAGAAATTTTGTCAGCAGCTTCTTGTAAGAATTCTAAGCCCTTATTGTTTTCTGTTCCAATATTTAGAATGCCTATTGAAGGTATTTTATCTTTATTGATTATAGAAAAGTATGAGTATCCCATTAATGCAAATTGAAATAAATTATCAGAGTTCACGTTAACATTTGCCCCTAAATCGAGCATAATTGAATAACTTTTTTTATTAGGAACAAGTGAACAAATTGCTGGTCTATCTATGCCATCAATCATTCCAATTATTAATCTAGAGAGTATCATTATGGCCGCTGTATTACCGGCAGAAACAAAACCAGATAATTGATTGTTTTTAACAAACTCTAAACCCTTATATATACTACTTTGCTTTCTATATCTTAAAATTACATTTGCTGTGTCCTCGTCTTGAACATTATTAACACAATCAATAATTTCAAATTTTTTTAAGTTTAAGTTATTTTTATTAATCTCAGATAAAATTTTTTCTTTATCACCAAAAAAAAATAACTTAGTATTTTCTTGATGTTTATTAAAAAAAATTTCAGATCCTTTTAAGGTTTTAAAAGGACTATTTTCACCACCCATTGCATCAACGGCAATGTTAGTTTGTCTATTTGACATTTTTTTTATTTATCGGATTTATTTTTTTTTGTAATAATTTGACGTCCATTGTAAATTCCAGTGGAAAGATCAATTCTGTGAGATAGTCTTGGTTCACCTGAGTCCTTATCATTAATTATATTTGCATTCTTTATTGAAAGATGGGATCTTCTCATATTTCTTTTAGATGAACTAGTTTTTCTTTTTGGGACAGCCATTATTATTGAACACATATTCAAAAAAAAAGGAAATTCAAGTAAATTTTATTGCTAATTCTTAGTTAATTTCATTATTTCTTGTTGTATTTGGTTAAATTTAATTGAAGCTTTATTAATTTCATTATTTTCGATGAAATTAAGTGAAGCCAAATATTCTTTCACTGCAATATTGTCATCAGATATCATTAATTGATCAAAGTTTTTTAATCTGAAGTAAAATTTTTTTACATATGATTTAACATATTTGCCAATTGACATATCTCCAATACCAATTGCTCTTAAAGATTCGTCTAGATCAGAGATAAATGTTTGAATTAAATACTCAGATAACTCAATTAATTCTTTGTTAACTTTATTTTTATTATTATGTAGTAAAAATATTAAGAAAATTGAAATAACTTCAAAAGAATTATTAAAATCTTTTTTTATAAAAAAATCGTTATTTTTTATAAATAATTTACTTTTTGACAATACCTCTAAATATACTTTTTGAGCATAATTTTTACTGGTATTCTTTTTTAAAAAATGTTGTATGATCATAATAAATGTTAATTTTTAAAAATTTTTTTGTTATTTTCATGCTACTTATAATTTTTGGCTGCAATAAACAAACTATATATTCAGGTAAATTTATTAACCATGAAAAATTATCAAATTTTGATTTCAATAACAAAACTATTTTATATGAAAAAATGGGATATCCTAGTTTCATTGATCCAATTGAGGACAAATATTTTTATTTTATAGAAAAAAAAGAGGGAACGCATATTTTTAATCAAAAAACTTTATACAGTTACATTTTTGTTTTTGAAATAAATAGTGAAGATATTGTAACTAAAAAATCTGTTTATAATTTGCAAAGCACAAATGATATAAAATTAATAAAAGATGAAACAAAGAATGAACTTGTAAAAAGAGGATTATTGGAAAAAATATTTGGGGGTATAGGAAAACAACCAGATATTCCTACATCCCCAAATTAATTTATAAAGAAATAGCTGCTAAAAGCAAAAGAGCAACTATGTTGGTGATCTTAATCATAGGGTTAACAGCAGGCCCAGCTGTGTCTTTGTATGGATCTCCAACAGTATCACCAGTAACTGCTGCCTTATGCGCCTCACTACCCTTACCTCCATGATTACCATCTTCAATAAATTTTTTTGCGTTATCCCATGCTCCACCTCCAGCAGTCATGCTTATAGCCACAAAGAGACCGGTAATAATAACGCCCAATAAAAGTGCACCTAAGCAAGATAAAGCAGCTGATTGTCCAGCTATGAATAAAATTACAAAATAAACAATAATAGGAGATAATACTGGTAACATTGATGGAAGTATCATTTCTTTTATTGCTGATTTCGTAAGTATATCAACACAAGTTCCATACTCAGGTTTATCCTTTCCTTCCATAATTCCAGGAAGATCTTTAAACTGCCTTCTAACCTCTAGAACAACAGAACCTGCAGCTCTACCTACGGCAGTCATACTTAAAGCTCCGAAAAGAAAAGGAAGAAGTCCTCCTAATAAAAGTCCAACTGCTACATATGGGTTAGATAAATCAAATGAAACTTCAATGCCATAAAGTGGGCTAGAAGGGTCTTTAGCAAAATGATCTAAATCTTCTGTATAAGCAGCAAAAAGAACTAAAGCTCCAAGACCAGCTGATCCTATTGCATAACCTTTAGTAACTGCTTTTGTAGTATTTCCAACAGCATCCAATGCATCTGTTGTTTTTCTAACATTATCATCTAAATTTGACATTTCAGCTATTCCACCCGCATTATCTGTAACAGGCCCATAGGCATCTAAAGCAACAACCATTCCTGCCAACGCAAGCATTGTGGTCACAGCAATAGCTATTCCAAATAGTCCCGCTAATGAATAGGTTGAGATAATTCCTGCAACAATGATTAAGGCTGGTAAAGCAGTGGCCTCTAAACTAATAGCTAACCCTTGAATTACATTAGTGCCATGACCAGTTGTAGAGGATTTTGCGATACTTTGAACAGGTCTATAATTAGTGCCAGTATAGTATTCAGTAACCCATATGATCAAGCCCGTAATTACTAATCCAATTATACCGCATATAAACAATGCCATTCCTGTAAATTCAGTGCTTGATCCGTCTACTATCAAAGTTGTTTCAATACCAACTACAAAATCAGTTACAAAATACAATAAAATAGCCGATAAAATAGCTGATACGGCAAAACCTCTATATAAAGCGGCCATAATGTTATTATTTTTTCCTAATTTTACAAAGTAAGTTCCAATAATACTTGTTAAAGTGCATACACCAGCTATTGCTAAGGGGAAAAACATCATTTGATAAGAATTATTAACAAAGAAAATTGAAGCTAAAACCATCGTAGCTACTACTGTCACAACATAAGTCTCGAAAAGATCTGCAGCCATACCTGCACAGTCCCCAACATTATCTCCAACATTATCAGCGATTACTGCAGGATTCCGAGGATCATCTTCAGGAATTCCTGCTTCTACTTTTCCAACAAGATCAGCTCCTACATCAGCACCTTTTGTAAAAATACCTCCACCTAATCTAGCAAAAATAGAAATTAATGAAGCACCAAAGCCAAGAGAGACTAGTGGAGCCACTATTTCTCTTCCTGGAAAAGAACCTGAATTATGAAGAATAAAATAAAATACAGCTATTGATAACAACGCAAAACCAGCAACTAACATTCCAGTTACTGCTCCTGCTTTAAAGGATACTGAAAGACCCTCAGCTAAACTACTACTAGCTGCTTGAGTTGTTCTAACATTAGATCTAACAGATATATTCATACCCACATATCCAGCTGCTCCTGAAAAAAAAGCTCCAATTACAAAACCTATTCCAGAGGCTAAATCAAAAACCAACCAGATTAAAATAAAAATAACAAGACCAACAATGGCAATTGTCATATATTGTCTATTTAAATATGCTCTAGCACCCTCTTGAATAGCGCTTGCAATTTCCCTCATTTTTTCATTTCCTGTATCAAGAGCTAAAATCTGCCTAGATGTGATTAGACCATATAAAACAGCAGCTAAACCACATAAGACAATTAATATTTGCATTGTTGTCATTCAAAACTCCTTAAAATTTCCGGTGATATGTCAGAAACTTAACAAAAAATCAAGAAATTAGCTAAAATGATCAAATTCATTGGGTATATTTATAGGATTATCTGAATCGTCAGTTAATTTTAGATTTTTAGTAACTTTTCCAATCAGGGTAATTTTTATTTTATTTTTATTTGCGACAGCGGTAATTTTTTTTCTATATTTTTTTTTAGATATTAAAATTAATTGATAATTATCACCAGAATTAATAATATATTTTTTATTTAAAATTTTTTTTTGTATGAGACCATTTAAAGGGATACTTACAGGCAATTTATTTAGATTAATCTTAGCTCCATATTTATAATTTAACATTTTTTTTAAATCTCCAATAAAACCATCTGAAATATCTTTCATAGATACTACATATTTAGCAATTTTCGGACCAATCGTTGAATGTTTTGGATAATAATATTTTTTTAAAAAATAATTTTTTATTTTTAAATTATTTAAATTAATTTTATTTTGTAGAATTTGTAAACCCACATATGAATCTCCAAGATTACCTGTTACCCAAATATCATTATCTTTTTTAATAAAATTTTGTTTTATTATTTTGTTTTTATTAGATAAGCCAAAAAATGTTGATGTTATTGAAAGTTTTTTAGATTTAGATAGATCACCGCCTAATAAATAAAATTTATATTTTTTTTGAAGAGTCAAAAGTTCTTTTGTAAATAATCTTAACCAATTTTCATCAATATAGAGAGGTAAAAAAATATTTAATGTATAAGTTAAAGGAAATACACCCATTGAAGATAGATCGGATAGATTAACAGTCACAATTTTAGCAGCAATAGATTTAGGATTATCATTTTTAAAAAAATCTATATTTTCAGAAATTGAATCAGTGGTTACAACTATTTTTTTATTTTTATGATATTGAATATAAGCAGCATCATTTTTAAATTCGTAAGTCCCTCTTTTTTTAAAGCTTAACTTTTTTAGGTACTTGTTAATTATTAAATCTTCGGTAAGTAAACTCTTAATCATTCTGCTTTTCATCAATATATTTTTGAATTATAGCATTCATGAGCTTAATTTCTTTTGTTGATACTAAACTTTTTGCAATATTTATATAATCATTAATAATAATTTTAATTTTTGAATTATCAGCTATTTGCATTTCTGATATGAACGCAAAAATTAAAGATTTTAAAACTTTATCCCATTTCTCAAATTTTCTATCCAACTGGATATGTTTATTTAATTGTTTTACAATTATTTTTTTGTCGAAATTTTTTATATAATTGTTTGACAGTTTTTTTAAAAAATTTTTATTAAATTTAAAAATGAATTCCTTTTTTTCACCTATTGATGCAATATTTGATTTATAGAAATATTCTTGAAAATCTTCGATAGTTTCTGAATTTTTAATGTTAGAGAATTCTAATTGAAAGATAAATTGTATAAAAGCTAGCCTTGTTTGAGACTTGGTATAGTTTTGCATTTTAATTTAATAACTTTATACATGCTAATGCAGCTTCGCGTCCTTTATTTTTTTTTGTGATATCACTTCTAATTAATGCTTGTTCTAAATTATAGCAAGTTAAAATACCAAAGCCTATAGGAACAAGATATTCAGTTGACAAATCAATGATTTTTCTAGAAGTTTCATTTGCAATAATATTGAAGTGATATGTATCACCCCTAATAACGCATCCTAATGCAATAAAACCGAAATAATTTTTAATATTTTTTTTTATCAAAAATGGAATTTCAAAACAACCTGGAGCATTAATCAGGTCATAATTTATAGAATTCTCTTTTAATGTATTTTTAACTCCTAATTCTAAATTTTTTGATATTTCAGAATAATAATTGGATGAAACTATTAAAATTTTTTTATTCATATTTTATTTTGTTCTACTATTTCTATATTAAAACCTTCTAACGCAATAATGCGTTTTTTTGTATTTGTTAACAATATAATTTTTTTTATTCCAAGCAGAGAAAGAATCTGTGCACCAACACCATATTCTCTAAGTTCTAATTTATTTTTTCCTACTTTTCTTTTATTGAAAGTTTTATGAATATTTGGAGACATATCACTGTTTATTAATACAATTGCACCAGAACCAGATTTTTCAATTAATTGAAAAGCAATTTTTATTTCACTTCCAAAAATATTTTTCTCTTCAAATATATCTTTCGTAACATTTAATCGATGCATTCTAACAAGGCAAGGTTTCTCAGATGTAGTTACATTTTTAACTAATGCATAGTGTTTTTCACCAGAAATTGTGTTTTGAAATATTTTTAATGAAAAACCTGAGCCCATTTCACTTTCAAATGGTCTTTCCGATATTAGTTGCACAATTCTTGTTTTCTTCAAACGAAATTTAATTAAATCACTTACTGTTCCTACTTTTAAATTATGTTTTTTTGCAAAATTAATAATTTCTGGTAATCTTGCCATAGTTCCATCATCGCTCATTATTTCGCAAATAACGCCCGATGAATTTAAATTTGCAATTTTTGATATATCAACAGCTGCTTCGGTATGGCCAGCTCTCTCTAAAACACCACCATCCCAAGCCATTAATGGAAATACATGTCCTGGGTAAATAAGATCTTCTTTTTTTGTATTACTATTTATAGCTACTGAAATAGTATGGGCCCTATCAGCTGCAGAAATTCCTGTAGTTACTCCTTCTCTTGCTTCAATAGAAACTGTAAATGCAGTTAAATCATTTTTTTTATTATTTGGATTCATTAGGGGTAAATCAAGTTCCTTTATCCTTTCTTTAGTCATTGCTAAACAAATTAACCCTCTTCCATATTTTGCCATAAAATTTATTGAGTCTGGGTTAGCATATTGACCTGGAATTATTAAATCACCTTCATTTTCCCTGTCAGGGTCATCAACCAAAATATACATTTTACCATTTCGAGCATCTTCAATAATATCTTCTATGGAAGATAAACTATCTAAAATATTATTTTTCATCATTAAAAATAAATCTGGCTAAATAATCAAATTCAATATTTACAATATCACTATTTTTTAAATACTGAAGATTTGTATTTCTATAAGTATGGTCGATAACTGATATATTAAAATGCTCATCGCTAACGGATGCTATTGTCAATGAAATTCCATTTATTGAAATAGATGCTTTTTCAGTAATGAACTTGTTGTTATTTCCAAAATTTTTTTTAAAATAGTATTCCCAACTATTTTCAAGTTTTACGATTTTCATTAGAGAAGTAACGTCATCAACATGGCCATATACAAAATGACCCCCAATTTCTTCTCCAATTCTGAGAGACTTTTCTATATTTATATTAATTTTAGAGATACCATTTGATAAGTTAGTTCTTCTGAGAGTTTCCTCTCCTATGTTAACTTCAAAAGCAAACTCTTCATTTTTTTTTATTATGTTCTTTGCTGTTAAACAAACACCGTTACAGGATATTGATGATCCATTCTTACAATCACTCAAATCAAGAGCCGTCTTAATTATATATAAGCCACTTTCTAATTTCTCCAAAGTTCCCACATCTTGAATAATACCGGTAAACATTAGACTACCTTATAATTTAAATAAGTATCACTTCTAAATTTTTTTGTTTCTTGAAGTGATAACTTTAGTTTACTAATATTTTTACCATGAATAGCCGGTTTACCATTTTGTCCAATAATTATCTTTGATTTGAATAAATGTATTTCGTCGACTAATTTGTTTTTTAAAATTTCAGTAAAAAAGATTCCACCTGCTTCAACCAAGATATCTGAAATATTTAATGAATATATTTTTTTGAAAATATTTTTTAGATTTAATTTATTATTTATATTTTGTTTGCAGTAAATTATTTCACAACCAAGTTTAGTTAAATGTAAAGATTTTTTATTTTTTAACGCAGTAAAAATTATCACTCTTTTTTTAGAAATATTTTTTAATATATTTGAATCTAGTGGAATTTTAAGATTTTTGTCAATTATAATGATTGGAATATGAATTTCTTTATTTTTATTTAATCTAATAGTTAATTTGGGATCATCTTTAATAATAGTTTTGGATGTTGTTAAAATAGCTTGGCTATATAGTCTAAGTTTGTGTCCATATTCTCTACTATATTCATTTGATATCCATTTACTTTTATAGTTACTCCATGCAATCTTTTCATCATCTGAAACAGCTAGTTTTACTTTCGTAAATGGCTGCTTTTTTTTTATACTTTTAAAAAAAAACTTATTTAGACTATGTGTTTTATTTTTTAATAATCCAACATTGACTAAAACTTTGTTTTTTCTCAATTTTAGGATACTTTTATTACTAGTCCTTTTATCTGGATCGGGTGAAGATATAAAAATTTCTTTAATTCCAGCTCTTAAAATTTGATCAGCACAAGATCCATTTTTCGAACTGTGAAAACATGGTTCCAAAGTAACAAACATTGTTGCACCTTTTGATTTAGATCCAGCTTTTTCTAAAGCTATTTCCTCAGCGTGAGGTCTTCCAGAATTATTTGTAACACCTTTAGAAATTATTTTAGAGTTTTTTGCTATTATACAACCAACTGTTGGATTAGGAAAAGTTTGTCCAAATTTACTCTTTGCAATATTATGTGCAAGATTTATCATTTTTAAATTAAATTCTTGTGACACAAGAGATTATTTATCTTCTAAATTACCAAGAAAGTCTTCGAAATCTTTAGCTTCTCTAAAATTTTTATAAACTGAAGCAAATCGAACATAAGCAACTTGATCAAGATGCATTAAAGCCTCCATAATATATTGACCTATAATATCTGATTTGATTTCAGTCTCACCTGAATTTTCAAGCTTTCTTACAATTGCATTAACAATTTTTTCGATTTTTTCATTTTCTATATTTCTTTTCCTAAGAGCTAAAGATAATGATCTAAACATTTTATCTCTATCAAAATTTTCTTTTTGACCTTTACTTTTTAAAACAACTAAATCTCTAAGTTGTATTCTTTCAAATGTTGTAAATCTAGAACCACATTGCTCACAGATTCTTCTCCTTCTTATAGCTGTATTATCTTCTGTGGGTCTTGAATCCTTAACTTGTGAGTCTTCATTACTACAAAAAGGACATCTCATTAAAAGGCCTCATTATAAATTGGATACTTACTGCAAAGTGAAATAACATCTTTTCTAGTTTTATTAAAAACTTCAACTCTGCTGTTTTCATCCAATAATAAACTATCTAGAGTATCAGCAATCATATTACCAACTTGTTTAAAGTCTTCTTGATTAAAACCTCTTGTTGTTGCGGCTGCAGTTCCAAATCTTAAACCACTTGTTACCTTAGGTGGATTTGGATCATAAGGAATTGCATTCTTGTTACAGGCGAGACCTACATCCTCTAATATTTTTTCAGCTTTATCGCCCGTTAAGCCTTTAGGGGTAAGATCTAACCAAACGATATGGGAATCAGTACCGCCAGTAACTATTCTGAAACCCCTATCGACGAGGGTTTGGGCCATAACTTTTGCACTTGCTATAACATTTTTAATATAATCTTGGAATTCTGGCTTAAGTGCCTCTCCAAAGCATACTGCTCTAGCTGCAATTATGTGCATAAGAGGACCTCCTTGTAAGCCGGGAAAAACAGCAGAGTTTATTTTCTTATATAAATCTTCGTGATTAGTTAAAATCATTGCACTTCTTGCACCTCTTAATGTTTTGTGGGTTGTTG
>MDTG01437426.1_pt1 | contig 18078 bp, 23 predicted proteins | sample 811421 | NCBI WGS metagenome assembly MDTG01 (sample SAMN05326645, study PRJNA326480) | marine metagenome | isolation source: seawater | place: Pacific Ocean: South East | collected 2011 | reverse complement strand
CACATGAAACACTATTTATTACTAATTTATTTACATGTTCTACAAGATTTTTTGGCCAAAAACTCCAACCCAATCTCCATCCTGTCATTGAATAAGCTTTGCTCCAACCTTCAAGAACAATTAATCTTTCTCTTAATTCGGGATAATTAAAAAATGTTGGCATTTCTTTGCCATCAAAGATTTGTCTGCTATAAATTTCATCACTTAAAATTGTTACATGAGGATGTTTTTTTAATCCCTCTGCTAAAACATCGATATCTGACTTATCAACAAAACTGCCGGTTGGATTATTTGGATTAATTAAAACTAATAATTTTGTTTTATCAGTTATCAAGGATAAAATTTTCTCAGGGTTAAATTTTAAATCTTTATCTTCGGTTAAATCGTATGGAACTGGTTTAGCTCCAGTAAAATTGATCATGGACTCATAGATTGGAAATGCAGGTGTTGGGTGAATTATTTCTACTCCTGGTTCACCAAAACACTGAATGGCATAACTCATTGTAGGTTTCCCACCTGGCATAATAATTATTCTTTCAGGATCAATTTCTTGATTGTAAAGTTTTTTAATTTTTCTTGTGACTGATTGTCTGCATTCAAGAATTCCATTTGATAAAACATATCCATGATGACCATCATCCAAGGCTTTTTTTGCTGCATCAACTATATGTTTTGGTGTTTTGAAATCAGGTTGACCCAATCCTAAATGTATCATTGGTTTTCCTGCTGCCTCAAGTTTTTTTGCCTCTGCAAGAACACTAAAAGCAGTTTCTGTTCCTAGTCTGTCTAAACTTTTTGCTAACTTCATAATTACCTCAAAGTAACTTTCGATTTGTTTAATTCCTTTATTGATTTACACCCCATTAGTATCATATCTCTTTTAATTTCGTCATGCATTTTTTGCAGAATAGATTCAACTCCTCTTTGGCCACCTGCGCCTAATGCAAATAAAAACCCTTTACCAAAACTACATGCGGTAGCTCCTAAAGATAAGGCTTTCAGCACGTGAGTACCTCTTCTTATGCCGCCGTCTAGGATTATTTCTATTTTCCCTCCGACTTCATCTGCGATTAAAGGCAGCTGATCAAATGGTGATCTGGAGCCGTCTAATTGCCTTCCTCCGTGATTAGACAAGATTATTGCCGAAGCACCGATATCCACTGCACGTTTTGCATCTTCAACCGACATAACTCCTTTTAACGCAAATGGACCGCCCCATCTTTTAATACAATATTCTGCATCTTTCCAATTCATAGCTGGATCGTATTGTTCATTAATGTATTCCATCACCCCTTTAGCAATGGAAGAGCTTTTTTTTACGAAGTTAGAAACGTTTGGTAATTGAAATTTTTCATGAGTAAGATAATTCATTGTCCACATCGGATGCATTGCAAAACTCATTAGACTTTTTAATGTTAATCTTGGAGGTGTTGTAAATCCCCATTTATGATCTCTTTCACGATTGCCCGCGACTATTGTATCTACAGTAAGGCACATTGCGTTAAAACCTGAGCTCTTACATCTATCAATTAAATTTTCTGTTAGACCTTGTGTTTTATGAATATATATTTGAAACATTTTTGGTCCGCCTGCTTTATTTGCTATTTCTTCTATCGAGGAGGTCGCCATTGTTGACATACTGTAAAAAGTTCCAAACTTTTCAGCTGCTCTAGCGCTGGCCTTGTCTCCATCGTGATGAAAGAGCCTTTGCATAGCCACAGGTGATAGAAATAAAGGCATATCAATTTTAGTTCCTAAAACTTTGGTTGATAGATCAGGTTCACCAACACTTGCCAAAATATTAGGTACTAAATCAAACTTGGAAAAGGAGTCCGTATTTCTCTTAAGAGTTTCCTCATCATCGGACCCTCCGTCTATATAGTGAAATATTGGTGCTGGAAGTTTTTTTTTTGCTAACTTTCTAAAATCACTAAAATTATAGCAATCATTTAAATTCATACGTTTCTAAATTTCAAATTATTTCTATTTAGTTCGCTAATCTTAGTGCATCCCATAAGTTTCATATCTCTTTCTAATTCTGAACGATATTGACCAAGAGCTCTTTCCACTCCTGCCTGACCAGCGGCAGCTAAAGCATACAAATAAAGTCTTCCGCCAGCGCATGCTTTTGCTCCTAATGACAATGCTTTTAGAATATGCGTTCCCCTTTGTATTCCTCCTTCACAAATTACATCTATTTTATCCCCAACAGCATCAACAATTTCTGCAAGTTGGTCAAATGGGGATCGTGCTCCATCTAATTGTCTGCCACCATGATTTGAAACCATAATCCCGGAACAACCTATATCAACTGCACGTTTTGCATCCTCTACACTCATAATACCTTTTAATGCAAAGTGTCCACCCCACTTGGCGCAAAGATTTTCAGCGTCTTTCCAGCTCATAGATTGATCAAGCATTGTTGAAAAATAATTTCCAATTGAAGTTGCGGTGCTGGTTCCTTCTTTTATATGATCTTGTAAATGTGGAAGCTCAAATTTTCCCCTGGTAACATAATTTATTCCCCACATTGGTTTTGTAGCGAAACTAAATAAACTAGACAAAGTTAGTTTTGGCGGGGAAGTAAAGCCGGTCCTTAAATCTCTTTCTCGATTTCCACCCGTTATCGTATCTACTGTAAGAGCCATTACATCAAATTTAGCGGCCTTTACTCTTTCAACAATTGCATTATTTAAACCCTTGTCCTTATGATAATAAAATTGAAATAATTTAGGAGTGTTTACTAAAGATGAAATTTCTTCAACACTAACAGTTGCGAGAGAAGAAACTCCAAACATTGTATTAAATTTTTGCGCAGCTTTTCCTACTGCTCTCTCGCCTTGATAATGAAATAATCTTTGTAATGCTGTAGGCGAACAATAAAAAGGTAAGTCTAGTTTTTTTCCAAAAATAGTTGTTGAAAGATCGACATTTTCTACACCTCTAAGAACATTTGGCACTAAATCAACATCATTAAATGCTAAAGTATTTCTTTTATAAGTAACCTCGTCATCTGCTGCACCATCAATATAATGAAAAATAGGAGATGGTAATTTTTTTTTCGCGAGGGTTCTAAAATCGTTAAAGTTATGACAATCTTTTAGGTTCATTTGACGTATCTTAGAACTTTTTAAGGAAATTAAATGTGTAGCTATTTGCCCCAGGATTTTTATCGCCTAAACTTGCATTTGATACGTGATTGTAAGACATTCCTAGGTTTGTTGTGTCTCCAAGATCAAAAGATAATTGTACTTCGCTCTTAAATTCCAAGCTGTGACCTAAATCTTTTCCATCGCCTTGGTTGTAATATCCGGGGGCAAAACTCGGTGTAATATTTAAAAAACCCACTTTATAATTTGCCTCTATCCCAGAATACAAATAAACAGCATTATCTGCTGTTAGCATCGCTCCAGAAACTGGGGACACTTCTCCAAAAAAAGTATTTCTATAAAGATTATGATTCTGGTGCTGAATACCAAATATTTGTGATTTAGCGCCTTCATCACTAAAATCAAATGTGCCAGTATAAAACTTAAAACCTGAAGTTTTATCCTCTGCAAAAGAGCTAATAGAAATAAAAAAAGTTATTAGTAAATTTAAAATTAAAACTTTTATTTTCATACAAAAAAATACATTTAATAGGCTTCAATGTACATACTCTAATATTTCTTATGTTTTAACACTTTTTTAAATATAAATAGTATAGCAATTCCTCCAATAACAAAGAATATGTAAGGTAACGACCATAGTAAATAAGTCTTTTTTTTTACGGGTGGATCAAAAAGGATCCAATCTCCGTATTTCTCAGATAAAAAATGATATACTTCTTTTTCGTTCATCCCCTCGCTTAATTTATCATTAACAACACTTTTAATTGTTTGTGCAAAATCAGAATTGGAATCAGCTATACTTTGACCCTGACAAACTATGCATCTCAAGTTCTTGTAAATTTGATTATTAATTTTTTCTTCGGACAAAAGATCCAAAAAATAGATATTAAATGCCAAAAGAATTGTAATAAATACTTTAATTTTATTCATTATTAATTGTTTATTATTTTTAATATTTTTTTAACATCATTTTCATTAATAGGACCAATATATTTTTTTATAATTTTTAATTCTTTATCCACTAGTATTGTTTCTGGAATACCATAAACTCCAAAATAAATAGACTTTTTTCCGTCCTTGTCTGTTGCTATCAAATTATAAGGATTTCCAAGTTTTTTAATAAATTTATTTGCTTTTTGTTTGTCGTCTTTAAAATTAACCCCAAGAATTTTTAAATCTTTACTTAACTGAATTAAATATTTATGCTCTTTCCTACATGGTGCACACCAGGAAGCCCAAAAATTTATAAGGGTAAAATCATTCTTTTTTAAATCACTTGTTTTAAAAGTTTTTTCACTGTTTAAAAGCTTTAAATCTATTAAAGGTATAGGTTTGCCAACTAAGTCTTTTGTATCATAAATTTTTTTGGTTTTAAGACCTAAAGAGAAAATAACCACTACAAAACAAATAAATACAATGGTCAAAGATAAAATAATTTTTTTCATTAAATTTTTTTGCTAATTAATCTTAACATTCCACCTAAAACAATTAATATAGTCGAAAACCAAATTAAATTCATAAAAGGTTTTTTTTGAAATTTGATATTATAAAATTCACTTTTTGATATATTGCTCATAGTAACATAAGTGTCAGAAAAGATATTTGATCTGATCGATGCCTCGTATGTTATTGTTTCGGGGTTTTTGTAAATTCTTATTTCTGGTTTTAATCTTTCAATGTTATTTGTCTTTTTATTTAACACTACAATATTTCCTACAAATTTTTTATAGTTTTTTTCGTTAAAAACTTTTAATTCTTCTAAAGTAATATCAAAATTTTCTAAACTTTTTTTTTCTCCAGCTTTAATATTCAAATCATGTCCAATTGATGTGACGCTATTAAGAGATATAAAAAATATCAACAATCCAAAACCAACGTGAGAAATAGCACTTGCTAAGTTTGGAGTAGACGGTTTTCCCGAATTTTTTTTTGTATTTTTATAAATACCAATTATATTTTGTAAAATTAGATAAACTGAAGCAATTAATAAAACATTTATTAAAAAATTTTTTTGATTAATTGTAAGAATTATTATTGAGGTTATAACAATTGATAAAAACAAATTATAAATAATTTTTTTAGTCTTAAATTGCCTGGAAATTATCCAACTAGTTGTTGGTCCATATGCCATTAAAAATAGCAAAGGGATAAGAAAAGGCGCTAAAATAGCATTATAGTAAGGTGGGCCAATTGAAATTTTCTGACTTGTTAAAACTTCTAAAAAAATAGGATAAACCGTTCCAATTAAAACAGTAATTAGAAAAAAACTCATAAACCAATTATTTATAATAATAAAAAATTCTTTACTAAATAAATTAAAACTTCTGTTTTCAATTGGTGAATATTTATAAAAAATATAAATAGAGGAAAAAATCATAGCAGATAAAAATATTAGTATATACAGGCCCCTTGTTGGATCGTTAGCAAAAGTATGAACTGAGTTTAATATTCCTGATCTTACCAAGAAAGTCCCTGTAACGCTCATTGTAAAAGTTAAAATACTAAGGACAACTACCCAAAGATAAATACCACTTCTTTTTTCCAAAACTAATATTGAATGTAACAAAGCAGTCATAAGAAACCATGGTATCAAAGATGAATTTTCTACAGGATCCCAGAACCAATATCCTCCCCATCCAAGCTCGTAATACGCCCAGATAGATCCAACTAAAATTCCTAGAGTTTGAAATATCCAAGAAACTAATACCCATGGTTTAGAAATAATTGCGAAATCTTTTCCATTGTATCTAGAGATTAAAGATGCGAGAGCTGCTGAAAAATAAATAGATGAGCCAACAAAACCTAAATAAAGTAATGGCGGATGAATAGCCAAAGCAGGGTCTTGCAATATAGGATTTAATCCTAGACCTTCTGAAGGGATTGGAAATATTTTATTAAAAGGATTGGAGGTGGCAAATAAAAAAATAAAAAAACCTAATATTAATATATTTTGGAAAATTAAAGTGAGAAGTTGAAATTTTTTATTTTTCTTAAAATTTTTTGAAAAAAATAAAAAAGAAAATAAAACCAAAACATTGATCCATAAAAGTAAGCTACCTTCATGATTGCCCCAAACTCCAGATATTTTATATAATAAGGGTTTTTCTGTATGTGAATTCTCATATACATTTTCTATTGAAAAATCTGAAATTAAATAGCCCATTAATAAAGTCAAAAAACTTAGATTGGTAAAAATGAGTTGTAGTATAGAAAAATTTCTTAATTTTATAGAAGGGTAAGAGTTATTATTTTTTAATTCAATTATTGAAAAAATAATTAAAAAAAAACTTGTTAAAATAGAAAGTACTACTGTTAAATTTCCAAACTCACTTATCATTTAATTTTTTTTTATTCTTTGGAGGCATATAATTCTCATCATGCTTAGCTAAAATTCTTTTTGCTACAAAATATTTTTTATCTTGCAATTTTCCTTCGGCTACAACTCCCTTTCCCTCAGCAAACAAATTAGGAACGGTTCCCCTGTATGTAACAATTATTTCATTTTTAAAATCTGTCACTATGAATTTAATCTCATTGTTATTAACTATAATTGATTGATTTTTAACCATTCCTCCAATCCTAATTTTTTGATTTAGATTTAAATTTGACTTTTCCTTTATTTCTGTTGGGGAAAAGAAATAAAGAACATTGTCGTCCAGAACCTTTAATGAAGATGCTACTGCAATTATTAAGAGCAGAGAAAATAGAAAAAATATGAATGATTTATTTTTTGTTTTTTTATTAAGCATTGTTTAAATGCTTTACTTTATTTTGACCTGTGGATTAAGAATTTCTTTTGAAATTTTTCTCTTTTTTAAAGTCTCCACTTGTTCAGCTGAAAGCTTTTTTACTTCCTCATGAAAATCCTTTTCAACTTTATTGAGTGACTTTTTCGTCTTTAGAAATAGTATTAAACATACTAAAAATGTGAATATGAATGCTGACCAAACATATAGTCCGTATCCATTCATTATAAGAATATTTAAGTTCATAATCTTTTGAGCCCTTTTTTCTTCATTCTAATTATTTCTGTTCTATATTTCATTAGAAAAATTAGCGCACAATACAACAAAAAACCCAGTAACATAAAGGATAGGGGCAACAACATTGATTTATGAACGGAAGTTTCTCCAAAAATATTAACACTAGCAGGTTGGTGTAATGTTGACCAAAAATCAACAGAATACTTTACGATAAATAGATTGATTAAACCAAACACAGATATAACAGCACAAATTTTACTTGAAAAATTTTGATCTTTAATAAATTTATAAGAAAATATAATTAGTAAATAAAAGAATAATAGTACAAGCATCGAGGTCAATCTTGCGTCCCACGCCCAAAAAGTTCCCCAAGTAGGCTGACCCCAGATTGAACCAGTCACTATTGATATTAAACAAAAAGAAAGTCCTATAGGCGCTAAACTCTTAAAAATAATTAATGCGTTTTTAATTTTAAAAATAAAATTTAATATAATCAGAAAGCTTATGCTCGAAAAACATCCTAAAGCTATCCAAGACGAAGGAACATGAACATACATAATTCTTACCGTATCACCTTGAATATAGTCTTTTGGAGACAGGTATAATGCAAATACCAAAGATATAATAATTACTGGAACAAAAATTATTTTAATTGACTTGCTGACTTTGTTTAACAAAACAAAAAAGTTACCTATATTTAAAAAATTAAACATTTTGTTTCATATCTTATTTTTCTTAAATTTTGAATGGGATTTTTTGTAAGCCTTATTGAGAAGTCTGAGGGAGATAAGGAAGTATATAAAGACTCCCAACAAGGCTAAAACAGTTAATTTATATTGAATATTTTAGACAGAGTTTTGAGTAAAGTTTGTTTAATTTGTGGCGATTACTTAAAAGTGTTTTAATTTGATCTTTTGTAATATACCGATCCTCTTTTTTCCGAAAAGATTTCGTCAATCATTGGGTGTTTGACGGGTTTTTTTGAGTTATCATTAATAAGATTTTGTTCGGAAACGTATGCCTCATAAGTGACATCACTGTTCTCTGCTAACAAATGGTAAAAGGGTTGGTCTTTTTTGGGTCTTACTTCTTTTGGGATTGACTGATACCATTCTTCAGAATTATTAAATTCAAAATCTACGTCGTAGATTACACCCCTAAAGTTAAAATGCCTATGTTTTACAATATCCCCAATTGAAAATTTAGCTATTTTTTTGTCCATGAGATTAAATGGTATTAAATTATATATTAAAATCAACAAAAAAATTTTAATTAAAAAAGTTTTATGTTAGCTTAAATTGTGAACAAATCATTTATTAAATTTCTAACTGATTTCGGTCCTTTGTTAATTTTTTTTGCAGTATACTACAAAAGTAACAAAAATTTAATAACAGCTATCCCGCCATTGGTTGTGGCCACATTAATTGCTGTAATTGTAGTTTATATTATAGAAAAAAAAATACCCTATGTTCCTTTAATAGGAGCTTTTTTGGTCTCTTTATTTGGAGGATTAACAATTGTTTTTAAAAATCCAATCTTTTTATATTTAAAACCCACTATAATTAATATTATCTTTGCAATTACATTATTGTCAGGGAAAATAATTTTTAAAAAAAACTTACTTCAAAAATTTTTTGGGAACTCTTTAAAGTTAGAAGAAATAGGTTGGGATAAACTTAATTATAGGTGGATTGGTTTTTTTATTTTTTTGGCCTTAATTAACGAATTAATATGGAGAACTCAAAGTGAGGAATTTTGGGTAAATTTTAAAGTATGGGGAATATTACCTTTAACTTTCATATTCACTTTGTTTCAAGTATCATTAATTCAAAAATATAAGAAAAATGATGAATAAACTTAGACTTGTCATTAATAATAAATTTTATAAAAAAGAAAGTTTTTTTGTTAAAAAAGAACTTAGGTCAATACTTAATCTTTACGCGAAAAAAGTATCTTCTGGTGACTGGAAAGACTATGGACTATCGGTAAATAAAAAAGAAATAACATTTGATGTATATCAAAGAGCATCTGAAAAACCTATTTACAGAATATCAAAAAATTTAGACCCAAAGAATAAATCCGAAAGATTTTATATTTTAGACAGGAATGGAATGATAGTAAAAAAGTCAGAAAGTCTAGACGCTTTAATTAATAAAATAGAATGGACTAAATTAAAGTTGGTAAAATAAAAATTATCTTCTTTGGCCAAAAAGTCTTAGCAGCATTATAAACAAATTGATAAAATCAAGATATAAAGTTAAAGCTCCCATCACAGCTTTTTTTCCTGAGATTTCGCTGTCATCACTAGCAAGATACATATTTTTGATTTTTTGTGTATCGTAAGCAGTTAGTCCTACAAAAATTAAAACGCCTATGATTGATATAACAAAGTACATCATGCTTGATTTCATAAAAATATTAACTATTGATGCTATAATTATTCCTATAAGACCCATCATTAAAAAGGATCCAAGTTTAGTTAGATCTCTTTTTGTTGTGTAACCATATATGCTCATTGCTCCAAAGGTCCCAGCTGTAATAAAGAAAACTCGAGTAATACTTGCTCCTGTGTAAACTAAAAATATAGATGCTAATGATGCTCCCATTAAAGCTGCAAATACCCAGAATGTTGTTTGAGCTTTTGATGCACTCATTTTACGAATACCAAAGCTCATATAAAAAACTATTCCGAGTGGTGCTAGCATTACTACCCACATTAACGGTGAAGCAAAAAGTGCTTGTCCAATACCTGTGAGTCCCGTAATTCCGGATGAAGTTATTTGAATATCGTATCCACCTGACAATCTAAATAATAAGAGAGAAACTATTCCGGTAAGAAATACTCCTGAAGCCATATAGTTATATACTTTCAACATGTAGCTTCTTAAGCCTTGATCGACAATATGTGCTTCAGATGCAGTCGATTTTACGTTAGTATTTTGTCTATTAAAGTCCATATCTATAATATATTGATTTTTTTTTTTATTTTCAATGGGTCATATATCGCCTACAAATATTGAGTTTTTATGAAATATCGAAAATTGGGAAATACTAATCTAGATGTTAGCCTAATTTGCTTAGGAACCATGACTTATGGAGAGCAAAATACTCAAAACGAAGGCTTTGAGCAAATGGATTATTCGGTGGAAAAAGGTATCAATTTTTTTGATACTGCGGAACTTTATGCAATACCTCCAAAGTCAAAGACATACGGTAAGACCGAAGAAATTATTGGAAATTGGTTTGCTCAAAGAAAAAATAGAAAAAAAATTATCCTAGCTACAAAAATCGCGGGGCCCGGACTGAAATGGATTAGAGGTGGTGGGTCACAATTTTCGACTAAAAGTTTAGAAGAGGCATTGAATAATAGTCTTAAAAGATTAAAAACAGATTATATAGACTTATATCAACTACATTGGCCAGAAAGAAACACCAACTATTTTGGTGATCTTAATTATGAACATGATGAAAATGAAAAGCAATGGAATAGCTTCCAAAGTATTCTTAAGGTTTTTAAAAAATTTGTTGATCAAGGAAAAATTAGATATATAGGTTTATCAAATGAAACCCCGTGGGGCTTTACAAAATTTCTACAAATTGCAGAACAAGAAAAATTACCTAAAGTTGTTTCTGTTCAAAATCCATATAGCCTTGTAAATAGAAGCTACGAAATTGGTATGTCAGAAATTTCGTTAAGAGAAAAAGCTGGACTATTAGCTTACTCCCCTTTGGCTGCAGGATATTTAACTGGAAAATATAGAAATAATCAAATGCCAAAAAATTCTAGGATGGATTTATTTTATCAAAACTATCCAAGATATCATAATGAAAGAACCTATAGCGCCGTGGATGAGTATTTTAATATAGCAAATAAATACAAAATATCATTAACTCAACTTTCCCAAGCATTTGTGAATTCTAGAGATTTTGTAACAAGTAATATTATTGGGGCAACAAAAATGGATCAGCTTAAGGAAAATATTGATAGCATCAATATTTCGCTTGATGAAAAGATAATAGAAGAAATTAACTTAGTTCACGAGAAAATTCCTAATCCTGCGCCCTAAATTAAACAACTATTGAAAAGAAAATAAATTTGTATAAATTGATATATTCAATCGGAATAAAAATGAAAAAAACAATTTTAACTATAATATGTGTTCTGTCTGCTTGTTTTTTTATAAATTCGGCAATAGCAACAGAACCAAAAAGTATCGGAAAATACAAAAGTTGGGAGTCTTTTTCCTACACTAATGAAAAGGGCAAAGTTTGTTTTGCCCAAACAATACCGATAGAAAGAACGCCAAAAAAAATAAAGAGAGATGAGTCAAGATTATTTGTAACTTTTAGAAAAGAAGAAAAAATTAAAAATGAAATTAGCGTAACAAGCGGCCATCTTTATAAGAAATCTTCTGTTGTAGCTATTTCAGGAAAAAATGATTTTTCTTTTTTTTCCCAAGGAAAATTTGCTTGGATATCCGATGGAGAAGAGGAATTCAATCTAATTAAGGTAATGAAAAAAGCTTCTAAATTATCAATCGCAAGTTCCGACCTAAATGGTAACAAAACAAAAGATCTATACTCGATGATGGGATTTACTAAAGCTTACAATACCGCAAAAAAAAGTTGTGCCTAAAAAAAAAAATAAAATTGTTTTAGCTTACTCGGGGGGGCTGGACACCTCTATAATTCTTAAATGGCTTCAGGAAAATTATAATTCTCAAGTTATTGCTTATACAGCTGACATTGGTCAAAAAATAGATAAAAGAAAAATTATAAAAAATGCAAAAAGTTTAGGTGTAAGAAACATTATCATCGAAGACTTGAAAGACACTTTTGTAAAAGAATATGTGTACCCAATGATAAGAGGTCATGCTTTATATGAGGGTGTTTATTTATTGGGCACATCTATAGCGAGACCACTCATCGCAAAAAGACAAATTGCCATAGCTAAAAAATTTAATGCATTTGCTGTTTCCCACGGCGCAACAGGCAAGGGAAATGACCAAGTAAGATTTGAGCTTGGTTATTACTATTTTGGACCTAAAATAAAAGTTATAGCACCATGGAGAATTTGGAGTTTAAAATCTAGAACTGATTTAATTAAATATGCAAAAAAACACAATATAAAAATTCCAAAAGATAAAAAAGGAGCATCTCCTTTTTCTGTTGATGATAATCTTTACCATACATCAACAGAGGGAAAAATTTTAGAGGATCCTAAAAAACAAGCTCCCGAATATATATACCAAAGAACAGTTTCACCTGAAAAAGCGCCTAATAAACCAAGCTATATAAAAATAGGATTCAAAAAAGGAAATCCTATTTCAGTAAATAATAAAAAATTATCTCCAGCGAAACTTTTAAAAAAATTAAATGAGGTTGCGGGAAAAAATGGAGTAGGTAGAGTAGATTTAGTTGAAAATAGATTTATTGGAATAAAATCCAGAGGAGTTTATGAGACCCCGGGAGGTACTCTTTTAATAATCGCTCACAGAGCAATCGAGTCAGTGACTTTAGATAAAAAAACTATGCACGAAAAAGATGAAATAATGCCAAAGTATGCTGAGCTTATATATAACGGTTTTTGGTTTTCAAAAGCTAGATATAAATTACAAAAAATAGTTGATCTTAAAAAAAATCAAGTTAATGGATCAGTTAAACTAAAAATTTACAAAGGTAATGTTACAATCTTATCTAGAGACAGCAAAAGTAAAGCCTACTCGATAAAGAAAGTGTCTTTTGAAGAAAATAAATCTTTTAAAAAGTCAAAAGTTAATAGGTTTATAATGGGTGCGGCAAGAAAGCTTAGAGCTTAAAGAAATTTAGCATATATAAAATTTGATATGAGTATGAACGTTATAATTAGAAATATACAGCTTGTTGCTGTAATATTTATTCTTGTTGGAACAGTTCTGGCTTTTGGTTTTGAAGTCAATGAAATGTATAAAGTTGGAAGAGTTACACTTGCCGATTTGCTTTTAATGTTCATTTATATTGAAGTTATAGGAATGATCGGAGTTTTTTGGGCTAGCAAAACAATCAGAATTACTTATCCTGTATTAATCGCTATTACTGCGCTGGCTAGATTAATTATTCTGCAAGATAAAGACAGTGCTTCAATAAATCTGATTTATCAAGGTGCTGCAATACTCTTATTAGCTTTATCAGTATTTTTTCTATCATTGAGATATAGCAAAAAACTTGGAATGGACAAAAAAAATCCGGGTGAGGAAGCATAAAATGAGACAGCTTGTTTTAATAATAGCTTACTACATGATCGGGTACCTTATTTTTTGGACTTTTCTTCATGAAACAAATTTATTTCCAAAAGTTTGGGTTGAGCAAAACTTCGGTATTGCAATTTATATTTGGGTGTTCTTCTTTATTATTCCACTAATGCTCATAGCTTTAGGAAATGATTATATAAAAAATCGTATTTCAGACTTTAAAACTTTGAAGCAAGAGACTAGGTGGCCACTGTATATTCTCTTGTTTGGAGTATGGGATTTAATGTTTGGGTTTGCATTTTTACTTTTTTCTTATTTTGAAATTTCACAAGCTACAATGATAATTGCAAATGCCTTATTTATTACGGGAACATATTTAACATTTTTTAGTTTTTCTGTAGCAAAAAAATTACAAATCTCGAGAAACATTTAGACTTATGGCAAACAAAATTTTAATATTTGGGGCAACAGGTTCAGTCGGAAGTTCTTTGGCAAAATTATTGAGCAAAGACCCAAGTGAGATACATTTGATTGGAAAAAACGAAGCAGAAGTATCAAAACTTTCAAATGAAGTTGGGTCTTCCTATAGTGTAGTTGATGTAACCGATCCAGTTTTTATAGACAAGATTGATGGAGATTTAAAAGATATAGATATTACGGGTATAGCATATTGCGTAGGTTCGATTGATCTTAAACCGATTAATTTGATTACAAAAAAAGATTACCTGAAAAGCTTAGAATTAAATTTATTTCCCATAGTTGAAATTATTAAAAAATATAAAGAAAATTTAAAAAAAAATAAATCTTCAGTAGTTGTATTTTCAACTGTTGCTGTAAGACAAGGGTTTCCAAATCATAGTATAATTTCACCTGTTAAAGCTTCTTTAGAAGGTCTGACGGTTTCGTTGGCTGCAGAGCTTGCGCCTGACGTTAGAGTCAATTGTATAGCTCCAAGTTTAAGTAAATCTAAGATGGCAGGAAGAATACTTGGTAACGCAAAAATTGCTGAAGGAATAGCAAAACAACATCCTTTGAAAAGAGTGGGAGAAGGAATAGATAGTGCAGCTTTAGCCAAATTTTTACTTTCAAAAGATAGCTCCTGGATTACTGGCCAGATAATTGGTGTGGATGGCGGAAGATCAAACGTCGGTTAATTTTTTATTCTCAAAAAATTATAATAATTAAAAGAAAGATCTGAACAAAGTTTATGATGACCGAGGTTGTATGGGCAATTTTAAATTTTTTTTTATTTTTTTTATCTCTAAATTTATTTATTAATGGCATTAAAATAAAAAGAGAAATAGCAAATAAAGCACAACAAATATAAATTAAAATTAATATAAAATTTATTCCGTGATACGTATAAATTGGGATAGATACGAAAGTTAATATTATTAAATTAATAGAATAGTAAAATGGAAATATTTTTCTTATAAAATTTCTGTAACTTTTTTCACTTAAAGATTTAAATCCAACTGGGGCAACAACAAATGAGAAGAATAACATTATTCCTAATACTGCAGCAATTGATACGAATACTAAATTAGCAATCATAATTATTAATGTTCATGTTTTTCAATTCCATGTTTTTCTAATAGATCATGCATTCTCTCATGTTCTTTATAGGTAAGACTGTAAAAGACGATTACTGTTACAACAGATCCAACTAATACTCCTTGGATAAATCTAAATATTGTTTTTCTATTTGCTTCTCTAGTTTTGTTAGTCATTTTATTTCCTCTTCTTTTGGCTTCGTAAAACTTATAAACAGCGTAAGTTATTAATAATCCACTTAGTATCCAGGATATTGGGTGATTAACAACTGCTAATAAAGATCCGCCAAAAATAGCCGCGATGAAACCAGAAATCCAACAAATTGGGCACATAACTTATTTATATATTAAAAATTGACAATATATCTGTGACAAACCAACTTAATAATCATTTACTCTTCCGATAAAATTAAGGTTTTTATCTAAAATTACTATTTCTCCTGATGAAACGGATTCATTTATAGTTTCTAAAATTACAACATAGTGAGTTATTAATACTAAATTTCCCTCATCATTCCAATTTCTTAAAAAGTTATTTAAATCTTCCATCTGCTTTTCTTTATTTTTTTTAAAGTTTTCAGAAAAAAAAGAATTTAAAGCACCAAATTTTTTAAAATCTTTAAATGCATATTTTGCAGTATCTACGCACCTACACCACTCGCTTGTAAGAACTTGGTTAATAGGAATTTTATTTTTATAAAAAAAGGATCCAATTTTTTTAGATTGTTTTACACCCTCATCATTTAAATTACGTTGAGTACTACAATCATTTATATCAAAATTATCTGGGTCCCCTGTTCCGGGGGCAAGCGCATGTCTGATAAAAACAATTTTATTTCCTTTTTTTAAATGATCTATTAATTCTTCATTCGAATATGCATTTGTAAAAGATATTGTGACTAATAAGATAAAAATAAGATTTTTTTTTATAATCTTGAACATTTTTTTGAGCAGTACTTTACCTTATCCCAATTAAGTCTCCATTTTTTTCGCCACAAAAAGGATCTTTTACAAACAGGGCAAATTTTTGATGGAAGATTTTGTTTTTTAAACATTTTAAATTGTATTTTGTTTGATAAATTGTTGGGCAGATTTAAGAATTAATTTTTTCCTCTCAATTTTCATTTTATCAAAAATTCTTACCATCATAGATAGCCTTGGGTTTTTTAAAAAAAAATTTCTATTTTTACTTATAAAATTCCAGTAAAGACCATCCATTGTATTGCACCAATCTCCTCTTTTAAAATCCATCATTTTTAGAAAGTAGCTTGATCCACAAATATATGGCTTAGTTGCAAAAATTCCCCCATCGCTAAAGAGACCCATGCCATAAACATTTGGCGCCATGACCCAGTCTGATGAGTCAACAAACATTTCCATAAACCATTTATAAGCTTGTTTGGGGTGTATCTGGCAGAGATTCATTACATTTGCTAAAATCATTAATCTTTCAATATGATGTGACCATCCAAAATCGAGTGCATTTTTTATTGAAAAGTCTAGCGGATCTAAACCAGTAGTACCATTATACCAAGACGATTTCATTTTATTTTTGTGATTAAAAAAATTTGTATTCTCAAGACGTTTGTCGTAGTTTTGATATATCCCTCTCATAAATTCCCTCCAACCAATAATTTGCCTTACATAACCTTCTAGAGAATTTATTCTCACTTTTTTTTCTACTTTTTTTAGTTTTTCTAAAATTTCACTTGGCGTAATTAAACCTAAATTTATTATAGGGCTTAGTGCGCTATGAAATAAAATATTTGACTTTTTACTAACTGCATCTTCATAATCTCCGAACAAATTAAGTTTGTCTTTTAAAAATTGATCTAAAAGTTTTTGACTTTGTTCTCTGGTAGTTGGGAACCAAAAATTTTTTGTTGACCCAGGATGATTTTTAAAATTCACTTCAATAAATTTTTTAAGTTTCTCAGTATGTGGGGTGAGTTTAAATTTTAGATGTTTAGGTATTTCGACTTTGTCGGGTAATTTTTTTCTATTCTCTTCATCAAAACTCCATTTACCTCCTTGGGGCGTTCCGTCCTTATTCATTAAAATATCAAATTTTGATCTATTAATTTTATAAAAATTTGCCATAAATGGCTTTTTGGTACTGAGGAGGTACTTCTTAAATTCGTCTCTACTTGTGAGAAACATAGGAGATCTAATTTCATTAAAGTTTATATTTTGTTTTTTTAAAAATGACTTTAATCTTTTTTCAAAAAAAATATCCTCTATCTCAAAAAAATTAACTTCTTTTATTTTCTTTTCCTTAATTATTCTTTCAAGTTTTTTTTCGTAGGAAACTTTAAAATCTTTATAACAATCATTATAAACGACTTTAAATTTTTTATTTTTTAGCTCGTCTCGATACGACCGCATCGATGACAGAAAAAGTAAAATTTTTAGTTTGTGATGTTTTTGAAAAGTACATAACCCAAGATCCTCGGACATATAAAAAATATGATCTGTAAATTCTTTTAGATATCTCGGGCTAAACAATTGATTTCCAAGAATTAAAAATAATTTCATTGAAACAAAGTATATAATTTGTTTCTTTTTAAGAATTAGCTCTTTTGAAGCACTCAACCGTATTATTAAGAAGACACGCGATTGTCATAGGACCTACTCCTCCTGGAACGGGAGTTATTGCCCGTGCTACTTTTGAAACCTCATCAAAATCAACATCTCCAACTATTCCTGATTCAGTTTTGTTAATTCCAACATCAATCACAATTGCATTTTTTTTAACCCAGTCCCCTTTTACAAGTTTAGGTTTGCCTACAGCGGCAACAATGATGTCAGCTTTAAGACATTCTTCTTTTAAATCTTTAGTCTTAGAATGAGTAATTGTTACTGTGCAATTTTCTTTAAGTAAAAGCTGAGCCATTGGTTTTCCATTTAAGTTTGATCTGCCAATAATAACTGCATGTTTGCCGCTTAAATTTTTTTCTACTTTTTTAAGTAAAAGAAAACAGCCCAGAGGAGTACACGGTACACTACTATCATAACCAGAGGATAAATTTCCAACATTTACTGGATGAAAACCATCAACATCTTTAGCTGGAAGAATGGTTTCAATAACTTTTTTTTTACTTATATGTTCAGGCAGAGGTAACTGAACAAGAATACCTGAAATTTTTTTATCTTTATTTAGCTCCATGATTTTATCTAAAATCACACTTTCCTCTACATTTTT
>MDTG01255506.1_pt1 | contig 18079 bp, 15 predicted proteins | sample 811421 | NCBI WGS metagenome assembly MDTG01 (sample SAMN05326645, study PRJNA326480) | marine metagenome | isolation source: seawater | place: Pacific Ocean: South East | collected 2011 | reverse complement strand
GGGGGATCTCGCGGTGCTCACTGCGGCGGCTGCTGACCCGCTGGCGACGAACGCGCTCATCGATCTCGTCGGGCTCGACCCGGTGCGCGAGCGCATCGATCAGCTCGGACTTACGCGGACGGCGCTGCTCGACCGCGTCCGCGAGGACCGTGGGCCCGATGACGCCCCGCACTTCGCCCTATCGACGACCCGTGATCTGACCACGATGTTCTCGTCCCTCGCGAACGGCCGGGCCGTCTCTGCCGCGGTCAGCGCGCAGGTCACCGGATGGCTCGCATTGAATGCCGATCTCGGGCTCGCCGCTGGCGCCACGGGACTCGACCCGCTCGCTCACGCCGAAACCGCAGAACAGCTGCTCCTGGTGAACAAGACTGGGCGAGACCCCGGCATCCGCGCCGAGGCTGGCGTGCTCGTCGGGCCTCGGGCTGGCGTCGCCTACGCGATGATCGTGCAGTTCACAGAGGAGACGCCGCTCGACCGGTTGCGGGTGCACGATGCGTTCCGGGTATTCGGTGCCGACCTGATGGAGTCCGTGCACTGAGTCTCGCGCGATCGGGGCGGCGCAACCTGCGAGGATATGGTGATGACCACCTCCGGGGTGAACGGTGCTGCGCGTTCACCACGTCGAAACTTTCCCGCACACCAGATACTCACCCTCTTCGGAGACTACTGGTGGGGGGTACCCGAGGCGATACCGACAGGTGCGCTGCTGGCTGGACTCGGTGACCTCGGTGTGAACGAGCCGGCTGCGCGCGCGGCGATTTCGCGCCTCGTCGATCAAGATCTGCTCGAGATGAGCAAAGAGGGCCGCCGAACCAGCCACGCGCTTTCGGAGCGTGGCCAGCGGGTCGTGCGCGACGAAGCCCGGTGGCTGACGAGGTTCGGCTGCAGCGATGTCGAGTGGGACGGGTTGTGGTCTGTCATTGCGTTCACGATCCCCGAGGCGCAACGTTCGCAGCGGCATGTGGCACGGACGCGTTTGCGCTGGCTTGGGTACGCGCCGCTCTATGACGGTGTGTGGATATCTCCGTTCGATACTCGAGAGCAGGCCGAGCAGGTGCTGGGAGAGGCCGGGGGGCCGGATGTGACCTCGTCGCGGTCTGCTCTACGGATGAGTGATCCGGCTGGTCCGGCGCGCGCCTGGAATATGGAAGAGGTCAGGCAGAGCTACCTCGAGTTCATCGCTCGCGCGAACGATCTCGCTCGCGAGCTTGAACCTCTCCCGGCATTCGCAGCTCGAACGGGCCTCATGCTCGCGTGGCAGACTTTCCGCCAGAACGATCCGGACCATCCGTCCGAGATCCTGCCCGTGGACTGGCCGAGACGGGCAGCCCGCTTGGCCTTCGCTCGTGCCTACAACACCCTCGGAGGCCCGGCAGAGCAGCGGATGCACATGCACGTCGCGAAGATCTCTCGGGAGCTCGCCGAGTACGTCACGGTTCAGCGGCTATCCATCGAGTGTCCCCCCTCGACCGGGATCGAAGATGGCGGGAGCACATCGAGAAATAATTAAAAAAACATTGACGATCGTCACTCCAGGTTTTTACTATCGGTGCCAGCGGCAGTGCTGCCGTTGTGGACAACGACGTTCCCTTCCTGGAGGAGTTCATGCACAGATCTCATCCGCGCGCGCCCATCGGCGCGGGCGCTGTCGCGACGGTCGGACTGATCGCCGCCTTACTCGTGCCGTCGCAGGCCGCGATGTCTGCGAGCGACGTAACCCTGGAGGTGGTTTCCAGCAGGCCGGACGCGGTCAGCGCAGGCGACGCCCTCATCTCAGTCGCCGGAGCTGATGAGGCGATGAGGATCACGGCGGCCGGCATTGATGTCACAGATCGCTTCGCGGAGCTGGGGGGCGAACTCGTCGGGCTCGTCGACGGCCTTCCCGAGGGCGTCAGCCAGATCGAGGTCTTGGAGGCGGACGGGAGTTCGGCGGCTGAAATCGAGGTCACCAACCACCCGGCATGGGGCCCCGTCTTCTCGGGACCGCAGCACCCCATGTACTGCACGGCGTCCGATGCGCCCTGGAATCTCGGCCCAACCGATGAGAACTGTCACGTGGCCGAAGCCACGGTCACCTACCGTTACCGCACCACGGGAGGCTCCTTCGCCGACTATCCCACCGACGGAAGCACTCCTGGCGACCTCGCGACCACGACCGTCGAGGGTCAGGAAGTACCGTACATCGTGCGAATTGAGCGCGGCACGATAAACAGGGCTGTTTACGAGTTCGCCGTGATCCGTGAGCCGAGTGAGCCGGAACTCACCCCGTGGACCGCCGGCGACGGCTGGAACGGCAAGCTCGCGTACACCTTCGGCGGCGCATGTGGCGTCGGCTATTGGCAGGGCACGTCAACGGGCGGTGTCGAAAACGACCTGCTGCTGAGCCGCGGCTACGCTGTCGCATCGGGCACATTCAACGTCTACGCCCAGAACTGCAACGACGTCACCAGCGCCGAGACCGCGACGATGGTGAAAGAGCATGTCGTCGAGAGCCTGGGTCCGCTCGAGTACACGATCGGGTACGGCGGATCTGCCGGAACGATGCAGCAGCTGCTGCTATCGAACAACTACCCCGGAATCATCGATGGGGTACTCGGTGAGATCGGGTACCCGGACGAACGGTCCACCACCGTAGCCGGGCACGACTGCCGCAATCTGCTCAACTACTGGAACTCCGATGAAGGTGCCGGCTGGTCGGATGCCGAGAAGCTGGCAGTGACGGGTCACGCGAGCACCTTCACATGCTTCGGCTTCACGTTCTTCGACGGTGTGGATGATCCGAACCGCGGATGCAACAATGCGATTCCGGTCGCCGACCGGTGGTCGCCGAGCAACCCAGAGGGACTGCGCTGCACGATCGCTGACATGGTGAAGAACGTCTATGGCGTGGACTCCGAGGGGCGCGGACTGCGAATCGTGCCCGACAACGTAGGTGTCCAGTACGGCCTCAACGCGCTGCTCGACGACGAGATCTCGATCGACAAGTTCCTGTCGCTGAACGCGAACGCAGGCGGGATGGATGTCGACGGTGCGCGCACCGAGGAGCGTTCGGTTGCCAGCGTGGAAGCCATCCAGCGGGCGTTCGAGACGGAACGTATCAACATGATGACCGGAGGGCTCGAGTACATCCCGGTCATCGAGATCCGTCCGTACACCGACATGCAGGGCGACTTCCACGAGCGCTACCGCTCCGCCATCATCCGCGAGCGGATGCTCGAAGCGTGGGGCAACGCTGACACGCACGTCAGTTGGACGAGTTCGACCAACCCGGCGATCTCGTCGGCGATGCGTGTGTCGGCGCTCGACCGGCTCGAGGAGTGGCTTGACGCAATCGTCGAAGCTGGCGGACCCGGCGATCGGGCTCGAACCGTCGCAGCCCGTCCTGATGGGCTGAGTGACGGCTGCTTCGATTCCGCGGGCGACTTCATCGCTGAGACAGTGGATTACGACGACCCCACCACCGCATGCAACACCCTGTATCCGTATCACTCGGAGCCCCGTTATGAGGCGGGCGAGCCGCTGTCGCGCGACGTAATGAAGTGCCAGCTGGTGGCGCCGCAGCGCTCTGACTATCCGACGATGACAGACCAGCAGTGGGATGAGCTTCAGGCGACCTTCCCCGACGGTGTGTGCGACTGGACGCAGCCAAGCCAGGGGTACGCCGAGTTGGCGGGTACATGGCTGGATTTCGGTACGACGCAGCGAACCGCGCTGACGGGTCCCACGATCAGCGGGGACGCGTACATCGGGGAAACCCTGACCGGTGATGCAAGCTCGTCGACGGGCGGCGCGACCCTCGCGTTCCAGTGGCTCGCCGACGGGGTGCCGATCGAAGGCGAGGATGGTGCGACCTTCGTTCCCACAGCGGCGCAGGACGGCTCGCGCATCACCGTGCGTGTGACAGCGTCCGCTGACGGGTTCGTGCCGGTGACGGCGGTCTCCGAAGTGACCGCCGCGGTGGGTGCGCGCCCGGAGCCGACGCCAACGCCGACCGATCCGACGCCAGACCCGAGCGAGACGCCCGGTGAGGAGTGGGCAACCGTCACTCTGAGCTCCACCAGTGTCGCGCAGGGCGGCTCGTTCACAGTCAATCTCGCGGGACTGGCGCCCGGCCAGCAGGTTGCGGCAACGGTGTACAGCGATCCGTACGTCATCACCGGCATCCCGCCGGCATCGAGCAGCGGCACCGTGTCGTTCACGGTCGCGATCCCTGCGGACTTCACGCCGGGCGCGCACACGCTCGAGATCACGTCAGGCACGCTGGAGCCGATCCGCATCGCGATCGTGGTGCAGCGCGCGGGTGACCTCGGAGCCCTCGGTGCCAACGCGCCGTGGGGACTCGCGCTGGCAGCCGCGCTGCTGATCGCGATCGGCGGTGTGGTCGTCATCCTTCGTCGACGCTTCGCCATGGCAGACGGAAACGGAGACGGAGAAAACTGACACGTCTCAGGTGGACGCGGTCCACCTGAGAGCACTGAGGGGTTCCACTCCGGTGGGGCCCCTCAGTTGCGCCGACTGGACGGATGATTGCCGGGCGCAGCATCGACGTGTCGACGGGCGGCTCGGGTCAGGAGCCGCCGTCGAGCTTGTCGACCAGGTCCAGGCCGCGTCGGGCCCAGGCGATCTCACTCTTGGCCCGTTCCACGAGGCCTTCGTACGCGAAATGCTTGTAGGCCACGATGCGCTCGTGCTCCTGCTCCGGCGACGCCTTCAAGCGCCGTTCCAGCATGGGGTTCGGTGGATCGACGTGGTCGATCTTGCGGAGCTCACCGTCCCACTGGGCGAGTTCGCCTTCCCACTGCTCGATGTGCCGCAGGAAGAACTCTCTGGCGGCCTCCGGTGACGCGGACTCCAGGTACGCGGCGCGCAGGTGGGCTGGGTCGCGTACCCGCTGATACTCGAGCGGGGAGGCCATCCAGGCGAGGAACGCCTGGTCGCCGGCATCCGTGACGTGATACATGCGCCGTGTGCCGCGCTCGCCGCGGGCTTGCTCTTCGGCTTCAATGAGCCCGTCAGCTTCCATCTTGCGCAGTTCCGGGTATATCTGCGAGTCCGGGGCGTGCCAGACATGACCCACGGACTGCGTGAACTGTTTGGCCAGTTCATACCCCGATAGCGGTCCGACCCGCAGCAGCGCGAGGAGCGCGTAGCGAAGGCTCACGGCATGCCCCTTCCTGTCGAATCCGCTCCCGTGATGCTACCGATATGTCGCGAGACTGCACCCGCGCCGCGAGACAGCGTGTTGCGTGTGCTGTCTCGCGGGCAGGATGCAGTCTCGCGGGGTGTTCTCGTCTACTCAGTCGTTCTTGTAGCCGGTGCGCCAGCCGCCGTGGTAGGTCTGGCGGGCGACCGTCGAGTAGGGCACGGGGCTCACGACGACGCGGACCTCAGTCTGCTCGTGCGGTTCGACGGATGCCTTCTTCGAGCCACCGTTCGGCTCGCCCCAGACGACCTTGAGCTCGGTGCCCTCGGGGACATCGGGTGACACGGTAGCCAGCGACAGGCCGCGGCGCTCGTTGGACGAGTAGCCGGTGAACATCGAGTAGCCGACGACCGTTCCATCGGCATCCACGACAGCGTCGTAGTTGGCCGAGCCGTAGTTCGCCAGCGGCAGGTCGAAGAACTTGTAGTTCGGGCCGTCGACGTTCAGCAGCGACGTCCAGACCTTGCCGAGGTCCTCGGCATTCCACGCGAGGGTGACCTTCTTGCGCTGTGCGGCCGGGTCCATCTTCTCGAGCGCGTCGCGACCGATGAAGTCGTGGTCGAACTTGACGAACGACCCGTAGCCGAGCTCCCAGGGCGTCAGGTAGTAGTCCTCGATGTTCTCGGACACGAACGACCCGGCGAGCGTTCCGGTCGCCTCGTACGAGTTCGCCGGCAGCCAGTCACGGTACGCCTGCTCCTCGGCGCCGGTGTAGATCGCGGGAAGCGGGGAAGGAATCCAGCCCGACTCGAGCGTGTTCGACGGGTAAGCCCGCGAACCGACGGGTAGGAGGCCGAACTCGGCGCCAGCCTCGACGATCAGGTCGCGGATCTTGTGGTGGTCGGCGTAGGGGCCCCAGATCTCCAGGCCGGGGGCGCCGGCCATGCCGTGACGCAGAGTACGCACGTTCATGCCGCCGATCTTCATCTCCGACATGTTGAAGAAGCCGAGCTTCTCGAGCGGTCCGCCGTTGAGTTTTTCGATCACGGCCCAGGCGTTCGGGCCCTGGATCTGGAAGCGGTAGTACTTGCGCGAGACGGCGTCACCGTACGGGCGCGAGTTCGAGCGGCGGTCGACCTCGACGTCCAGGTTCTGGTAGCCGCCGGTCTCGCCGTGGAACATGAGCCAGTTCGATGCGGGCGCGCGGCCGACATAGACGTATTCGTCTTCGGCTTCGCGGAACAGGATGCCGTCGCCGATGACGTGTCCCGAAGCCGTCGTGGGAACGTACTGCTTGGCCTTGTTGACCGGGAAGTTCGCGACGGAGTTGATGGCGGTGTCGGAGATCAGCTTGATGGCATCCGACCCCTTGAGGAACACGTTGTCCATGTGGTGGGACTGGTCGTAGAGCACGGCGGTGTCGCGCCACGCCTTCTGTTCCTTGATCCAGTTGGTGAAGTCGGCTGGCACGACGGGGTAGATGTACGAGCCGATCTGGGAGTTGCGCAGCAACTCGACGGGCGAGCCCGCCGCGTCGATGACCTGCTGCAGATTCTGAGGTGCCACGATGAACCTTTCTTTGGGGTGGTGATGGTCAGGGTCAGAAGACGACGGTGTGGTTGCCGTGTCGGATGACGCGGTCTTGTGCGTGCCACAGCACGGCGCGCGAGAGGACTGCCCGTTCGACGTCGGCGCCGCGGCGTTGCAGGTCGGCGGCGGAGTCGGCGTGGGTGACCCGTACGACGTCCTGCTCGATGATGGGTCCTTCGTCGAGGTCCTTGGTCACGTAGTGGCTCGTTGCGCCGATCAGCTTCACGCCGCGTTCCTTCGCCTTGCGGTAGGGACCAGCGCCGATGAAGGCGGGAAGGAACGAGTGGTGGATGTTGATGACCGGGACTGCGACGTCGTCGATGAAGTCCTCGGAGAGGATCTGCATGTACCGCGCGAGGACGACGAAGTCGACGTTGCCCGCGAGCAGCTTCACGATCTCGGCTTCGGCAGCCGACTTGTCCGGCCCCTGGGAGGGCACGTGGAAGAACGGGATGCCGAAGCTTCGGACGTCCTCGGCCATGTTGGTGTGATTGGAGATCACCATCGGGATCGATACGGGGAGCTCGCCGCGGCGGTGACGCCACAGCAGATCGAGAAGACAGTGGTCCGAGGTTGAGGCGAGCACTGCCATGCGTTTGGGAATCGACTGGTCGGTGAGTCGCCAGGTCATCCCGTACGGCTCGAGCGTCTCGGCGATGTCGCTTTCGATCTCTTCGAACGCCGCCGTCAAGTCCGGTCGGTGGAAGACGACGCGCTGGAAGAAGGCGCCGCCTTCGGGGTTGTCGGAGTACTGATCAAGACTCACGATGTTCGCCTTGTGGCGCGTGATCAGGCCGGTGACCGCCGCGACCAGGCCGGGCTGGTCAGGGCCGTGGACGATCAGGCAGGCGTGATCGCGCAGTGCTTCGTTGTGTACCGTCATGGCGTCAAGTCCTCCCCGCTCACTTCGCGATGAAGTCGCGGGCCCACGTCGCCGTAGCTTCCAGGCCACCGAACGTGTACATGTGCAGCTTCACGGCGCCGACCGAAGGGTCAGCGTCGAACAGCGCGGCGAGATCGGAAACGAACTTGTCAGGTCCCGCGGAACCCATGAGGTTCGTCAGCGAGAAGCCGTACTTCTTTACGATCATCGCGTTGGCTCCCACGCCGAAGCGCGACGCGAACGAGATGAGGCGCTTGATGCCGGCGGGGCCGGGCGTGCCGAGGCGGATCTGGGTGTCGATGCCGCGGTCGCGAACACCCTTGATCCACGCCATCACCGGGTCGGTGTCGAAGCTGAACTGGGTGAGGATCACGGCATCCAGGCCGGCATCCTTCAGGGCGGCAGATTTGTCTTCGAGGTGCTGCCACAGGACGTCGGTGGCGATGTCGGGGTGGCCCTCGGGGTAGCCGGCGATCGACACCTCCTTGACGCCGTACTGCTGCAGGACTCCCGAACGGATCATCGTCAGCGCGTCGGGGTAGGGGCCCTCCGGCGTCGCGGGGTCGCCGCCGACCGCGAACACGTGCTCGGTGGCGCCGATCTCGGCAAGTGCGCTGAGGAATTCCTCGAGCTGCGCCTGGGATGCGATGCGGCGCGCAGAGATGTGCGGGACGGGGACGAACCCGAGCTCTTTGACGGCCTTGGCTGCAGCTACCCGCATCGGCAGGTCTTCGTTCCCGAGGAAGGTCACGTTGACCTTCGTCCCGGCCGGGATGAGCGAGGCGGCCTCGGTGAGACCGACGACGTCCTTCTCTTTTCCAGTGATCTCGAGGGAGTAGCCCTCGACGAGACGTTTGGCCGACTCGGTCGTCGGTGTGGCGTGTGCCATGGCGAGTGGTCCTTTCCGCTGCCAGGAGTGCGTCGTTGCAGTCTGCAGCAATTTTACCTATGGGCATAGGCAATGTCTAGAGGTACGAAAGCGAGGAGGGGATACCCGACGCCCGGTCGGATATCCCCTCCTCGGGAAGGCGCCGCTCAGCGCGCTCGGCTCGCGGCGGTCTCGTTCTCGAGGATCTGCAGCTCGCGCGCGTCGACGAGCATCCGCTGCAGCAGAGCATTGAGGCTCGTGATCTCGTCGGGTGAGAGGTGGGCGAGGATGATGTCCTGGCCCCTCATCGAGATCGGGAGCATGTCGTCGTGCATCTCGACGCCGTCGCGTGTCAGGTACATGGGCCGGGAACCCCGGGGGCCGTCCATCAGGACGATCAGCCCCCTGCCGACGAGCGTGTTCACGCTCTTGGAGACCACTGCCTTGTTGACGCCGATGAACTCGGAGACCTCGGTCGCGGAGAATCCGGGGTTAAGCGCCAGGACCGAAATCCCCCGCCAGTCGTTGGTGCCGAGGCCGAAACGGCGTCTCAGCTCGTTCGATTCTCGCCACACCAGAGCATTGGACAGCAGCGCGAGCAGGCGCGGCGTGAAGTTATCGGGGTCGACGGTGTTCTGAAGTGGTTCCCACTGGATGCGTTGATCGAGCCGGTCCATGTGGTCCTTCGCGCGTCGGGATCTGAGTCTGGTCGGGTTGGGAGTGACAGTAGTAGACGATCGGGGTCGGGCGAGGAATCTGCCCGACCCCGATCGTGTGAGGTGCTTCTTAGTGCGCCATCGCCGCGAGGGCTTCGGGGTCGATGGTTGCGATCGAGCGGGTGTCCTGGAACGCACGGATGCCTTCGATACCCTGCTCGCGACCGATGCCGGACTGCTTCATGCCGCCGAACGGAGCACGCAGGTCGAGGCGGGTGGCGCCGTGGTCGTTGACCCAGACGTATCCGCACTCGAGCGCGCCTCCCACCCGCTGAGCAGCTTCGGGGCTTCCCGTCCACACCGACCCGCACAGGCCTGCCCAGGTGTCGTTGGCCAGGCGGATGGCGTCTTCTTCGGTGTCGAAGGGGATGATCGGGATGACGGGGCCGAACTGCTCCATGGTGACAACGCGCAGGTTCGGGTCGGGGTCTACCACGATCGCCGGGCGCATGAAGTTGCCGCCCGCGAGCTCCCCACCGGGCAGCTCGCCGAACTCGCGCACGTCGGCGCCGGCATCCTTGGCCTCCTGGATGAGTTCCTCCACGAACGCTTTCTGCGCCGACGAGTGGAGCGGGCCCATCGTGGTCCCCTCATCGAGGCCGTACCCGATGACTGCCTTGCTCAGGCGGTCGGACAGACCGTTCACGACCTCGTCGAGGCGCGAGCGGTGCACGTAGACGCGCTTGGCGTTCATGCAGATCTGGCCGGTGGTGTCGTAGATCGCGGCGTACAGGCGGTCAAGGTGGGTGTCGTCGATGACGGCGTCTTCGAGGAAGATCGCCGCGTCGTTGCCGCCCAGTTCCAGGGTGACCCGAGTGAGCGTCTTCGAGGCCATCTCCATCATCCGCTTGCCGCCGTTCACCGATCCGGTGAAGCAAACCTTTGCGATGTCGGTGTTCTGAATCAGGCCCGACATGTTCTCGTCCTTGCCGGTGACGATGTTCAGCACCCCGGGCGGGAGCTTCTCTGCTACGCGCTGCACGAGCTTGGCGGTGGCAAGCGGCGCGGTCAGCGGCGGCTTGACGATCGCAGTGTTCCCGGCCAGCAGCGCGTGCGGAAGGGCTGCGCCCAGGATCGCGATCGGCCAGTTGAACGGGACGATGATCGTGGTCACACCCAGCGGCTGGTACGACACCTTCGTGTCGACGGGGATCGCGCCGGGCACCGCGGGGAGGGTGTGGTCGGTGTCGACCTCGTCGGCGAGCATGAGAGCAAGGTTCCAGCGGATCTCGAACACGAGTGCGTCGACCCACGCCTCGAAGCGGACCTTGCCGTTCTCTTGCGACAGGATCGCCGCGTCCTCGTCACGGTCATCCGCGATCCCGGCGATCGCCTCGGCCATCAGGCGTGCGCGCTCTTTCGCGCCCAGAGCCGCCCACGCCGGAAAAGCCTCTTTCGCGGCAGCAACCGCGTCGGCGACGTCCTGCGTCGAAGCGGACGCGGCCTCGCCGACAACCGCGCCCGGCTTTCCTGGGTCCGCGATCTTCAGCGTCTCGTCGGTGAACCGTTCGGTTCCTCCGATGAACAGACCGGTCCGTACACCAGCCTGCGTCAACGTGTCAGACATCCTGCACCTCTCTGTGTGTTGTCTTCCTGATTTCGGATGCCGTCGCACCCTCCCCGCGCCGGGCGGCGCGAGTCCATTGTGCAGCGCCGTCGTGGCGTTGGTAACCGTCTTCGGACAATTCGGATGCCGCGGGAGACGTCCGACCATGCCGTGCACCCAATCACCAGGATGACGCTTCAACGAGTTTAGGTGCATTCCTGTTTACTTGTAAATGAGTTCGTGTTAGCGTCACTGCGTCGCCCCGGCTGAGCCGGTGGCCACCCGAACGAGAGTCGATGATGACCCCCGCGGTCCGTCGCTCTCCTGTCATCGATGAGGAGGCATGTGATGGGTCGAACGTCCCCTGTAGCGCAGGAGCGTCGGAGCGTCGAGGAACTCGAGGATCTCGCTTTCGAGCTTCGTCAGAAGCTCCTGAACCTGTGCGGTACGTACGAGGGAGCAGTGCACATCGGCGGTGATCTGTCCTCTGCCGACATCTTCACCGTGCTGTTCGAGTACGGACTTAATGTCGACCCCACCAACCTCGGCGCCCGGCTCCTTACGCGAACTGCCAGCCCGTGTAGGCCTCCGCGAGGTAGGTCTGGCCTGCTTCGGACTCGACGACCGAACGCAGTTCGCCGATCTGGCGGCGGCGATCGAAGTCGGATGCCTCGGGAGTCAGGTGCAGCATGCTCGTCATCCACCACGAGAAATGCTGAGCCTTCCAGATGCGCTGCAGGGCCGTCTCGGCGTAAGAATCCAGCAGGCGCTCGTCGCCGTCGTTGAGCAGCGCTCCGAGTGCCCGGTCGAGCAGTACGACGTCGGCGACGGCGAGGTTCATGCCCTTGGCTCCCGTCGGCGGAACGGTGTGGGCGGCATCCCCGACAAGGGCCGCGCGTCCGCGCCGCAGTTCGTAAGCGACGAAGCTGCGGAACCGCAGCACGTCCCGCTGGAAGATGGGCCCCTCCTGCAGCGTCGTGCCGGGAACGCACGATTGCAGGGTCTCCCAGATCTCGGCCTCGCTCATCGCGTTCGGATCGGTCTCCGGATCGCACTGGAAGTACATCCGCTGCACGGTGGCGCTGCGCTGGCTGATGAGAGCGAAGCCGCTCGGGGAGTTGCTGTAGATCAGCTCTTCCGAGCTTGGTGGCGCTTCGCACAGGATGCCGAACCAGGCGAACGGATACTCGCGGAAGTATCCGCCGGTCGACGATCCGGTGACGGCGGCGCGGACCAGGCTGCGGGAGCCGTCACCGCCCACGATGAAGTCGGCCTCAATCTCCAGCGGCGAGCCGTCAGGGTTCGTCGCGAACACGCGGGGTCGATCGGTCTCGATGTCTTCGACACGGTCGACGGTGACACCGAACCGAAGATCCTGCCCGGCAGCCAGGCGTACCGCGATCAGGTCGATGAGCACCTCGTGCTGCGGGAAGAGCCAGACACTGCGACCCGTGAGCGCGGGGAAGTCGATCCGATGCCCCTCGCCCTGGAACCGAAGCTCGATGCCGTCGTGGCGGTTTCCGACAGACTTCACGCGCGGGGAGGCGCCGGTCTCGTCGAGGAGCTGCACGGTGGGGTATTCCAGGATGCCGGCGCGGATCGTCTTCTCGATCTCCTCGCGGGTGCGCTGATCGAGCACGATCGAGTCGATGCCTCGGGCGGCAAGAAGGTGTGACAGCAGCAGCCCGGCGGGGCCGGCGCCGACAATGGCAACCTGAGTGCGGACGGTGGACATGGCGTCTCCTTCGACGGATGCGGGTCTTCGCCGAGTCTGCAACATCAGACCGGTTCGAACCGGCACTTTCCCATTGAACGGGACCAGATCGCGGTCAGAGTCGCTGGCGTCGAAGATCGCTCTCGATCGCTGCGACTGCATCCCGCAGCGCGGCGACTGCCGGCGTCGGGTCGGCATCCCGGGGAAGCACGACGGATAACGCGGCCACGACTTCGCCTTCGTGGCGAAGCGGAACCGCCACACCCGTGGACACCGACTGAATCGATCCGGGCGCGATAGCCACACCGTCGCGTCGGATCCCCGCAATCACGCGCTCGAGTGTCCGCGGGTCGGTGATGGTCTCGCCTGACACGGCGCGCAACGGGCCGCCCAGAACACTCGCGCGCACCGCCGCCGGCGCGTAGGCGAGCAGGACGAGGCCCGACGACGAGGCGTGCAGCGGAAGCCGACCAGCGATGCGCGTGATGTTGGCACCGGCATCCGGATGCGAGAGACGTTCGATGAACAGCGCTTCGTCCTTCTCGCGTACGGCGAGCTGCGTGTGCTCGCGGATCGTCGTTTGCACCGCCTCCATGTGAGGGAGGGCCGCCGTTCGCAGGCGTAGTGCCGAGGATCCGCGCAGGGCGAGTTCCCACAGGCGCATGCCCAGGCGGATCTGCGCATCCTCGTCCCGATCGAGCAGGCCGGCCGAAACGAGGTCATCCACGATGCGGTGGGCGCTGGAGGACGGGAGCCCCGACCGTCGACCGATCTCGGATGCCGACTGCACGGTCCGTTCGGACGTGAAGGTCTCCAGGACGCGCACGATGCGCTCTGTCATCGAGTCACCGGTGGGCGAGTTCGCCATGGCGACAGCTTGGCATGTGCCGATCGACCACGCAGCCCTCGAGGTTTCCCGTGGGATTCATATAGCCCTGCTCGGTCCGCATCGGCGCCCGCCTCGCTACGCTCGAGGGTATGACCCGCGCAGCCATGTACAACGAAGTCGGAGGACCCGAGGTCCTGTTCGTGACCGAGGTCGAAGACCCTTCGCCGGGCGCACGGAAGGTGCTGGTCGCCGTCGAAGCTGCCGGGCTGAACCCCTACGACGCGAAGGCTCGCGGCGGATTCATCCCCTCGGACGCCCCGTTTCCGCGACGCATCGGTGGCGACTTCGCCGGCACCGTCATCGCGGTCGGCGAGGGGGCCGCCTATGCGGACGGGACGCCGGTCTCTGTCGGGGATGCCGTCATGGGCCGCGCCGCGGGCGCGATCGCCGATCAGGTGGTCGCGAACGCGGCAGAGATCGCACGGCGGCCCGAGGGGCTTGCGGTCGAGGTCGCCGGTGGGCTGCATGTTGCCGGCCTGACCGCGGTGTCGTGTTTGGCAACCGTCCCGGTCGACGAGGACGATGTCGTGCTGGTCGGTGGCGCGAGCGGCGCCGTCGGACTGGTGGCCTCGCAGCTCGCGATCGCACGCGGAGCGCGAGTGATCGGGTCGGCATCCGTCGCCAACCACGACTTCTTGCGATCGCTCGGCGTCGAGCCGGTCGAGTACGGCGACGGACTCGCCGACAGGGTGCGCGAACTCGGCGAGATCACGGCCGTCATGGATTGCCACGGCCGCGACGCGCTCGATGCCGGGGTCGCTCTGGGCGTTCCCGCCGACCGGATGGTCGCGATCGCCGCCTACGCGGCCCTCGACGAGCTGGGCGTACACAATGTCGAGCGGGAGGCCCGCACGCCGGAGAACCTGCGGGCCCTCGGCGAAGACATCGCCGCCGGCAGGATCGTCTTCCCGGTTGTGGCTACGTACCCGCTGGACGACGTGGTGGCGGCATTCCAGGCGCTCGAGTCCTCGCACGACCCCGGCAAGATCGTCGTCCTTCCCTGACGGATGCGCCGAGCCCCTGCGGTTCGTTTGCCGCAAACTGTGCGCTCGGCATCCGTCGGGCGGCGTGTTGCGGCAAGCGAACCGGGCACACGTAGCCGGGGTGAACACCCTCAGTGGTCCGTGACCTCACTCGGCGCGCTCGCGGTAGATGGCGGTGCGGCGGGATCGATGGATGGTGCCGTCAGCCGGCGCGAGACGAACCCCGACAGACGGTCGAGAGCCACGACCGCAAGGGAGATCACCGCGAGCATCACGACGACCCGTAAGAGCGCCAGGAGCATTCCGTCGACGCCGTTGAGCGTCGGATCGAGGAACGGGTAGGGGTAGCGCACGTTGATCTCCGGCAGAAGCGCACCGCGCGCGATCATCACCACGCCATAGCCGATCGGGTAGAGCAGCCACAGCAGCGTGTCGCGCCAGCGGACGATGCCATGCGGCCCGAAGAGTGCCCAGTCCAGGAGGACGAGCCCCGGCGCCACGTAGTGCAGCAGGAAGAGCCCCCAGTTGTCGATCGCGAGCGCTGGGTCCGCGACGACGAGGCCGGGCAGCGGGCTCTCGCCCCGGTTGTTCAAGATGTGCGAGATCAGCGCCGTTGTCAGGAGCCAAAATGTGACGGCACCCCGAAGACGCGGCGCCGGAGGGGGGCTCGTGCGTCGCTGGATCATCACAACCAGCGTCGTTACGACGTAGGCCAGCGCGATGATGCTGCTTTGACTCGTGAAGTACGGGAGCAGGCGCTCGCCGAGGAGCAGGCCTGTCGCGAGCGCCGCCACGATGGCGCTGCGGAGGATGAGTGGTCCCATGTGGTCGCGGCGATTCATGCGGGCTCTCTTCATCGAGTGCAGGCTTCTCGTTTGCCGCAAAGTGTGCGCTCGGCATCCGTCGGGCGGCGTGTTGCGGCAAACGAACGCGGGCGGCTAGGCGCGCCAGACTGTCTTCAGATTCATGAACTCTCGGATGCCTGCTGCGGCAAGCTCGCGGCCAACGCCCGAGTTCTTGATTCCGCCGAAGGGCAGCTCGGGGTGTGAGACCGTCATGCCGTTGACGAACACAGCGCCGGCTTCGAGGCGGTCGATGAACCAGTTGATCTCGTCGTCGTCGGAGCTCCACAGCGAGGATGACAGACCGAACGTCGTCGCGTTGGCGATCTCGACGGCCTCCTCGCGAGAGTCGACCCGGTAGACGGTAGCCACGGGGCCGAACGCCTCCTCCTGGAACAGGCGCATGTCCCGCGTGATGCCGGCGAGGACGGTCGGCGGGTAGAACCAGCCCGGGCGGTCGGGAACGGAGCCGCCCGTCAGCACCTGTGCGCCGCGCTCGATCGCATCGCCAACGAGTTCGGCAAGCTCATCCCGACCGCTCTCGGTCGCGACAGGGCCGACATCGGTTCCGTCCTCCAAAGGGTCGCCCACGCGCAGAGCCGCCGTCTTCTGCACGAAACGCCCCACGAAGTCGTCGTAGACGTCAGTGTGGACGATGAACCGCTTGGCAGCGATACACGACTGCCCGTTGTTCTGGTTTCGGGCGGTGACAGCGACGGATGCCGCAGCATCGAGGTCCGCCGTCGGCATCACGACGAACGGATCCGAGCCACCGAGCTCGAGCACGACGTGCTTGACCTCGCTGCCCGCGATGGAAGCGAGCGAGCGACCGGCGGGCTCCGAACCGGTCAGGGTCGCGGCCACGACCCGCGAGTCGCGGAGGACCCGCTCGACTCCGGATGCCGGGATGAGCAGCGTGTGGAAGGAGCCGACCGGGAATCCGGCGCGCTCGAAGAGAGTGTCAAGGTAGAGCGCGGAACGCGGAACGTTAGAGGCGTGCTTCAGTAGCCCCGTGTTGCCGGCCATGAGCGCCGGGGCAGCGAAGCGCATCACCTGCCACAGCGGGTAATTCCAGGGCATGACCGCAAGCACGACGCCCAGCGGTGCCCAGCGGGTCCCGGCGGCCGAGGCCTTCACCGACGAGGGGTCGGCAAGCTCCTCTGTGGCCAGGAAGTCCTCGGCGTTGTCGGCGTAGAACCGGCATCCGCGAGCGCACTTGAGCACCTCGGCTCGCGACTGGGCGAGGGGACGCCCCATCTCGATCGTGATGGTGCGCGCCATCTCGTCGACGTCAGCTTCCAGCAGCTCGGCAGCCTTGCGCATCCATCCGGCGCGCTCGGCGAACGTCGTATCGCGCAGCGCGACGAACGCCGACTGTGCGGCGGCAATGCGGCGCTCGACCTCGGCCTCATCGTGAGGCTCGAAGGTTTCGATGACTTCGCCGGTTGCAGGATTTGTCACTGCAATGGCCATGAGCTGCCTCTTCCTCGAGATAGGGGACTCCGCGAGCCTATCCGGCGCTTCGGTGTCGCGACAATGTGCCCCGTGGGGCCGAGCGGTCAGAAGACGATGGTGTGGTTTCCGTGACGGATGACGCGATCTTGCGCGTGCCAGAGCACGGCGCGCGAAAGCACTGCACGTTCCACGTCAGCGCCACGTCGTTCGAGGTCTGCAGCAGTGTCGGCGTGCGTGACCCGCACGATGTCTTGCTCGATGATCGGCCCCTCGTCGAGGTCGGTGGTGACGTAGTGCGCGGTCGCTCCGATGAGCTTCACGCCGCGGGTCTTCGCCTGGCGGTAGGGCTGGGCGCCGACGAACGCTGGAAGGAACGAGTGGTGAATGTTGATCACGGGCACCCGCACGCTCTCGAGGAACTCGCCGCTCAGGATCTGCATGTAGCGGGCGAGAACCACGAAGTCGGCATCCGCGTCAGCCAGCACCTCGAGGATGCGGGCTTCACTGGCGCTCTTGTCGGGCCCGGCGACCGAAGGCACGTGCACGAAGGGGATGCCGAAACCGGTGACATCAGCCTCGGCATCCGTGTGATTCGAGATGACGACCGGGATCTCCACCGGCAGTTCGCCGCGACGATGACGCCACAGGAGGTCGAGCAGACAGTGGTCCTGCTTCGAGGCGAGGATCGCCATCCGCTTCGGAACCGACTGGTCGGTGATCGCCCACTGCAGATCGAACCCGTCGCCCAGGGTCGTGGCAAGGTCGTCTTCTATCGCGGGCAGCGCCTCGCGCAGGCCGGGCCGGTGGAAGACGACGCGCTGGAAGTAGGCGCCGCCGGCAGGGTTGTCGGAGTACTGGTCGAATTGCACGATGTTCGCGCCCTGCCGCGTGATCAGCGCCGAGACCGCCGCCACGATGCCGGGCGAGTCCGTGCCGTGGACGATGAGGCAGGCGTGATCGACGGGAAGCTGGGCTGGGGGCATGGATCGATTCTGCCCGAACCGCTCAGTCGCCGATCGTGTCGCGCAGCCCGGAGTGGACGGCATCCAGCCACGCTCCGACGTTGCGCCGCGCCTCTGGCGTATCGGGGTAGCGGCACCGCAGGTGCAGGCCGGTGGCATTCGCGATGAACCAGATCATGACGCCGTCGGTGCGCACGACCGCAGAGACGTACTGGATGTCGCGGAGCCGGCCCGGCGCGATCGGTAGTCGCCCGGTATCGAGCCACGACACCGCGAACATCCCAGGGGTTGCCGGCATGCCGCCGTACGGAGCGAGGATCGGGCCGAGCGGATGCGAGCCGAGGCCGATCGCTTCCTTCACCGCTTGGGCGCATGCGAGGGGCGAGGGGTCGGATGACTCGATCACGGCGTTCGTGATGAACCATCCGACCGAGTCGTGCCACTGCGGATCGTGCCGGCTGTGCACGGGGAACACCGCGCGCAGC
>MDTG01142211.1_pt1 | contig 18080 bp, 17 predicted proteins | sample 811421 | NCBI WGS metagenome assembly MDTG01 (sample SAMN05326645, study PRJNA326480) | marine metagenome | isolation source: seawater | place: Pacific Ocean: South East | collected 2011 | reverse complement strand
TATAAAATAATTTATACATTAAATAACTATGTCTTTTAATACTTTTGGTAAAATATTTAGATTTACAACATGGGGTGAGTCTCATGGACCTGCTATAGGGTGTATAATCGATGGCTGTCCACCAAATATACCTATATCTGATCAAGATATTCAAAAAGATATGGATAGACGAAAACCAGGTAAATCAAAGTTCACTTCTCAGAGAAAAGAGGAAGATAAGGTTATAATCTTATCTGGAATTTTTAAAGGAAAAACAACAGGTACACCAATATCAATAATTATTTATAATAATGATAAAAGATCTAGAGACTACGAGTCTATTAAAGATAAATTTAGACCTGGTCACGCAGACTACACTTATTTTAAAAAATATGGAATTAGAGATTTTAGAGGTGGTGGCCGTCAATCTGCAAGAGAGACAGCTTGTAGAGTAGCTGCTGGTGCGGTAGCAAAAATTGTCTTGAAAAAATTAATAGGAAAAAAATTTAATTTAATAGGTGCTGTAACTCAACTTGGTTTAGTTTCTTGTAATAAAAATAATTGGAATGACTCACAGATAAGAAAAAATCCTTTTTTCTGCCCCGATAAAAAATCTGTCAAACTATGGGAAAAATATCTTTTAGCAGTCAGAAAATCTGGGTCATCATGTGGGGCTGTAATTGAATTAAGAGCTAAAGGAATTCCTGTTGGATTAGGAGCTCCAGTTTATTCAAAATTAGACACAGATATTGCAGCAGCTCTAATGAGTATAAATGCTGTTAAGGGCGTTAATATTGGCTCTGGAATGAGTTCTGCTCTTTTAAGTGGAGAAGAAAATTCGGATGAGATCAGAAAAATTTCGGGTAAAGTTAGATTTAAAACTAACAATGCTGGTGGAATACTCGGTGGTATTTCATCTGGACAAGATATAATAGCTTCGTTTGCAGTAAAGCCTACTTCTTCCATTTTAAACAGCAGAGAAACAATTAATAAAAAAGGTAAAAATACAAAAATTTCTGTAAAAGGAAGACATGACCCCTGTGTAGGCATAAGAGCTGTCCCAATAGGAGAGGCAATGTTATCTTGTGTTCTGCTAGATCATTTTCTGATGAATAGAGCTCAATGTAGTTAACTACAAGACTTTATTTTTTGCTAAAATTATATTTGATTTAAGAGTGTCTTCTATTTTTTCTACTATTGCTTTGCTGTCTAAACCAGCAAATTCATACATTTTTTTTGGACTATCTTGATCAATAAAAATATCTGGTAAGATCATCGATCTAAATTTTAAACCTTTATCAAAAACACCCCTATTAGACAAAAGCTGCATTACATGGGAGCCAAAGCCACCTATAGAGCCTTCTTCAATTGTTATAACAACCTCATGATTGGTAGCAATTTCCATAATTAACTTTTCATCTAATGGTTTTGCAAACCTTGCGTCTACTATTGTTATGTCTATTCCTTTTTTAAGTAATATCTCTGATGCATGTTTACATTCTTCTAATCTCGTTCCAAAATTAATTATAGCTGCTTTTTTTCCAGACTTTATAATTCTACCTTTACCAATTTCTAACGTTTCATTAATTCCAGGAAGTTTAACTCCAACTCCATTTCCCCTAGGATATCTAAAAGCTGAAGGACGATCATTTATATTTACTGAAGTATTAATCATTTTTACAAGCTCTGACTCATCGCTAGCAGCCATTACTATAAAATTTGGTAAAGTTGATAAATAAGTAATATCAAATGAACCAGCGTGGGTTGGGCCATCAGCTCCTACTAATCCTGCTCTATCAATTGCAAACCTTACTGGTAGAGATTGAATAGCCACATCATGAACAACTTGATCATATGCCCTTTGAAGAAAAGTTGAATAAATTGCTGCGAAGGGCTTATAGCCCTCTGTAGTTAAACCAGCTGCAAAAGTTATAGCGTGCTGCTCAGCTATGCCTACATCAAACATTCTTTCAGGAAATTTATTTTCAAAAAGATTAAGGCCAGTACCAGATGGCATTGCACCAGTAATACCGATGATTTTAGTATCTTTTTCGGCGTGCTTTATTAAAGTTTCAGCAAAAACCTTAGTGTAAGAAGGAGCTGTTGATTTTGATTTATTTTGCTCTCCAGTAACTACATTAAATTTAGATACTCCATGGTACTTGTCGCCTGATTTTTCTGCAGGAGAGTAACCTTTTCCTTTTTTAGTTATTGTATGAATTAATACTGGACCTTGATAATTTGAGTTTTTTACATTTTCAAATATCTGAACTAAATTATTCACATCGTGGCCATCAATTGGGCCAATATAATAAAAACCCAGTTCACTAAATAAAGTTCCTCCTGAAACAATTCCTCTTAAAATATCTTCTGCTTTTCCTGCTTTCTGACTAAATCTTTTAGAGAAAGCGGATATAATTAACTTCAATGTTTCTCTAAAACTAAAATATAATTTTCCAGACAATAGTTTTGAAAGATATTTACTCATCGCCCCTACTGGTCTGGCAATAGACATATCGTTATCATTCAAAATAACTATTAATTTAGATTTTAAAGCTCCAGCATTATTCATTGCTTCATATGCCATTCCTGCACTCATAGCTCCATCTCCTATGATGGCAACAACACTATTACTGTCATTTGATAATTTTTTTGCGACTGAAATTCCTAAAGTTGAAGAAATAGAGGTTGAACTATGAGCTGCTCCAAAAGTATCATATTCACTCTCTGACCTTTTTGTAAAACCTGATAAACCACCTCCTTGCCTCAACGTTCTAATTTCTTTTTTTCTTCCAGTTATAATTTTATGAGGATAGCACTGATGACTTACATCCCACACAAGCTTATCTTTTGGAGTATTAAAAACATAATGTAATGCTACTGTTAATTCTACCACTCCTAAACCTGCGCCCAGATGACCTCCAGTTTCAGACACTACATCTATTAATTCAGTTCTAAGTTCATCTGAAATTTGCTTTAATTTATTTCTTTCAAACTTTCTAAGATCTGAGGGAAAGTTTATCTGGTCAAGTAATTTATGCATCAAAAGTTTCTTCCTAAAATAAATTCTATTGTACTTTTTAAATCTTCAGCTTTTTTTCCATGTTTTGTCAATTTTCTCAATATATTTTTTTTTAAATTATTAGCTAAACTATACCCTTTTTTATATCCCATCAGATTAATTATTGTAGATTTACCTCTTTTGCTGTCTTTTCCAATAGGTTTACCAACTATTTTTTTTGACCCTTTTACATCCAAAAAATCATCTGCTAATTGAAATAACAATCCAATATCTTCTCCCAAATTAGATAAGAACAGCTTTTCCTTTTTACTTCGTTTTGCAATACTGCCAGAAGCAAAACAACAAAAATTAAATAACTTTCCAGTTTTTTTTCTTTGCATGCTTAAAATTTCTTTTAAATTTTTTTTCTTATTTTCAAAACTTAAATCAAGTTGCTGTCCTCCAGCAATACCTGTATGCCCTGAGCATAGGGCTAGTTCTTTAATAAGTTCAGTTTTTGAATTTTTGTCTATTAAATACTTTTTGTCTGCAATCATCTCAAATGCTAGAGTTAGCAAAGAGTTACCAGCAAGAACAGCTGTTGACTCTCCGAATTTTACATGGGTAGCAGGTTTGCCCCTTCTTATATTGTCATTATCCATACATGGAAGATCATCATGAATTAAAGAGTAAGAATGTATACACTCTACTGCTCCACAAACATTAATGAGTCTTTTTAAATTTAAATTAAATATCTTTCCAGTATTAATTATAATTGAAGATCTAATTTTTTTTCCTCCAGATAGTGTTCCATATTTCATTGCTCGAAGTAAATGAGTTTGTTTTTGTTTTTTTAGATATCTATTTAAAAACTCTTCTGTTTTTCTTGCATTATAAATCAAATTATTTTTTATCATTTTTTCTTATTTTTTTTTTGTATGAAGAAATTTCTTTAAATTTTTTTTTGAATAAATAATCAACATGTTTATTAAGCTGTATCAGTCTTCTATAATCATTTGATGAACTGTCTAAATTAGTATCCTTTTTTTCTAATTTCTCTAAAATACTGTTAATTTCATCCTTAGCTTCTTTTAATGATTTACTTTTTACGCTAGCTAGAATATTTTTACTTTTCATTTTAAAGCATAATAATAACATTATGAAAAATATCTATTTAAATATATTTAAATTTAATAAAAATACCCTTTTCAAAACAATAAACTATTTAAAAAGAAATGAAATTGTAGGATTGCCTACAGAAACTGTTTATGGTTTAGCAGGAAATGCTTATTCAAAAAAATCTGTAAGAAAAATTTATTTATTAAAAAAAAGGCCTAGTATAAATCCTTTAATAATTCATTATTATGATCTTAAAAATATTTCAAACGATGTATATATCAATGATAACTTTTTAAAGTTGTATCAAAAGTTTTGTCCAGGACCAATTACATTTATAATGAATAAGAAAAAAAATTCTAAAATAAGCTCAGCTGCTACAGCAAACCTCAAAACTGTTGCTATAAGATTTCCAAAAAATAAGATAACAAGGAAAGTATTAAGTAAGTTAAATTTTCCTTTAGCTATGCCAAGTGCAAATAAATCATCTGGTATAAGTCCTATAAATGCATTACATGTGGCAGAAGAATTCCAAAACAAAGTTAAACTCATAATTAATGGTGGTGACTCAAAAATTGGGATTGAGTCAACTGTCGTAGATTTAACAGAAAAAATTAATATATTGAGACCGGGTATAATTACACAAAAAAAAATAAGCATGTTTTTAAAAAAAAAGGTAACAATTAAAAAAAAACAAACTAAAATTAAGTCTCCTGGATATCTAAAAAAACACTATTCTCCAGATATACCAATGACTCTAAATCAAATAAAACCAGTGGGCAATCATGCATTCATTGCTTTTGGTAAAAAATTTAAAGGTACAAGGAATATATTTAATTTAAGTAAGAAAAAAAACCTAAGTGAAGCAGCAAAGAACTTATATAAAATCTTTAGAAAAATTAAAAAATTAAATTATAAAAAAATTTATGTTTCAAAAATACCTAATAAAGGACCTGGAATAGCTATTAATGATAGATTAAAACATGCGGCAAACTAAAAATGAAAATTGAAGTAAATAACTTAAGCAAAAAATTTAATTCTGTTTTGGCAGTAAATAAAATCAATTTTTCTATTGAAGATAATAAAACCATAGGTTTATTAGGGCCGAATGGATGTGGAAAAACAACTACGATTGGAATGATGTTGGGTTTAATTGAACCAACACAAGGTCAAGTTTTGGTAGATGGAAAAAATATTAATAAAGAGGTTCATAGAGAAAGTTTATTAAGTAAAATAAACTTTGCTTCCCCATATGTTGAATTACCCAAAAAACTCACTGTAAAACAAAATCTTGAAATTTATGGACGTCTATATGGAGTTGAAAATCTAACCGAAAGAATATTTGATATTGCAAATGATTTAAACTTAAAATCTTTCTTGAACAAAATGGCTGGAGAATTATCTTCAGGTCAAAAAAATCGTGTGTCACTGGCGAAATCTTTAATAAATAAACCAAAGGTATTGCTGCTTGATGAACCTACAGCAAGTCTTGATCCAGATATAGGGGATTTTATTAGAAAATACATTGAAGATTATCAATCTGAAAACAAAATAACAATTCTTTTAGCATCTCATAATATGAAAGAAGTTGAGAGGCTTTGTGACAATGTAATAATGATGAAGGAAGGACAAATTGTAGATCGTGGAACTTGCGATGAACTCATAACTAAACATGGAAGAAATAATCTTGAAGATACTTTTTTAAAAATTGCAAGGAGTAAAAATGAACTGGCATAAAATTTATGGTCTTAGCCTAAGACATATTTACCTGATTAAAAGTTCATTTCCGAGAATTCTTGATTTAATTTATTGGCCATCGATACAAGTTTTTTTATGGGGGTTTATTTCAAAATTTTTTACCATAAGTTCTACATACTATAGTAATACTTTAGGAGTAATTCTCACGGCAGCAATTCTTTATGATTTTTTATTTAGGTCAAGCATAAGTTTCAATATGATGTTTTTGGAAGAAATATGGAGTAGAAATTTTACAAACTTATTTATCGCTCCAATAAAAATAAGTGAAATAATATCTGCTTTAACTTTAACTGCAGTAGTTAGAACTTTAATAGGTTTGGTTCCTGCCACAATTTTAGCAATACCTTTATTTGGTGTATCAATATTTAAAATTGGCACCCCGCTTATCTTTTTGCTTATACCCCTATATATTTTTGGTGTCACTTTAGGTCTCTTTGTTGCTTCTGGGCTTCTTAGATATGGTCCTTCTTTTGAAAATGTTGCTTGGGCAAGCTTATTTTTTTTCGCTCCTTTAGGCTGTATATATTATCCTATTGAAATATTGCCAAGTCTTTTACAAACTGTAGCAAAAGCATTGCCATTGGTTCATATTTTTGAAGAAATGAGAAATATTCTAATTAATGGGACAATTAACCACCTAAAAATATTATTAGCAAATGCTGTATCTATAATCTATTTTCTGTTAGGAGTCAGAGTGTTTTACCTTTCATACTACGGAGCTAAAAAAAGAGGAACATTAATAAACATGGGTGAATAAACAATATGCTTCAAAAAATAAAAGATATAGAAAAAAATTATGTTCCTCCAAAAATTATTAAAAACTTATATAACAAAAAAGAAATAGAAGACTTTTTAAATCTATACAAAAATTTACCCATAACAAAACATAACAAAAAACAAAATGTTATTAAAAAAAGATGGTTGCCAGACTACGGTATAGAATTACAAAAAATATTTTATGAAAGGCTAAAAAATGAAATTGGAGACTTTAAAATGGACAACCTTAAAACAGACGACGGAAGGGACGTCTTTGGTTTATTTCAAGAAAGTTATCAACCTATCGGCCTGCATGTTGACTCTGGCTTTAATAAGGAAGAAACAGTTTATAGGCAAAGTCTAATACCTTTAACCTCAGTTGGAAGTACAGTGATTTTTAAAAACAAGTTTTATGGAAATTCAACAAATTTTACTTTAGACAAAAATGAACTCAGCATGAAACAATTAAATTATGGGCAAAACAGAAGATCTTCTGAACATTTAGAGTTATATGGTAAAAAACCCTTTGATGTATCTCTACATCAAAAGTATCTTACTCATGAAAAAATAGAAAATTTAGCTGGCTTAGAGATAGAATTTGTTTATGAATGGGAAATAGGATCAATGTTAATTTTTGATAGAACTCATTTACATTGCTCTTCAAGTAATATTAAGGGGAAAAAGATAGGATTAACAACATTCACCAAAAAATAAATTTAATTAGTTTAATGTTTAAAAAATTCTTTTGTAAGCTAATCATAAGTTGTTCAAAATTGATTTTACCAATATTTTCTAAAATTTTAATTTTGTTAAAAGTTAATACTAGGACTATTAATTTTTTAAATAGTCAGCGCTCTTTAGCGAATAATAATTATAATTTTTCAAAATTAATTAAAGATCTGCTTAATGAAAAAAAACTTCTCGCACTAGATATAGGTGCTCAAGGAGGTTTTAATTCAGATGAATTTTTTTCTAAAAAATATAATACTTTCTTCGAACCCATTATGATTGAGCCAATTAAAGAAGAGGCAGAAAAATTAAAAAAAAAATTTAATTATGTCATAGATAAAGGTATCTGGAGTTCTTCAATAAAAAAAAAATTTTCTTTTTAGGCAATAGGCCGGGAAGCTCTTCGATGTATGAGCCAAATAAATTAGTTTTTAGTATTCACAATATTAAAGAAAAAGATTATGGAAAATTCGATATAACAGAAACTTTTGAAATAGAGTGTGAAACACTATCTGATACATTAAAAAAAATTAATATAGAAAATATTGATTATTTAAAAATTGATACTCAAGGGTCAGAAATGGAGATCGTAAAAGGTATGGAAAATATAAAACCCCTTTTACTAAAAATAGAAATACAAATTTTTTCTATGTATAAAAATGTAACTGACTGGACTGAATTAGTAAATTATTTGAATAAATTAAATTACATGGTTTGTGAATGGAGAAACATAGGTTCTCATGCAACTAGAACTCCAGCTGAAGTGGATATGATTTTTATTCCAAAATATACGAATTCTGCTGGTAAAGATTTGATAAAAAATAATGAAGAAAAATTTGTTAGTTTAATGCTAATTTTTGGTCAATTAAAACTTTTAAAAATTATTGCTAAAGAACTTAATTTCAAATCGTTAAGCAGTATTGATAAATTTGAAGATAAATTTTTCTTCTAAGAATAGTTTGAGTATTTAATATTTTTTAAATATAAATAATAAATGGCAATATATGATTGTTTTCAATATTTTAATGAAGAAACAGTTTTAGATTTACGCTTTAATATCTTAAATGAAAATGTTGATTTTTTTGTAATAACTGAGTCAACTGTAGATCATCAAGGTAATAGTAAAAGTTTAAATTTTGATTTAAAAAATTTTAAAAAGTTTCAGAATAAAATAATTCATATAATTGTAGATGATATCCAAAATGAAATAAAAAAGCCTCATGAAGGACAAAATTCTCTTGTTGAGAGAAATCAAAGAAATTCTATAATGAAAGGTTTAAAGAAGTGTGGAGACAATGATTTGATTATTATATCTGATGTTGATGAAATACCAGATCTAACCAAACTCGATAAGATTAATAAAAAAAAATATTCGGTATTTGTTCAAAAAAAATTTGATTATAAATTAAACTTACTAAATACAACTGAGGGTGATTGGTATGGATCAAAAGCTTGCTTAAAGAAAAATTTAATATCACCTCAGTGGTTAAGAGATTTAAAATTTAAAAAGTATCCATTTTGGAGAGTAGATAAAACAAGAAATTTACAAATTATTAAGGATGGTGGATGGCACTTTTCTTACTTACAAAATCCAGAAAATATATTAAAAAAGATTAAATCATTTTCACATGGTGAAAGAAATATTCCTGAGTTTGCAAATACAAAAAATATAGAAGAAAAAATAAAAATGCAGAAAAATATTTTTGATTTGGGTTTTTCTTATGAAAAGATTCCAATAGATCATTCTTTTCCAAGATATATAATAGAAAATAAAGAAAAACTTAAAAAATGGATTATTTAAAATGGACTATTCAAATATAGTTTCTGAAAACTTTCAAAATTTACAAGAAATAGCATCAAGAGAAAAACTAAATTATCAAAAAGCTAAACCATTTCCCAATATTGTATTAAAAAACTTTTTTAAAGATGATTTTTTAAATACTATCTTAAAAGAATTTCCTGACTTATCAAGTCTAAGTAAATCCCAAAGTTATGAAGAAAAAAATGAAATTAAATTATCAAATAATAAGTATAATACTTTTCCCCCGACGATTAAACTTTTTATTGATTTTCTTAATTCAGAAAATTTTTTATCTTTCATACAAGATTTAACTTCAATAAAAGAAAAATTAGTTGCTGATCCTGATTTAGAAGGTGGGGGTCTTCACGAGATAAAAAGAGGAGGTGTTTTAAAAATACATACAGATTTTAATCGTCATCCAGTTCGAGATTTAGATAGAAGAATTAATATTCTTATTTATTTAAATAAAGAATGGTTAGAGTCTTATGGTGGTCATTTAGAACTTTGGAATCAAGACGTGTCTAGATGTGAAAAAAAAATTCTTCCTTCTTTTAATACAATGGCTATCTTTTCTACAACAGACTTTAGCAATCATGGCCACCCAGATCCTTTGGTTTGCCCTAAGGAAATATCTAGAAAATCTGTAGCTCTATATTATTTTTCTTCAGGCAGGCCAAAAAATGAAATTTCTAATATTAACATGAAAAATAGAACTCACTTTAAAAGTAGAGTGGGAATAAAAAATGATGCTTATGAAAATAAAGAGTCATTTAAGAACTATTTAAGAAAGTTTAAAATTTATCAATTTTTGAAAAAAATAGAAAAAAAATATATAAGATCTAAAAAATAATGAATAAAAGTGATTGGTGCGTCCGGAAGGATTTGAACCCTCAACCTTCTGATCCGAAGTCAGACGCTCTATCCAGTTGAGCTACGAACGCTAATGATTGTAATTTAAGTTTAAATGACGAATAAAACAATAAAATTCTTTACAACAAAAGAAGATTCGGGAAGTAGACTTGATGTTGTACTCACTCAACGAATAAACAGTCTTACAAGATCAAATTTAAAAAAAATTATTGAATTAAAACAGGTTAAGATTAATGATTCTATAATTTCATCTCCTTCAAAAAAAGTTAAATTAAATGATTGCATATCAGTAAAAATCTTAAAGGAAAAAGCAAGTAAGGTCAAAGCAACAAAAATTAAAATTGATATAGTATATGAAGATAATGATCTGCTTGTGATAAACAAACCTGCTGGGATGGTAGTCCATCCTGGTGCGGGAAATTATGAAAACACACTGGTAAATGGATTAATTTTTAAATATAAAAAAAAATTATCAGATGTAAATGGAGAATTGCGGCCAGGTATAATTCATAGAATAGATAAAGAAACGAGTGGTCTTCTTCTGGTAGCAAAGAATAATTTTGCTCATTCAAATTTGGGTGAGCAGTTTGCAAAACACTCTATTAAAAGAAAATACTTAGCTTTAGCTTGGGGAGTTATAAGACCATTAAACGGAAAAATTCAAACTTTAATTGGAAGAAGTAAAAAAAATCGCCAACTAATGGCTGTAAATGAATTTAAAGGAAAAAAAGCAATAACAAATTATATTACAAAGAAAGTTTATAATATTCTTAATATTCCTAAGATTAGCTTGTTAGAGTGTGAGTTAGAAACGGGAAGAACACATCAGATAAGAGTTCATATGACTTATAAAGGAGTTCCTTTACTAGGTGATAAACAATATGGAAAAAGAAATATTAAATTTAAACGTATAGACAAAAATTTTGAAAAAAAGTTGATAGATTTAGGAAGGCAAGCTCTTCATGCTAAGAGTTTAGGATTTATACATCCTGTTAGTGGAAAATTTCTTAATTTTGAGTCAAAACTACCAGCAGATTTTAAAAAATTGTTGAATTTGCTAGACAAACTTAGCAATTGAAATTTAATATTGAAATATATAAATAGGTAAAGTTATGGCTACAAAAATAGGTATCACTAATCTTCCAACTCCATCCTCTGGAGGTCTGTCTCTTTATCTAACACAAATTAAAAAATTTCCTATGTTAGATGCAGAGGAAGAATATATGCTTGCAAAAAATTGGAAAGAAAGAGGAAATTTAAAAGCTGCTCACAAACTAGTTACCAGCCATCTACGATTAGTAGCTAAAATTGCAATGGGTTATAGAGGATATGGTCTTCCAGTTGGCGATTTAATTTCTGAAGGAAATATTGGTCTAATGCAGGCTGTTAAAAAATTTGATCCTGATAAAGGATTTAGACTAGCAACATATGCTATGTGGTGGATTAAAGCTTCAATACAAGAGTACGTTTTAAGATCATGGAGTCTTGTTAAAATGGGAACTACTACAGCTCAAAAGAAATTATTCTTCAATTTGAAAAAACTTAAGAGTCAAATAGCACCTGAACAAGAAGGAGATTTAAAAGATAATCAGGTTAATGAAATATCAAAAACATTAGACGTTAGTTCTGAAGAGGTTGTTAATATGAATAGAAGAATGATGGGGCATGAAAAATCTCTTAATGCACCAATAAAATCAGGGGAGTCAAGCGAATGGCAAGATTGGTTAGTTGATGACAGTTTAGATCAAGAACTAGCAATGTCACAAAAACAAGAATTTGATGATAAAAAAGAATTGCTTAATGATGCAATTAAAATTCTAGATGATAGAGAAAGAGTAATTTTAGAAGCAAGAAGACTTGCGGAAAAACCCAAAACTTTAGAGGAGCTTAGTAAAAAATACAAAATTAGTAGAGAAAGAATTAGACAGATAGAAACCAAAGCATTTGAAAGACTTCAAAAAGCAATGCTTAATTCAAGTAAATCAAAAAATCTTCTTCCAGCAAAATAAATTTAAAAAGGATTTTCAATAAGAATAGTATCTTTTCTCTCAGGGCTGGTTGATATACTAGATATTTTTGCCTCAATAAATTTTTCTAGTTCTTGGACATAAATCTTTGCATTTTCCGGTAGTTTATTAAATTCTTTTATTCCTACAGTAGAAGATTTCCATCCTTTAAATACTTTATATACTGGTTTAACTTTTAGTTGATCGTCTACTGCGGCTGGCAAGTAATCTATTTTTTTTCCATTAAGCTCGTAAGCAATGCACATCTTAATTTCGTCTATTTCATCAAGCACATCTAGCTTTGTAAGTGCAATTCCATTTATTCCTGAAATCTTTATAGTTTGTCTTACCAACACACCATCGAACCACCCACATCTTCTCTTACGGCTAGTGACTGTTCCAAATTCTTTTCCTCTACTTCCAAGTTGTTCACCAATTTTATCTTTTAGTTCAGTTGGAAAAGGTCCTTCTCCAACTCTAGTAGTGTAGGCCTTTGTGATACCCAAAACATAATTTATTGTGTTAGGTCCACAGCCTGTTCCTGTAGCTGCAGATGAAGCTACGGTATTGGAAGATGTAACAAATGGATATGTGCCATGATCTACATCCAATAGAATTCCTTGAGCACCCTCAAATAATATCCTTTTACCTTTTGATTTGTATTCATCTATTTTTTTCCAAACTGGTTGAGAAAATTTTAATATCTCTGGGGCTATTTTTAATAAATCTTTCTTTAATTGGTCTTTTTTAAATATATTTTTTCCTAAACCTTTTCTTATCGCATTGTGATGAATTAGAACAGTTTCTAATCTATGATCTAAATTACTTTCAGAAACTAAATCCATCACTCTAATTGATCTTCTTCCGATCTTATCCTCATAGGCGGGACCTATTCCTCTTCTTGTTGTTCCAATTTTAGCTTTTCCAGCTGCATCTTCTCTTATTTCATCCATTTCCTTATGAAAAGGAAGAATAAGATTCGCAGACTCTGATAAAATCAAATTATTCTCATCAACATTTACTCCTTTTGATTTAATCTCTTTGATTTCATCAAGTAATGCCCAAGGATCAACTACAACACCATTTCCAATTATTGAAATTTTATTTTTTCTAACAATCCCAGACGGTAACAATCTAAGTTTATAAGTAATTCCATCTATAACTAAAGTGTGGCCAGCATTGTGGCCTCCCTGAAAACGAATAACAACATCTGCTTCACTTGAAAGCCAATCAACAATCTTTCCTTTTCCTTCGTCTCCCCACTGCGAACCTACTACGACTACATTTTTCATTATCTAAATTTTTTATTTATTATTATTGAATTCAAATGGTTAACAGGACCTTGACCTTTTCCAAAACCTGGGTTGGATCCTATTGACTCATTAACATATTTAATTCCTAACTCACAGGATTTCTTTAAAGGTTTTCCACATGATAAAAAAGTTGCTATGGCGCTTGATAAAGTACAACCAGTACCATGGGTATTTTTAGTTTTGATTTTTTTATTTTTAAAAATTTTAATTTCTTTTCTGTTTAAAAGTAAATCCTCTATATATTTTGATTTTGTATGACCCCCTTTTAATAAAACATTTTTAACTCCAAATTTCAGTAAAATATTGGCTGCATAAATCATATCTTCAAGACTTTTGATTTTTGTTTTTGTTAAGACTTCAGCTTCTGGAATGTTTGGAGTTATCAAGTAAGCTTTTTTAATTAATTTATTCTTTAAAAATTTTATTGCTGATTGATTGATTAATCTTGCCCCACCTTTTGCTATCATAACAGGATCTAAAATAATCTTAGTACTCTTAAATTTCCTTAAAGCGTTTGCAACAGATATAATTACTTTTGATGAATAAAGCATTCCAATTTTTATTGCATCAGGCTTTATATCTTTACATGTAAACAAAATTTGTTTTCCTATCTCTTTTGGATCAATAGGAGCAACAGATTTTACTCCCCTTGTATTTTGAGCTGTAACAACAGTAATTGCCGTCATTGCATAGCCTCCCAAGGCAGTAACTGTTTTAATGTCAGCCTGAATTCCTGCTCCTCCAGAAGAGTCAGATCCTGCTATTATTAAAATTTTAGACTTAGGTTTCAATTTATTTTATAGACTTCTTAATCATTTTGATACATTTTAAAATTAGACTCTTATCATATGATTCACCCATAATTCTTATTTTAGGTTCGGTGCCAGATTTTCTTATCAATAATCTACCTTTATGACCCATAATTTTATTTGCTTTTCTAATAGTATTTATGCACTTAGATGTATTAATTATATTCTTATCTTTAACAACTACATTTTCTAGAACTTGAGGTAAAGGGGTAAAAACGTTTAATAATTTACTAGCCTTTTTTCTTTTTCTTATAGAAAATAAAACCTCTAAAGCTACCATCAGTCCATCTCCGGTTGTTGCAAATTTTCCTAAAATTATATGGCCCGACTGTTCTCCTCCTAAATTGAAATTCATTTTTTTCATTTTTTCTTTAACGTATCTGTCTCCAACTTTTGATCTAAAAAATTCAATTTTTTTACTTTTTAAAAAATTCTCTAATCCATAGTTTGACATTAATGTTCCAACCACTCCTCCTTTTAAAAGATTCTTTGACTTCCATCTTAAAGCAATCATAGCAATAATTTGATCTCCATCTATGATCTTCCCTTTTTCATCGCACATGATAATTCTATCTGCATCTCCGTCAAAAGATATTCCAACATGCGCTTTATATCTTCTTACCGCAGATTTAATTTTAAGTGGATATGTAGATCCACACTTATCATTAATATTAAAACCATTGGGTTTAATACCTATTGATATAACTTTTGCACCAAGCTGTTTAAGTAATTTTGGGGCTGCTTTATAGCCAGCTCCATTAGCACAATCCAAAACTATTTTAGTGCCTTTTAAATGAAAATTTTTTGGAAAATTTTTTTTTAATATCTTGATATATCTTTCATTGCCATCCTCTAATCTTTTAACTCTACCCAAAAGTTTTGGATTTGTTAGTTGTTTTGTGTTTTTAGCATCTATAAGTTTTTCTATTTTTTTTTCTATTTTATCTGATAGTTTCATTCCATCTGGACCAAAAAGTTTAAGACCATTATCATGATAAGGATTATGAGATGCAGTAATCATAATACCCATATTTGCTTTCATTAGCTTGGTTAACATTGCAAGGCCATTAGTTGGTAAAGGTCCTAAAGTAAAAACATGCATTCCTCCAGATACTAAACCAGATACTAATGCCGGCTCTAAGGTATAGCCTGATAATCTGGTATCTTTAGCTATTATGGCAACTTGTTTGTTTTTTTTTTGATTTTTAAAATATGTACTAGAAGCCAAACCAAACTTAAAAAATTTTTCTCCAGTTATATTGCCTTCATTTACTGTTCCTCTAATTCCATCTGTTCCAAAATATTTATTTTTCATTAATTTGTTAAATTTGATAATATTTTTCTAAAAACTAAAATACCTTGCTTAACTTCATTGACATCATGCACTCTAAATATTTGAACTCCTTGTGATAATAAAAAAAGAATAGATGCCAAAGTTCCTCCAATTCTTTCTTTGCTATCATTTTTTCCAGATATTTGACTGATGAACCTTTTTCTTGAAGTGCCAATCAAAATAGGAAATCCAAGACTATGAAACAAAGATATCTTAGAAATTAAAGTCAAATTATGTTTCAAATTTTTACCAAATCCAATACCAGGATCTAGTATGATTTTTTTATCATCAATTTTTTTTATCCCTTTCTCAAAAAAATCATAAATATCTAGTAAAACGTTTTTGTATTTAGGATTTTTTTGCATAGTATTAGGTGTGCCTTGCATATGATGCAGAACTTTTGAAACATCGTGTTTTTTTAATTTTAATAATGATTGATTTTCATAATTAAATCCTGAAACATCATTTATTAAATCAGCTCCACACTTAATGGCTTTGATCATTACATCTGATTTTCTTGTATCTATAGATAAACAAATGTTTTTATGTTTTTTTTTAAAATTTTTTATAACCTTCCCTACTCTTTTCCATTCCATTTTATCTTTAATAGTTTTAGAACCTGGTCTAGTAGACTCTCCTCCAACGTCAATAATTTTTGCACCTGAGTTAATCATATTAATAATATGATTATTAGATTTATTTGTTTTATTAAATTTTCCTCCATCTGAAAAGCTATCAGGTGTCAAATTTAGAACACCCATAATAGATGGTTCAAAAAAATTAACATTTTTTAGAAAATTTCTTCTTCTTAAAACTATTTTTTTTATGTCTTTTTTAATTTTCTTTTTTAAAGAAAGATTTAAACTATTAATCTTTTTTATACTTAAAACTCTAGATGAAATCTTTTTTTTTTTTCTAGTAAAAATTTCAATTTTATCAAAAGCTATATTTTTACTACCACATAGTGGGAAAGCTAGTTTTTTTCTGATTAATAATTTTGCATTCTCGCCATAATAAAAATTACACGCTCTAGTGTAATATTTATTCATGATATAGCTTTTTATAGTGCTGGTTTGGGTTTAAGACCTAATGAGTCTAGAGCTGATGAAGATTCATCGTCATCATTAAGATCTTTTATTAATTTAGTAGGTTGTATGCCTTTTAATACTAAATCTCTAATCTCATCTCCAGTTAGAGTTTCATAAACTAACAACGCTTTTGCCAACTTGTGTAGATCGTCTATTTTTTCAGTTAAAACTTGTCTTGCTCTTTCGTACCCTTTTTCAACTATCTTTTTAACTTCTGCATCAACTTTTTTTGCTGTCTCTTCTGACATGTGTTGTTGTCTTGTTATCTGCCTTCCTAGAAATACTTCATCTTCATTTTCTCCATAAGCTAACGGTCCTAGTTCTTTACTCATCCCGTATCTTGTCACCATATTTTTTGCCATTTTTGTTGCCATATCTATGTCTGATGAAGCTCCAGAAGTAACTTTATCATGGCCAAAAATAATTTCTTCAGCAATTCTTCCTCCCATTGCAACAGCTATATCTGAGTACATTTTTTCTCTTGTTACAGACAGCTGATCTCTTTCAGGTAATCTCATAACCATCCCTAGTGCTCTACCTCTAGGAATAATTGTTGCCTTATGGATTGGGTCAGAAGCTTTTTCATTTAATGCTACAATCGCATGACCACCTTCGTGGTAAGCTGTCAATTTTTTTTCATCTTCAGTCATTACCATTGATCTTCTCTCAGCACCCATCATAACTTTATCTTTTGCTTCCTCTACATCTTCCATAGTAACTACTCTTTTATTTTTTCTTGCAGCTAGCAAAGCAGATTCGTTTACTAGATTGGCTAAATCAGCGCCTGAAAAACCAGGAGTTCCTCTAGCGATTGTTCTAAGTTTCACATCAGGCCCGGTATTAATCTTTTTAATATGAACTTTAAGTATAGCTTCTCTTCCAAGAATATCAGGATTTGGAACCACAACTTGTCTATCAAATCTTCCTGGTCTCAACAAAGCAGGATCCAAAACATCGGGTCTGTTAGTAGCTGCAATTAGAATAATTCCTTCATTAGTGTCAAATCCATCCATCTCTACCAAAAGCTGATTTAACGTTTGTTCTCTCTCATCATTACCACCGCCTAAACCTGCTCCTCTACTTCTGCCTACTGCATCAATCTCATCTATAAATATAATACATGGAGAATGTTTTTTTCCCTGTTCAAACATATCTCTTACTCTAGATGCCCCAACTCCAACGAACATTTCTACAAAGTCTGAACCAGATATCGAGAAAAAAGGTACGTTTGCTTCTCCGGCAATAGCTCTTGCAAGTAAAGTTTTTCCTGTCCCGGGAGGTCCAATTAATAATGCTCCTTTAGGAATTTTTCCACCTAATCTACTAAATTTTTTTGGGTCTTTTAAAAACTCAACGATTTCTTCAACTTCTTCCTTTGCTTCCTCTACGCCTGCAACATCATTGAAGGTAACTTTACCTTGGGACTCGTTTAATAATTTTGCTTTTGATCTTCCAAATCCCATTGCTCCACCTTTTCCTCCTTGCATTTGACGCATGAAAAAAATCCAAACTCCTATTAAT
>MDTG01107268.1_pt1 | contig 18081 bp, 19 predicted proteins | sample 811421 | NCBI WGS metagenome assembly MDTG01 (sample SAMN05326645, study PRJNA326480) | marine metagenome | isolation source: seawater | place: Pacific Ocean: South East | collected 2011 | reverse complement strand
TCGAAAGCAACATTTTCTGGTGGTACACCCCAGTCGTCACACATTTTTAATACAGCTTGATTCATCAGCGGAGGACCACAGAAATAAAACTCAATATCCTCAGGAGCTTCATGTTTACTCAAATACTGATCAATTACAGCCTGATGAACAAACCCAGAGAATCCATCTCCTTTTTTATCATCAACATCTGTCTTTACTACCCAATTATCTTCTGGAATGGCATCTGATAGAACTATAAAAAATTTGAAGTTTGGAAATTCTTCTGCTATTTTATTGAAATGGTCTAGATAAAATAACTCGCGTTTAGATCGTCCACCATACCAATAGGTTACTTTTCTACCTGTTTTTAATGTGTGGAATAAGTGAAACAAATGAGATCGCATTGGAGCCATACCAGCACCACCGCCTATATATAGCATCTCCGCATTAGTTTCTTTGATAAAGAACTCACCGTAAGGTCCAGAAATAGTTACCTTATCACCAGGTTTGCAACCAAATACATATGATGAGCAAATACCAGGATTAACATCCATCCATTTGTTATTTTTTCGATCCCAAGGAGGAGTTGCTATACGAATATTTAACATTACAATGTTTCCTTCTGCAGGATGATTAGCCATAGAATATGCTCTAAAAATAGGTTCATCATTTTGCATTTTAAGATCCCATAATCCATATTTATCCCACTCCGATTTAAAATCCATAAGATCACGACCAAGAGCAACTAATTCTGGATGTGCTGTTATATCCATATCGCTGAAATTGACAACTGTTGAGGGAACATCAACTTGAATATATCCGCCAGCATCAAAGTCAAGGGTCTCGCCTTCAGGAAGCCTAACTACAAATTCTTTTATGAATGAGGCTACATTATAATTTGAAACCACTTCACATTCCCATTTCTTTATCCCAAATACTTCCTCTGGAACTTCAACAACCATATCTTCTTTCACTTTAACTTGACAAGCAAGTCTCCAGTTGTCTTTTTGCTCTCTTCGTTTAATATGACCTGTTTCCGTAGGCAAAATATCTCCCCCGCCTGTGTGAACTTGACATTTACACATTGCGCACGTACCACCACCACCACAAGCTGATGGAAGAAAAAGTTGTTGATCTTGAAGAACATTAAGTAATGTCCCACCAGAATCAACTTCTACTACACGTTCTCCATTAATAGTTAATTTTACAGCACCTGAATTTACCAATCGTTTGGCAGCAACCATAAGCATGGCTACTAAAAGTATAATGATTGACGTAAAGACTGCTGCTGCTAGTACAATTACTGTTGTATTTATAGCTAAAATCATTTTTATTCTGAATAGTTTACAACTGATAAAGGGTCAATATTCTCGGTAACTTGAGGATTTTTTTCTTGTTCAGCTTGTTGTTGTTCTTTATTTTTAAATGGAAGTTCAAATCCCCCAAAACTCATAAATCCGAAAGCCATAAGTCCAACTATTATAAATGTAATACCAAGACCTCTGAGAGGTTTTGGAACATCAGCATAAGCCATTTTTTCTCGGATAGCAGCAAGTGATACTACAGCCAAAAACCAACCAATACCTGACCCTAAACCAAAAGTGACTGCCTCAGCAAACTCGTAATCACGAGTTGGTAAAAATAATGCTCCGCCTAAAATAGAACAATTAACGGCGATAAGCGGCAAGAAAATTCCTAAGGAATTATATAACGAGGGCGAAAATTTTTCTACCGCCATTTCTGTAAGTTGAACGAATGCTGCAACGATGGCTATGAAAACAATAAACTTCAATACTTCTAAATCAATTGATGCAAAATCCTCACTTATCCATGTTAAAGCTCCTTCTTTTAATAAGAAATTATAGGCTAACCAGTTTAAAGGAACTGTTATACCAAGTACAAAAATCACTGCCATCCCAAGTCCAGCAGCAGTTTTATATTTTTTTGATACTGCTAGGTAAGAACACATACCTAAAAAATATGCAAATATCATATTGTCAATGAAAATTGACTTGATAAATATATTTAGTAAATTTTCCATTTTAATCTTCTACGTAACCGTTTCTACTCCTAATTACCCAAATTAATACTCCTAAAAGAACACATGCTCCTGCTGGCGACATCATCACTCCGTTTCCAATATACTCTTCGGGTAGTACTCTAACGCCAAATAATTTTCCACTACCCGTAAGTTCTCTAAAAAATGCAATAGCAAGAATTATCCAAGCGTATCCGAATGAATTACCTAAACCGTCAAGCATGGCGTCCCATGGTTTATTTCCAAGTGCAAATGCTTCAAGTCTTCCCATCACTATACAGTTAGTGATTATTAGACCAATAAAAACAGAAAGCTCTTTCCAAACGTCATAGCTGTATGCTTTCAAGACTTGATCAACAATAGCAACCAAGGAGGCTACAACAACCAATTGGACAATAATTCGAATTCTATTTGGTATGGTATTTCTCAAAGCTGATATTACAACATTAGCTAATACTAATACTGCTGTAACAGCAACAGCCATAACTAGTGTAGGCTTGAGAGCAACGGTTACCGCAAGAGCAGAACATATACCAAGCACTTGAATAGTTATTGGATTATCCTCATCAAGGGGATTTGTAACAAGTGCCTTTCTTTTTTTACTTAAAAGCGGCTCTGACGGTTTTTTGACCTCTTTAACTTCTTTTTCTAATGTCTCAGTACTCATTTTTTACGTGATAAAATAAAAGGTTTATATAATAACAAATAACTCTTTAACATACTACTTACTCCATTTGCAGTAATAGTAGCACCGCTTAAACCGTCAACTTGCTGTGGCATATTTGAATAGTCATTTCCTTCTCCTTTTTCGAAATAAGGAATACTCATATTACCTTTTGCATCAACTATCTTTTTACCTGCAAAACGACTTTGAACTTCAGCATCTGTTATTCTTGCACCTAATCCAGGAGTTTCCCCCTTATGATCAAAAACAACACCAGACACCGTTTCTAAGTCAGATTTAACGGCTACATACCCCCATATAAAGTCCCACAAACCTTTGCCATAAACTGGAAAAACATATGAAACTACATTCTTTTTCTCCTTAGTACCATAAATGGTGTAAACAGGCAGATTCCTTATGTCTTTTGGTTTTTTATACTCTTTGAATACATTAACACTTGCTTCTTCTGTTTCTACAATATCTCCAGAGGATTTAACTACATCAGTAACTACTGTTTCAGCATACAAACGAGAGACTTCTTCATCAGTCATTAATGAAATTGCATCTTCTCCTAAAGCTGCCTTGAGGATAAAATTTTGTTTCTCAAGAAGGACTTCCATGTCTTGTTTTGGTTTTAAAACCATAGCTATAACTGCCAATACAGAACCGAAGACCAACGTCATAATAACAGCGTATGTTATTATGTAATTATTACCATTTTTATTAAACTTTGACACGATTTAATCTTGTTTTAATGTTAGACTGAACTACGTAGTAGTCAATAAGTGGGGCAAATACATTCATAAGCAGAATTGCCATCATAATTCCCTCTGGATATCCTGGATTGAATACTCGTATGAGTACGGTTAAGACTCCAATTAAAAATCCATAAATCCATTTTCCTCTTTCAGTTTGAGCAGCAGATACAGGGTCTGTGGTCATAAATATTGCCCCAAACATAAACCCACCTATAATTAGATGATAATATGCTGGCATATCCATGTAAGCACCATCGGCTCCTGATATATTGAAAACCCAACCCATAAATAAACCTCCTAAAGCTGTACCAAGCATAATTTTCCAGCTACCTATTCCACTAGCAATTAAAATTGCAGCACCAATTAAACACGCTATAACAGAAGTTTCACCAATAGATCCTTGAATATTTCCCAAAAAGCTATCCATAATACTTGCCGATAGTAAATCATCGCTCCATGGTTGACCTTCCGCAGTAGCTGAGGCAAGTTCACCAAGGTTGGTAGCACCTGAATAACCATCTACTACTTTAGATCCTTCTGGTAAAAATGTCCAAACAGAATCCCCACTCATGCTAGACGGATAACCAATATAAAGGAACATTCGTGCTGTTAAAGCAGGATTAAGTAAATTCATACCTGTTCCTCCAAATACTTCTTTTCCAATCACTACGGAAAATGCAGTTGCTAAACCTACCATCCATAAGGGAACGTCTGGTGGCATACAAAGTGGAATTAGCATTCCTGTTACAAGGAAACCCTCATTAACAGGGTGACCTCTAAACTGAGCAAATCCCATTTCGATACCTAATCCAACTCCATATGAAATAATGATAATTGGTAGTGTTTGTATCAATCCTACAAAAAAGTTATCCCATAATGCACCGTCAGTTCCTGTTATTGCAAGTGACTGTTGGTGTCCAACATTCCATAAACCGAACAGTAATGCTGGAAGCATAGCAATAACAACTGTGAACATAGTTCGCTTTAAGTCAACTCCATCGCGAATATGAGCACCATTTTGTGTTGTATGATTTGGAACGAATAAAAAAGTTTCGAATGCATCAAAGGTTGAATGTAAAAAACTCAGTTTGCCTCCTTCCGAAAAAGTAGGCTTAATTTTATCAATCTGATCTCTTAAAAATTTCATATTAACTTTCTTCTGCCATTAATTCTAATCCTTCAGAAAGGACTTGTTGAACATTAATTTTTGATGTACATACAAATTCACAAAGAGCTACATCCTCCTCAATGACTTCGTATATCCCAAGATTTTCCATAAGTTCTAAATCTTTTGCCATTACAGCTTTTATGAGTTGTTGAGGCATAATATCCATAGGTAGCACTTTTTCATATTGACCGGTAACTACATAAGCTCTTGGCTCTCCATGAGGATTGGTATTTACATTAAAGGACTTCTTCAAAAATTTTGATAATGGAAGTGTCGAACTTATTGTAGGTCGAGCATAACTCGGAAATAACCATCCAAGCATTTCATAATGATCTCCTTCTGGTATTACAGTAATTTGATTGTCAAAAAACCCAAGATATCCATCCTTTTCAATTTTTTTACCCGTTAATACATTACCGCTAATAACGCGTACATTATCCGATTTGTAGTTATTCTTCATCAGACTGTCTAAACTCGCTCCAATTCTGGTAGTATAATATGCTGGCTCATTGACTTCAGAACCTGCAATTACAATATTTTGCTCTGAATCTAATTTCCCAGTTGAAAATAACTTACCAATAAATGCAACGTGTTGTGGTTTAATAGTCCAAACAACATCACCTTTATTAATCGGGTCAATATTATTTATTTGAACGCCAACAAGTCCACTCGGATGTGGACCTTCGAAGTAGCTTACTTTTACATCTTTAACGTTTTGGTAAATCGTATTATCTTTTTTGGCGTGCAGATTTAAATGGACACCTCCTTCGCACAACTTATTTAAAATCTCAAATCCAACTTCAATAGACGCCTCTTGGCCTCTCAAAGAAACACCTAAATCTGCAGCTAATGGTGACGAGTCAAAACCAGAAACGTGTATCGATTTTGGAGAAACATCCGTATCCGCAATCACACCATAGGGTCTTTGTATTATAAAAGGCCAGAGTCCCGACTCCAATAGAATCGACTTAATGTCGTCAGCACTCTTTGAAGAATACCCTTTGGTTTTAAACTCTTTATATTTAAAATCTGATGAATCTGCTAATATTTTAACCGCAGTAATTGCTCTTCTGTCTCCACGAATAATTTCGGCTATTTCTCCGCTAACAGGAGATGTAAAGCAAATTTTCTCATTTTTTTTGTCAGTAAATAAGCAATCGCCTACACAAACTTCTTCCCCTTGTTTAATCCTTAATTTTGGAACTAAACCTTTAAAATCAGTTGGTTTTAATGCAAAAGTTGTTGATTTAGAAATGGCATGAATATGGGTTGAAGGTTTACCTTCTAATGGGATATCCATTCCTCGATTAATCTTTACTTTTTTACCCATGGATATATGATAATATTTTCCTGCAAATGTATTCTTTTGAAGAAAGAAAAAATATCTTAAAAGGAAAAAATTACACCTTCTTTTTGTTAGCTCTCAAACCCCAAGTAAATTAAAGGATTTGCTTTTCTATTTTTTATTTATATACAATATAAATTTGTATAACAGACTTGTTTAAATTTGGGTCTTTGATATTCCAAAAAACAGATAAGTCAATGCTAACAGAATTGTTACACTCAAAAACATAAAGACATTAGTGAAATTTGAAAATACATTGCCATAAATATAGGCACTTGAGAATGCCCCGATTGTTATACCAGCCTCAAGCGATATAAATAAGGTGGCAATAGATCGGCCTACGTTTTTACCTTTTGCTACATCAACTACCCAAGCAAAAATAGAAGGTGAGTTTATGCCAGATGCAAGTCCGCATATTACTGCTGATACATAAAAGCAGTCTATTTGTCTCATCATCAAAAGTATGCATCCGACCAGATAAAATAATGTACCAATCTTACAACTTAACAACCGACCATATTTGTCTGAAAACTTTGCGGTAAAAAGCCTTACCAATACCGTTGAAATTGTCATAATCGAAACAAATAACCCTTTATTCTTTATCCCCAAGCCGATTGAGTAATCTGGAATTAAAGTAATAATCGTGCCGAAAACCATTACACTCAAAAGCATCACAATAGCTGGATCTTTTACCCTTTTGTCCCAAAAATCACTTAGTTTAATATTAAAGGATTTGAAGGATAATCTTTCAGGGTTAGGAAGTGTCTCTTTCATCCAAAAAATAATTGAAATTGATAAAATTGAAATTACACCTGATAGTAAAAACAAGTTATTTATACCTATGTAAAATACAATATTTGTGCTCAACGCATTTCCAGACATAAGACCAACATTATTCATAACACCAACGAGCCCCATAGCCTCGCCTCGTCTGTCTGAGGGGACAATATCTGCGATGTATGCAACTGTGCCTGTAGGCATAAAACCAGTGCTCATACCATGTATAAATCGAAGGAAAAGAAAACCAAAAACACCACTAAATAATGGGTATAAAAAAGAAACAATTACACAAACTAAACCACCAAAAATCATAACTGGCCTACGTCCAATCATATCCGCTAACTTCCCACTAATAGGACGAGACAACCCTGCTGATATAGTAAATAAGCCAATGGTAAATCCTTTGTAATCCTCACCACCTAATGAAGCGATATAATCAGGTAATTCAGGTATAATTATAGTAAAGCTAAAAAAGAATAAAAGTGTGCTCAAGCATAGAAGCCAAAACTGAAGGGTATATCGCTGAAGCATGGTGAGATGAGAATCAAAAAGGAGTGCTAAACACTCCTTTTTAATTCTGTAAGCTTTTTTATTTCTGTCTGTTTTTTAAAAACTCTTCCAGTTCAGGAACTTTATCAAATGACTTACCATTCCAATAACCTAACAGTTCAACTTTTTGAGGAGATCTTGCGATTAACTGTTTAATCTCTGGGATTGTATCCTTACTTATCAAAACATTTGTAGTCTGATAGTTCATAGAATTAGAAACTTTTACATTCACATAATATGCAGGTCTTTTTGTAACCGGTTTGGTAGGCGGTCTACCCATTTTTCTTTTCTCTTCTGGCTTTTCCTTGCTCTTTTTTCCCATGGTTATTAAATTTTTTTTAGGGGCCTCTCTGTAGTTGTTTATAAATTAATTGACGGCAAAAAATACCTTACACCTTCAAAACGCTACAAACATATCAAAGTTTGCCAATAATCATGAGATTATGAAAATAAAAAGACAAATCAATCATTATGATAATGTTCTCCTTTTAGTATTGTGAATGATCTGTACAATTGTTCTAAGAATATCGTTCTAACCATATGATGAGGAAAAGTTAGCGAAGACAAACTCCAGACCATATTTGATCTGTTATACACTTTTTCAGAGAAACCAAAAGCTCCACCTATTGCAAACACAATGCTAGAATCGCGAACTAAACGTTCATTTAATTGACTTGCAAAAGCCCTACTTGAATACTGTTTCCCCTTTTCATCCAATAGAATAAGAAAATCTTGTGTATTAATATTTTTTAAAATTTGATCTTCCTCCATCTTTAGACAAGCATCTTTCAGATCTGACTTTTTGGAAGATGAAACTATTCTATAATTAAGCTTACAATACTTTTTAAGACGTTTAAGATATTCCCTTTCACTTTCTTCAAAAAAAGTTTTTTTAGTTTTTCCAACAACAATAAGTTTAAGTCCCATTTATGGAATACTAATATCGATTGCTTCATTATGCTTATCAAAAAAGCTGTATGCTAACATTCCATACTTGATATCAGATTTGATATTCACCCATTTTTTATATTTAAAATACCATTTCATTCGCTTAGAGGGAACACCTTTTAGTAAATACGCAGCTAGGTATGGATTTGTAATAATTGTTATTTGCTTAAATGGAGCTGTAGCAAATAAATGGTCTAAATGCTTTTCAATATTATCAATAATCATAACACTTGAGACTATGGAACCTGTTCCTGAACATGTAGGGCATTTCTCAGATGTCTTGATTGACATTTCTGGCCTCACTCGTTGTCTTGTTATCTGAATTAAACCAAATTTACTCATTGGTAAAATGGTATGCTTGGCTTTATCATCAGCCATTGCATCACGTAATGTATTAAATAACTGTTTTTTAAAATTTGGAGTTCTTAAATCTATAAAGTCAATGACAACAATTCCTCCCATGTCACGAAGTCGAAGCTGTCTAGCAATTTCTTTTGCGGCATCTAAATTAGTAGCAAGGGCATTTTCTTCTTGATTTGAAAAACGTGATTGTTTAGATCCACTATTTACATCAATTGAGTGCAATGCCTCCGTATGCTCAATAATTAAATACGATCCTCCAAGGCATGATACTGTTTTACCAAATGAACTTTGAATTTGTTTATCAATACCGTAGTTGCTGAATATATTTTCTTTACCTGAATAATACTTGAGTACTTTAACCAACTTTTTATCTATGTTAGATAAATGAGATTTCATATCCTCATATAATATCTTTTGATTAATGGTAATGCTTGCGAAATCGTAGCTAAGAAGATCTCTTAATATGGTGAAACTCTTTTGTGCTTCACCATGAACACGATCGCGGGGTGAGGCTGATGGTAACTTTAAAAAAATGTCATTCCATTTTTTTTGAAGTTCCAAGATATCCTGATGTAAATCTTGCCCACCTTTTTGTTCTGCTGCAGTTCGGCATATAAGCCCAAGTTTAGGAGTTTTTAGGCTATTGCCTAAATTTTTTAATCTCTTACGTTCATCATAAGTACTCACCTTTTTGGAAACATTTACAGTATCATAGAAAGGTACTAAAATAAAATACCGTCCAGCTAAAGCAATTTCTGTAGTTAAACGAGGACCTTTGGAAGAGATTGGCTCTTTTGCAATCTGGACAAGAATTTGCTGATTACGTTTTAGAATCTGATTTATTTTACCAGTCTTTACAGTTTCGGGCTCCAAATCAAATTGTGATAAATCACCATCTGTTCGTTTACCACTCATCGTGTCTTTGGTTATTTTCAACCAAGACTTGATGTATGGTCCTAAATCATGGTAGTGTAAAAAAGCATCTTTATCGTGGCCAACATCTACAAAAGCAGCATTTAGACCTGGCATTATCTTTTTTACAGTTCCTAAATAAATTTCACCAACTAGAAAATTTCCGGAATCCGATTTCTCTTGATGTAATTCAACAAGTTTCTTATCCTTAAGAAGAGCTATTCTTTCTCCCTCACGCCCTACATCTATTATCATTTCGTAGGTCATATTTTTTAAGAATTAAATTATTACTTTTTCTTGTGTCTGTTTTTTCTAAGACGTTTTTTTCGCTTGTGTGTAGCTATTTTATGTCTTTTTCTTTTTTTACCGCTTGGCATAATATTTTATAGTTTATTTTACTATTTGATTTCTAATTTTTTGAAGTGTACTTAAGTACTCTTCATTTTGGGGCTGCAAAGATACTAATTTTTCAAATCTTTTTTCAGCTTTCTGTAGTTGTCCCGATTCTAATGAAAAGATTCCCAAATAGTATATTGCTCGTATATTATTGCTGTCTTTATTAGTCACTGCCAAAAGCTTCATAATGCCTTCATTCATTACTAAGGACATATTCCCACTAGATTTACCTTTTTCTATATTGGCAAGTGCAAAATCAACTTCTTCGTCTAGGTTTGAATTAACTTCGTTTTCAATTTCAACATCAGTTGTATTAACCTCATTGTGCGGATCGGAGAGAACAACATTTTTTTTATCAGTCTTATATCCCATAATAAAAAGGGTAACCGAAAGTAAAACTCCTAACAAAATAACTGCTATATTGGAGGTTGATAAATTATTTTTCAATAGACATAAATTTTAATGGATTCATCCCTTCTTTACCTTCTCAACAAAAGTTTTAGCAGGTTTAAATTTGGGGATGTTGTGAGCAGGTATTGTAATTTGTGTATTCTTAGAAATATTTCTTGCAATTTTTTCAGCTCTTCTTTGAACAATAAAACTGCCAAAACCTCTGAAATAAACATTTTCATCATTAACCAAAGAACTTTTAACTACTTTGAAAAAACATTCTACAGTTTCTTGAACTATAGCTTTTTCAATGCCAGTTCTATCTGAAATCTCGTTAACTATCTCTGCTTTAGTCATTTGTTCATTAAATTATATTAATAGCAAAAGTAATTTTTTTTACTAAATATTTAATCAATATGTTTTTTTTTGAAGAAGTTTTGGACATAGGCAATAAACTCATCAACTGGTATCAAGTAAATAAGAGGGAATTACCTTGGCGAAATACAACTGACCCCTACAAAATATGGCTATCTGAAATTATTTTGCAACAAACTCGAGTTCAGCAGGGGCTCCCCTATTACGAAAAATTTACAAATCAATTTCCTACAATAAATGATATAGCTGTTGCTAGTGAGAGAGAATTACTGCTTTTGTGGCAAGGACTTGGATATTACTCAAGAGCCCGAAATATGCACCATACTGCTAAAATGATTGTAGATAAATACAATGGGGAATTCCCAGAAAATCATGACGAAATTCTTGCACTTAAAGGTGTTGGAGAATATACTGCAGCAGCGATTGCTAGCTTTGCTTTCGATAAACCTCATCCTGTTCTTGATGGCAATGTTTTTCGCTTCATTAGTAGATTATTTGGAATAGAAAAACCTATTGACACTATAACTGGAAAAAAAGAAATCACTAAGGCTCTTGACCTAATTTTTAATTCGCAAAAACCAGCTCTTTTTAATCAGGCTATTATGGAATTTGGTGCTACTCAATGTACTCCCAAAAAACCAAAGTGCAATACGTGCATTTTTAATATTCAGTGCGAAGCTCTTGGATCAAAAAAAGTAATGAGTATACCTGTTAAAAAAGGTAAAACCAAAATTCTTCAAGTCAATCACACTTACATGTGTTTCATTCATAATAATAAGACATACATTGAGAAAAGAACTGCCGGAATCTGGAAAAATTTATACCAATTCCCGCTAATTGAAGATGATATTAAACCAGATGAAATAACAAAAATTATAAGTAAATACTTGAATAAGCCAACTAAATTTGAAATTTCTGACGTTTTTGAATCAAAACATATTTTATCGCATCGAAAAATTCTTGCAATTTTTTATAAAATACACCTAGATACTCCACCCATTTTTTTAAAAAACAATATATTTGAAATACTACTTACAGATTTGACCACTCGCTATCCTGTAAGTATTTTGACCCAAAATTATTTAAAAATATTAAATCTATGATTAACAAAGTAACCCTTATCGGACACCTTGGCAAAGACCCTGAAGTAAAATATCTAGATAAAGACAGAGTTGTGGCTAACTTAACAATAGCTACCAATGAACGCTATAACGACCGAAATGGCAATCGTGTAGAAACCACAGAGTGGCATAATTTAGAGATGTGGGATGGACTTGCTAAAGTAGCTGAAAAATATTTAAAGAAAGGTTCTCTAGTGTATGTCGAGGGCAAACTAAAAACAGAGGAGTGGGAAAAAGATGGTGTTAAACGATACACCACTCGTATTCGTGTAACAACAATGAATATGATGGATAGAGCCAGTAACAATTCGACTGATACCACTTCCCCACAAAGCAAAGAATCAAATCAAACGATAGCCAAACAAAATGAGGATGCTATTGAAATTATCATAGACGGTGAAGATGACGATTTACCATTTTAATCCAAAACCATTGCATTGAAAAGTGACCCCGACCCTTATCAACATACTGACACACTTTTACAATATTTGTGTATTGCAGAAATTAATCCAGCTATTACCTCTTTGACAATAGGATTATTTGTTATTTTTCTTTTTTTAGGTATTTCGGCTCTTTTCTCTTCTTCAGAAAACGCTTTTTTTAGCCTTAGCCCGGAAAATTTCGCTGAATTAAATGATGAGGATTCTCCTCAAAGTCAAATTGCACTTAACTTAATTAATGATCCCGACAGAAAAACTGCGACCAGAAGATTATTAGCAACAATTTTGCTAATGAATAATTTCGTAAATATATTTATTGTAATATATGCTAGTTACCTTTTTAGTATTTGGATTCAATTTAATAATGTCGAAACTCAATTTGGATTAATCAACCTTAATTTTTTATTTCAAGTAGTTTTTATCACGTTTATTGTTGTCTTATTTGGAGAGATCATACCAAAAATTTATGCGACTAAAAACAATTTAAAAATTGTTCGATTAATGTCTAAACCACTTAATATATGTTACCATGTATTTAAGCCGATAATAATTCTATTGGTGAAAAGCTCCTCAATATTTGACCGATATCTTAAAAGTAGACATCATAACATATCTGTTGAAGAGATAAGTCAAGCTATAGACATTGCAGATAAGAATAAAGAAATTAAAGAAAAATATATTCTCAAAGGATTAATTAATTTTGGAAATACAAGCGTAAAGCAAATAATGAAACCTCGAACGGAAGTAAATTGCTTAGATATGCAAACTTCTTCAAAAGATTTACTAAATACCGCTATCAAATGGACATATAGCCGAATTCCAATTTATGAAGATAATTTTGATCAGGTTAAAGGCATCTTATATATTAAAGACCTACTACCCCACATTCACACACTGAAAGAATTTGATTGGCATCATTTAATTCGACCAACATTATTTGTACCAGAACATAAGAAAATTGACACGCTCTTAGAAGAATTTCAAGATAAAAGAGTTCACATGGCTATTGTAGTCGACGAATATGGAGGCACAAGTGGTATTGTTACCATGGAAGACATATTGGAGGAGGTATTCGGAGAAATCAAAGATGAGTTTGATGATGAAGATATAGCTTTCTCCAAATTAGATAACAATTCTTATGTTTTTGAAGGCAAAACAGCTTTACATGACATTATAAAAATCCTAAACCTTCCTCAAGACTATTTTGAAACAGTTAAAGAAGATGCAGATACTGTTGGTGGATTAATTTTAGAAATTCATAAAAAAATCCCGTCCATTGGTGATACTATTGAATTTCAGGAAATGATATTTACCATTGAGAGTGCCGATAATCGAAAAATTAAAAGAATAAAACTAATTATTGCCAGAAGTGAGGATTAGAGAGGCATATAAAGTTCCTTTGATAGCATTTTTGGTGATGTTATATGGTTGTTCTGATTACACTCCTAAACCTAGAGCTTACCCTCGTATAAACTACCCAGAATCTGGAGTTGTCCCAAGTGAAGTAAATTGTCCTTTTACTATTTTAATTCCAAAATACAGTAAACTAACCACCTGCCATTCTGAGGATAAAAACTTCTGGTACAATATTAATTTCGATCAATTTAATGCAACAATGCATTTAAGTTATATCCCCATCCAAGGCCTAAAAGATTTAGATAGTTTAACTGAGGATGCCTACAAACTTGTTTTTAAACCTCATTTACAGCGAGCAGAGGAAATTATAGAACGAGAAATCAGTGATACTTCTACTGGAATTTCAGGTATGATTTATGATCTTCAAGGTAAAACTGCCACACCATTTAATTTTTTTATTTCTGATGGTGAGAGCCATTTTTTAAGAGGTTCCTTTTATTTTAATTCAAAAACTAAAAGAGATAGTGTTCTTTCTATTTATAACTTTATTAATAAAGATATATTGAAGACTATTGAAAGTATCCATTTCGAATAAAGTAAATTACTTTACTCTCAATGTTCGCCCAATTCGAAGGACTGTTGTTCTTCTGATACCATTTATCCTACATATTGTACTGACTGAGGTCCCATATTTAAGAGATAAACCGAATAATGTATCTCCTGATCTTATCTTATGATATCGCTTAGCATAAGCAGGGTAGACTTGATTTTTAGGATTACCATTTTTGATATAAGGAAACCAAGTATGATTAACATATATCTGAGTATCTTTTAGCTGATAGGTTTTAAAATCAATAATTCTTGCTGGATCAAAAGCTTGACCCATCAAACGAACTTCAAAGTGTAAATGAGGACCTGAGCTTCTTCCAGTGCTACCACCATATCCTATGATTTCACCCGCTCTTACTGATTGATTAATCTTTACCAATGCTTTGGACAAATGACCATACAATGTTTCCAATCCATTATAATGTCGAATCATGACATAGTTTCCAAACCCCCCTCGGTTGTATCTTTGGATTCGAACCACTCCATCAAACGCTGCAAAAACAGGATCACCAGTCTCAAGGTCAATGTCTATGCCCTTATGCCACCTACTTCTTCTCCATCCGTACTTACTATTGATAATACCTTTAATAGGATGAACATAACCACAACTTGAATCAATCAAATCCAAATGATAACCCAGTTTCATCTGTTCGTGATTATATTTTGGCAAATCAATATTACTGTGATCCCAACTTCGGCCATAGATGGATTGAGCGGGGGTTAAATCGATTACTGATATTTGATTTGATAATGTATCCTTAACAAGAGTATCTTGTTGCGAAAATGATACTAAATAGAAGAAACAAAGCCCCAATATTAGGCTATATCCGCAAAATCGATCTAATCTTTTTCTCATCTTTAGTTAGTTGGTTTACAAGAGAATTTTCATTCTCAAACTTCATCTCATCGCGAATTCGAGAATGAAATGATATCAATATCTTGTGGTGGTAAATATTCTTGTTAAAATTTAGAATATGGACCTCCATACTCCAATTCTTATCTTCAAAAGTAGGATTATAGCCAATATTCAACATACCAGCGTATTTTATTTTATCAATATATACCCACACTGCATACACACCATTCTTAGGGATCAACTTAAAGCTACTTCCAAATCTCACATTTGCGGTTGGATAACCGATGGTTGTTCCTCGCTGAAGACCCTCTTCTACCTTACCAGATATGGTGTATAAATCTACCAAATATTCCTTTGCAAGATGAACGTCTCCATCTAAAAGTGCCTTCCTAATTTTGGTACTACTTACTATACTATCCTCAATATCTTGTGGAGGAATTTCTTCTAACTTAAAATTATAAGTTTCTGCGAATTGAATCATTTCTTTTAATCCACCCTCTCTATTTCTTCCAAAACGATGATCATAACCAATAATGAGTTTAGATATACGTAATTGTTCCACTAATATATCTCTTACAAAATCTGAAGCTCTTAACCTACTTAATTTTTGTGTAAATGGGATGATAATTAGATAATCAATCCCGATAGCGGAAACTAACTCCACTTTTTCTTCGATAGTTGTAAGTAATTTCAGTTCGTTATCATCTGGATAAAGAACTAAACGCGGGTGAGGGTAAAAGGTGAGTAACACACTAACTCCGTCTATTTCTCTTGCCTCTGATACCACATGACGTAATATTTTTCGATGACCAAAATGTACACCATCAAATGTTCCTTGGGTAAGTACAACAAGTTTTTGAGGGTCAAACTCTTTAATATCGTATATTACTTTCATGATGACAATTGTCTAGCAAATTTGAAAAAATCTTCAGTATCTCGAATATCAGAAATTTGAACTGCATCACTCAAAAGATAATCACCTATCGATGTTCTTGTCAAAGAAGACATATAGGCACCACTATCTATAGCGAAACCGAAATCTCTTGCCAATGATCGGATGTATGTACCCTTAGCACATTGAATCTTAAATTTTAATGTAGGAAATGATGAATGGTCTACCTCAAATTTGGATATGTGCGTATCGCGAATTTTAAGCTCAATCTTTTTGCCTTTTCTTGCATGCTCATAAGCTCGTTTACCATTCACTTTAACCGCTGAAAACTGAGGTGGAATTTGTTTAATGTCACCTCGAAATAGTTCTAATTTTTCCTCCAAAAATTGAGGTGTTATGTGGTCAATAGGATACTCATTATCTATAGCAGTCTCTAAATCAAATGAGGGGGTCGTCTTACCTAACTCAAAACTTCCTATATACCCCTTTTCTTGTGCTTGCATGGACTCAATTTTCTTAGTGTATTTTCCATAACAAATAATCAATAAACCAGTAGCTAAAGGATCTAATGTGCCTGCATGACCGATTTTTTTAATTCGAGATATATTCCTGAGTTTTTTTACCACATCAAAGCTCGTCCATCGAATAGGCTTGTCGATTAACAAAAAACCTCCCTCTTGAGTGGTTATTTCTTTCATCTATTTTTGAGCTAACTTGTAAATGATAAATGCAACAATACTAAATATGATATTTGGAACAATTGCAGCAATAAAAGGATGTATTGACCCACTTGATCCATAGGCTAAGAAAAACTGAAATACTAATAAAAAAGTAAAACTTATTAGTAAACCCACACCCAGATTTAATCCCATACCTCCCCGTGTTTTATTAGTTGAAACTGAAACTCCAATAAAAGTTAATATAACAAATGCCATTGGCATTAAGAATCGTTTGAATTTTTCGGTTGAATAAAAAAATGTATTACCCGTACCTCTCATTTCTTCTTGGCTTATCATTAGATTCAACTCACTCAAGTTAAACATCTGAACATCGTCATGTTTATGAAAAAAATCTTCTGGGTTAAAAGGTATTATCGTATCCATAAATCTTCCTTTACTCAACACTTCTTTAGAATCCTCAAATTTTCTAATCCACCACCTAGAAAGCTTCCATTTTTCTGATTTTTCATTCCAGTTCATTCGATCAGCATATAATTTAGATTTTAACTCCCCATTGTTGAAGTACTCTAAACTCACCTTATAACCAACGCTATCAGATAAACTAAAGTTACCTATACTTAATATATTACCTGGTGAAATTTGTGTTTTTAATTGTGATTGTGAATAATGCGTTCGATCTCGAATATAAGTATTCTCAAAATCTACTCGGGTCTTATCGGCCATAGGTATAACCCATGCAGATAACATAAAAGAAAATAATGCTAAAAAAGTAGAAGTAATTGCATAAGGAACGAGGAGCCTCTTGTATGAAACTCCACTCGCTAAAATAGCAACTATTTCTGAATTCTGGGTCATTTTAGATGTAAAAAAAATGACTGAAATAAATACAAAAACTGGACTAAATAAATTCAATAAAAAAGGAACCCAGTTTACGTAATAATTAAAAATAATTTCATAAAATGGTGCTTTATTTTCAATGAATTCATCAATTTTTTCTGAAACATCAAAAACAATAATAATCACAGTAAAAAGACCCAAAGCAAGCATAAACGCACCTAAAAATCTCTTAATGATATATAAATCAATTTTAGTTAGTTTCACTTCTGAGTGCTTTTAATAATTAGCCATTAAGTTTAATTTTTTTGATAGCTGCACCAAATAAATTAGATACCGCTGTGCACTCCTCCAAAACTGGATTTAGAATATCACCATTTACCCAACCTTCATCTTTGATAAGTTCTAACCAATAATAACATCCATCTACAGACGCTCTTGCATAGTTCAAGTTTTGAAGAAAAAATTCAGGATTTTGTGTGACCATTAGTCCTTTTGATTTAATAGCCAAATTAGAAGAATGAGTGATCAAATGTTTAGACGCCTCAATACTTATCAATATATCTTTGGGTAATACAAGAGCTATTTTAAGACTGGTCTTACTCAGAATTTTCGTTCGTTCATAGAT
>MDTG01165505.1_pt1 | contig 18082 bp, 22 predicted proteins | sample 811421 | NCBI WGS metagenome assembly MDTG01 (sample SAMN05326645, study PRJNA326480) | marine metagenome | isolation source: seawater | place: Pacific Ocean: South East | collected 2011 | reverse complement strand
TTTTTGAATTTCAATTTCATTCCAGCCAATGTGTGGAAGTTTAAATTTTCCCTTTTGATTATCAATTTTAGTAACTTTTCCAGGAATCCAGCCTAATCCCTTTGTTTCTACTTCTTCATAACCGATATTGGCAAACATTTGTAACCCTACACAAATTCCTAATAAAGGTTTCTTGTTCGTAAGTGCGAATTCTTTGAGAGTGTCAGCTAAACCGTTAATACTATTTAAAGATTCTACGCAACTTTTAAATGAACCTTGACCAGGTAAAACAATCTTATCGCTGGATTTAATTTTTTTAATATCTGAATTAACTTCTAGATGAACTTTGCCTTTGGCGACTTCTTTAAAAGAATTTATGACTGAGCTTATATTACCCGATTGGTAGTCAACAATTGTGACTTTCATCTAAATTAAATTGAACCTTTTGTTGATGGTATTGAATTTTTAATTCTTTTATCTATTGCTAAGGCATCTTTCAATGACCTAGCCAAACCCTTGTAGCATGACTCAATTTTATGATGACTATTATCACCGTATATGTTTTCAACGTGTAAAGTAATTCCAGCAGATTGAGAGAACGCTTGAAACCATTCTTTAAAAAGTTCAGTGTCCATTTCACCAAGTTTTTCAACTGCTAAATTAACTTTCCAAATTAAATAAGGTCTATTCGAGATATCAACTGAAACCCTGCTTAAAGTTTCATCCATTGGAATCATTGTTGACGCATATCTAGTAATTCCTTTTCTATTGCCGGCAGCTTTTTTTATAGCTTCACCGATAGCAATTCCTGTATCCTCAGTTGTATGATGTAAATCAATATGAGTATCACCTACTGCCCTCACTTCAATATCGATTAGTGAATGTTTAGAAAGTTGTTCTAACATGTGATCTAAAAAACCAATACCAGTCTTAATTTTATATTTACCTTTTCCGTCTAAGTTTACTTCAACAGAAATGCTGGTTTCTTTTGTTTTTCGTGTTATTTTTGCTTTTCTTTTCATAATTTACCGCTAATTTATCTTTCATATATATATAAATACCGATTTTATCAATAAATCAGATTTCACTATTGAAGATCCAAAATTAATCTCCACATATAATAATATGAATACAGCTGAAAAATGGCATGGAACCACGATCGTTTTATTGAGAAAAAACGGAGAGACTATCGTTGCGGGCGATGGCCAAGTTAGCTTAGGTAACACTGTTTTAAAGAGTAAAGCAAAAAAAGTGAGAAAAATTGAGAAAAGAGGAGTCATAGCTGGTTTCGCAGGTTCGACAGCTGATGCTTTGACTCTATTTGAGAGACTTGAAGCTAAATTAGAAAAACATGCTGGAAATCTTCAAAGAGCGGCGGTCGAGCTTGCTAAAGATTGGCGATCCGATAAATTTTTAAGACGTTTAGAAGCATTGATGGCGGTTGCCGATAATAAGAATAGTTTTATTATTTCTGGAACAGGAGATGTGTTAGAGCCAGAAGATGGGATAATTGGAATAGGTTCAGGTGGAAACTATGCATTAGCTGCAGCAAAAGTTTTAATCGAAACTGATTTAAGTGCTGAGGAAATTGCTAAAAAAGCGATAAAAGTAGCCTCAGATATATGTGTTTTTACCAATAACAATGTAACAATTGAAAAATTAAAATAACATGTCTGGACCCAAAAAAGTTAGAAATTTAAATTTAGTTAAAGGAACAAAGAAATCAAATAGTAAAGTTAGTGCTCTTTCTCCTAGAGAAATAGTTTCTGAGCTTGATCGCTATGTTATAGGTCAGAAGGAAGCCAAAAAAGCAGTTGCTGTTGCATTACGAAATAGATGGAGAAGACAAGCATTAACTGACGAAATGAGAGATGAAGTTCTACCAAAAAACATTCTTATGATTGGACCTACAGGTGTTGGTAAGACAGAAATCTCACGAAGATTGTCAAGATTAGCAGAAGCACCGTTTATAAAAGTTGAGGCAACAAGATTTACTGAAGTTGGTTATGTTGGGCGAGACGTGGAGCAAATAATTAGAGATTTAATTGAGATAGCTATTGCGATGGAAAGAGAGAAAAAAAGAAGAGAAGTAAATGCTAAAGCACAGTTACTAGCGGAAGAAAAAGTTTTGGATTCCTTGGTCGGAAATAAAGCGAGTGTTGCAACTAGGGAAAGTTTTAGAAAAAGACTTAGAAATGGAGACCTTGATAATAACGAAATTGAAATTGAAGTTATTGAAGGTAACACATCAATGCAAAGTTTTGAAATTCCAGGAATGCCAGGAGCAAATGTTGGAATGGTCAATATAGGTGATATTTTAGGTAAATCCTTAGGAAATAAAAAAGGTAAAAAGAAAAAGATGTCTGTAAAAGAATCTCATGACATACTTATAGCTCAGGAATCTGACAAAATGATTGAGGAAGATAAGATTATTAAAGAGGCAAAAAAAAGTACTGAAGAAAATGGAATAGTTTTTTTAGATGAGATTGATAAAGTATCAGCAAGAGGAGATAGGGTAGGTGGTGATGTTTCAAGAGAAGGAGTGCAAAGAGATTTACTGCCTTTAATTGAGGGAACAACTGTAAATACAAAACACGGTCCTATTAAAACTGACCATATTCTATTTATTGCATCAGGGGCATTCCAACTTGCAAAGCCCTCTGATTTATTACCGGAGCTTCAGGGAAGACTTCCAATAAGAGTAGAATTGAACGCTTTGAAAGAAGACGATTTTATAAGAATTCTTAAAGAACCAGATAATAGTCTTATTAAACAGTATAAAGCTTTGTTAAAAACTGAAGGTGTTGATCTTGAATTTAAAGACGATGGTATAAATATGATTGCAAAGATTTCAACTGAGGTTAATTCCTCAGTAGAAAATATAGGTGCCAGACGACTACACACAATTATCGAAAAAGTCCTTGATGAAATAAGTTTTAATGCTTCTGATAAATCTGGAGAAAAAATAACTATAGATGCAAATTATGTGAAAAATAATTTAGGTGATTTAGTAAAGGATACTGATCTTTCAAAATTTATATTATAATTTTTTTAGTTTTAAAATTAAAGCGCCCTCACCCCCTTGATCATCATCTGCTACATTGATGGATTTAATAATTTTTGACACTTCGATGTTATTTTTAATAAAATCAGGAACTGAATTTCTTAGTTTTGAAAATTCTGATGAAGAATAAACATCAGTGTTGTCAGAGTGAATGCCTTTTCCAGTTATTAATAATATTTCCTCAACTCCCTCGTCATAACATTTTTTAATAATTATCTCTACTTTTTTATTAGCGTTTTCTAAAGATAGACCATGTAAGTCGTATCTAAAGAATTTTCTCTTGTTTAATTTTTTAAAATTTTTTTCTTTATCAAAAATATCGTTAGGATTTTTTACGTAATCAGACCATACTTTATGATCTACGTCTGAAAGCTTCTTTTTCACTTTGTGATAATTTCAGCTAAATACCAATTAGGATTTTTGCTGAAAATATTTTTTGAGAACTTCCAGTGATCTGTAACAATCTTAATTCTGTCTGGATTCCCCTCAATAATATTATTATCTTTATCTTTTTTAACTGAGATAATTTCAGAGACAAATTTTACTGTCGCAATAAAATCAGTTTTTATTTTTTCATATTTTTCAAGTTTTGACTCTTTTAAACCTATAAATGTAAGCTCAGATTTTATTTGATTCTTATTTCTTTGGTCTATAGCATCAGAAAAATTTTTTGCCATGTCTTTTGTCAAAAGATTATTAAGTTTTTTTTGTTCGCCTTTTGCAAAAGATGTAATAATTGTTTCGTAGGCTATTTCAGCTCCTTTAAGAAAATTTTCTTTGTCCTCGCCTTCTAACTTGTTGGGATCAGCTTTTTTAGGTCTATAGTTTTGTTTAGCTAAATCCTCAAATTTCTTAGAATAGTCGGAATAAATTTTTTCTTCATGACCTGTTTTTCTACCAAGAATGTTTCTTAATCTTAATATTATGAAACCAGCGATCATTGCTAGTAAAATTATGTCGATATATCCAAAATTATTACTCATAATTTGATAAATATACATTAATAATATAATTTTGTATCAGACAAATGAACTCATTTTTATTCTTTTTAATTGCGTTACCTATCATCGAAATCGCTATACTTATTAAAATTGGTGGATTTATTGGGACTCTTTACACAATTTTATTAATAATTTTTACAGCAGTTATCGGAGTATATTTTGCTAAGATACAAGGCTTAAATACACTTAGATCAGGTCTGATTAACGCATACCAGAACAAGATTCCAATTTTCGAAGTAATATCAGGAGCTTCAATTGCTTTTGCTGCCATTCTATTAATAGTCCCGGGTTTTTTTACAGATCTAATAGGTTTCATCTTACTAATCCCATTTTCAAGATCATTTTTGATAAGATTTTTTCTAAAAAATAAAAATGTAGAAAAAGATAATATTATAGAAGCAGAAGTACTAGAAAAAGAAAATAATAAAAAAGATGAACTTTAAGATTGTTAATAAGTTTATAAAAGAAATTAATTTTAAAATTCCGAGTGTAAAAACTTTTATACAATTAGAAAATAAAATTTCTGATTATAATATCAAAATAGATATAAAAAGCTCTCAAGTAAAAGATAAGATACTTGAAGTTGATACAAGTCTTAGTTTGGTCCCAATGAATAAGCTTGAAGATAAAATTGAGACCAATATAACTTATGCGGCAATTATAGAATTTACAGGAGAATTACCGAACAAAGAAGAGCTGGAAAAAATTATTTTAATTAAGATTCCATCTGAGCTTTATACAGACTTAAGAAAAATATTTTTAAATATTTTTGAGTCATCTGGATTTAAAGGTATCAAAATTGGTGAAACTGTTGATTTTGAAAAGCTCTATCAACAGAGAAAAGTTCAATAAAAATTTTTTTTTAAATCTCTTTTTATAAAATCTTGGTGCTTGGTTAACTCTTCTTTAGAAATGTTGATTATTTTTTTTGAATAATTCTTTGAAAATTTAATGTCATTTACAGCAGATTTTTCGGTATTAGGTGTGAAAACTAGTTTTGGTTCTTTTGCGTCAACTAAATTTATATAAACTTCTCTTAATAATTCACAATCCAACAGAGCGTTATGTTTTACTCTTTTAACCAAACTTATATTAAAACGCCTGCACAAAGCATCTAAAGAGTTCGAAGTTCCAGGAAACTTTGCTCTTGCTAACTCAAGAGAGTCGATAACATTTTTCATTTCAATTTTGTCTTGATTTACTTTTTGCAATTCATTGTTTAAAAAACCCACATCAAATGGTGCATTGTGGATTATAAGTTTTTTTCCTTTTATAAAGTTTACAAAATCTATTGCGATCTCATCAAAAATTGGTTTTGAGGAAAGAAATTCATTTGAAAATCCATGAACTTTGAAAGCATCCTCGCCAACTTTAATTTTGGGATTAATTACTTTGTGAAAAACCCTCTTTGTTGGAATTAAACCTCTAGTTTCAACACATGCAATTTCTACAATTCTATCGTTTTCGGCCGAGAGACCCGTTGTTTCTGTGTCTAGAAATATTTCACTCATATTTTGAAATTATATACTTGATTTTATTTTGCAACAATTGGATAGATTGATTATTGTTAATAACGTAATCACATTTTTTCATTTTAACTCTGGGATTGTGCTGCCTCTTTTCTAAAATATGAAATAGTTTTTTACTCTTCTTTGTCTTTAAGAACCTTTTTAATCTAATCTTTTTTGAAGCACCTATATAAATGTTTTTATCAAAAAAATTAAAAAGATTTCTCTCCGAGAGTAAGGGTATTTCTAAAAAAATTATCTTTTTTTTTTTATTGTTTTTAACAAATTTTATCATTTTTTTTCTAACCAAAGGATGAATAAAACCTTCAAGGGTTTTCAATTTTAACTTTCTTGTGTTAATGAGTGTTTTAATTTGCTTTTTTAAGTTTTTTTTTCTACGTAATTTTAGTTTTTTTGATATAAAATTCACAAACGATCTATTTTTATATAAGTTTTTTACTTCCTCATCAGCACTAAATACAGAAAATTTCCTCTTTTTTAGAATTTTCAAAACTGTAGACTTACCCGCAGATATTGAACCTGTTATACCAATTTTCATATTTTAATCTTGCTTTCTAAAAGATTAATCAAATCTTGATCAATTTCAGGATTTTGTTTTGTCCAAATATAAAATGACTTTTGGCCTTGATACATAAACATGTTAAGCCCATTCATGGTTTTTATTTTTTTTTGTTTTAGTTTTTTTATAATATTAGTTTCAATTGGATTGTAAATTGTGTCGATAAAAGTCGCAGATAATTTTATTTTATCTATATCAAATTGAAAATTATCATTTTTATTCAACCCCAGGCTTGTCGCATTTATTATTATATCAAATATTTTCAAATTTATCTCTAGGTCTGACCAGTCGATTACAGAAATTTTCGGGAATTTTTTTTTTATAAAAATTGATTTGTCCAAAGTTCTATTAGAGAGACTAATATCTCCAATATTAGACTTTAACAAAGAAAATATTATAGAAGGCGCTACACCTCCAGCTCCCATTACTAGTATCTTTTTACTGCGTTTTTTCAAAGGCATCTCTTTTAAATATCCAGCTTGAACTCCGTAAACATCTGTGTTGTCGCCAATTATTAAGCCGTCATTGTCCCTATAAATAGTATTAACTGAATTGGTCTCTTTTGCGTCATTCACTAATTTATCTAGGAAAGGGATAACTTTTTGTTTAAAGGGCAATGTTACATTTGCGCCAGCTAACTCTTTATTTTTAATTTTTGTTATGATTCCTTCTAATTGGTTTTCATTAGCTTCGGTTGCAGTATACTCATAATCTAATTTGTATTTATTAAACCAAAAATTATGAAGTACCGGCGACAAGGAGTGAGATACAGGGTTTCCTATAATAGTGAATAATTTTTTTTCCATTACTTATAACTATTAATATATTCCATTATTTGTTTAATTGGCAAACCCATTATAGAGTTAATATCACCCTCAATTTTTTCGAAAAGATCTAGACCTGAAGCTTCGACCTGATAAACACCATACGCTAGAAGTGTTTTAGTCTCTATCTTCGATAAGTACTTTTTAAGTTGTTCATCTTTGAAATTTTTCATTTTTAATTTAGATTTATCAGTGATGTTCCAAATCATAGAGCCATTTTTAGATATGCAAACTGAGCTTATTAAAAAGTGCGTCGTATTATTTAGTTTTTTAAGAATCGCCAAGGCTTCCTCTCTATTTTTTGGTTTATTAATTAATTCATTATTCAAGGAGATGACACTATCGACACCTATAACAAGTGAATCGGGATTTTTTGAACTGACTTTGACAGATTTAATTTCGGCTAAATTTTTAGAAACCAACTCTGGGTCAGCACCGGCACTTAATAAACTTTCTTTAGCCTGATCTTCATCTACTTGTGACGGTATAACCGAAAACTTTATATCAAATTTTTCAAGAATTTCTTTTCTAACACCACTTTTAGAAGCTAATATTATTTTCATTTATTCTTCTTAATATCGTGTATTTTTATTATTGAGGCAGCAGTTTCTTCTACAGATTTTCGTGTAACATCTATTGTCGGCCAATTGTATTGTTTGAAAAGCTTTTGTGAGTTTCTAACTTCTTCACTAATATGATCCAAGTCTGTATATGTAGTTGTTCCTTTTTCATTGCTTATTGCTATTCTATTTCTTCGAATATCGTATAACCTATCTGGATCGGCATAAAGTCCTATTACGCAAGTCCTGAAATTACTTTTTTTAATTTCTTCGGGTATATCTTGTTCCATTACTAAAGGAATATTGACAGTTTTATATCCCCTGTTAGATAGATAGATTGAGGTAGGGGTTTTACTCGTTCTGCTGACGCCCAAAAGAATTATATCTGCTTTTGATATATCATCTGTTTTTTTTCCATCATCATGAGCCATGGTAAATTGTATAGCCTCTATCCTTTTATAATAATCTTCGTCCAATACGTGTTGAGCACTTGGTTTATGTATTGCTCTTTGATTTAAAAGTTTAGAAAAATTTAAAATTAGGTTTCCAAGCACTCCAAAACAAGGTACGTTTAATTTTTCACTTTCTCGAGCAATAAATTTGGCTAATCTTGTTTCAACAATAGTATAAAGAATTATTGAGTTTTTTTCAGATTTGCAATTAGAAAGTATTTTTTTTATTTGTTGCTCAGTTCTAACAAAAGAATATTCTTTTTTATTATAATCGAAATTTGAAAACTGTGATTTAATAGACAAAAATATTCTATCAAGAGTTTCACCGGTTGAATCGCTGATAAGAAATATGTTGTACTTTTGGTTCACAAGTTTGTTAATTAATTATAAAAAAAAAAGTTTATTCACTTCTAAAAATATTTAAGTAACTTCTATTAACACTAATTAACATATATTTAACAATTTGTTCTATGTTAATAATTTTATTAGAAGACGCGAAAAATTGTTATTAACTCTCCATTTTTGAGATTATTTAGGATTTTAGAGTAATAAAAAAAGGATAAAATGTTTAAAACTTTGTATAATTTCTTATTTGCTATACTAACATGCCCTATTACAAAATCTATAATTATAAATATATTGTTATATAGATGAATGATATCAATAAGTGTTTAATAAAAAAAAATAAACTTGTAAAACCTATATGGTTTATGAGACAAGCGGGTAGATATTTACCAGAGTTTAGAAAAATAAGATCAAAGAATAAGAATTTTATTAAATTGTGTTTAAATAGTGAACTTAGTTCGGAAATTACATTGCAACCTATAAACAGATATGATTTGGACGCAGCAATTATTTTTTCAGATATACTTTTAGTACCTTTTGCATTAGGACAAAAAGTTACTTTTAGTAAAAATTTGGGACCAGTATTAGATAAATTTAACATTAATAATTTTAATTCATCAAAATTTGACTCATTCACAAAAAAATTATTCCAAATATATAGATCTATTAAAACAACTCGTAAAAAATTAAAAAAAGATAAATCCTTAATATCATTTGTTGGCGCACCTTGGACATTAATAATTTATATGATGAATTTTAGAAAAAATAAGATCGAAAAAGATATCGACAGGTTTGAAAAAACATATCAGTTAGATGAAATTATTTCTAAGCTAACAGATTATTTATGCAAACATATCGAAAATCAAGTAAATGCCGGTGCAGATGTAGTTCAAATTTTTGACTCTTGGGCCGGCCTAATCCCAAAAAATAAATTAAACAGATTGTGTTATTTACCAAACAAGAAAATTGTTAGTTTCTGTAAAAGGATAGGTGTCCCCTCAATCTGTTTTCCAAAGGGAATTAAAAGTAAATATAAAGAATTTGTTGAAATAGTAAAACCTAACGGGATAAATATTGATACAGAAATCAAAACGGATTGGGCGATAAAAAATTTAAAAAATGTCTGTATTCAAGGGGGAATGGACCCTAAAATTCTGTTAGATGACAGGGATATTGTTTTAAACGAGGTAGATAAGTATATTGAGAGCTTTAAAAATAAGCCTTACATTTTTAATCTAGGCCATGGAATTTTACCTCAAACAAACCCAGATGTTATACAAGTTATAATAGATAGAGTAAGATCAAAATTATGATTAACAAAGATCATCCTGAAGTAAAATTCGGAAAAACTGGAGTGGTTTTAATTAACCTTGGGACACCAGACTCGACCAGTTGGTTTGATATTAGAAAATATTTAAAAGAATTTTTATCAGATCGTAGAGTAATCGAATTAAATCCAATTATTTGGCAGCTGATATTAAACTTAATAATATTAAATTTTAGACCAAGCAAAACAGCAAAAGCATATAAGGAAATTTGGATGAAGGACAAAAACATGTCCCCCCTTAGACATTACACTATAATGCAGACAGAGAAACTTAAATCAAAATTTGTTTCAAAAGATATAATAATAGATTATGCAATGAGATATGGAAGCCCAAGTATAAATTCAGTTTTAAAAAAGTTGCAAAGTATGGGATGTGAAAACATTGTAATTCTTCCTCTATACCCGCAGTACGCTGCAGCCACAACAGCAACAGTCTGTGATGAAGTTTATCGATCTTTAATGAAAATGAGGTGGCAGCCAAGTCTTCAGATAATTCCACACTACGAGTCCAATGAATTTTATATAAATGCGTTAGTAAATAGTATTAAAGATAAAATAAGCACTATAGATTGGAGACCAGATCTGATTGTTACTTCATATCACGGAATACCAAAAAAGTATTTTGATAAAGGAGATCCCTATCATTGTTATTGTCAAAAAACTACAAGACTTATAAATGAAAAATATACTGAAATACCACTGATGCTTACTTTTCAATCAAGATTTGGGCCTCAGGAGTGGCTGCAACCCTACACCGATAAAACACTGGAAAAACTTCCAAAGGATGGAAAAAAAAATATACTTGTTATGTGCCCAGGCTTTTCATCTGATTGCGTTGAAACATTAGAGGAAATTGCGATACAAGGAAAAGAAAGTTTCATAGGATCAGGCGGGAAAAATTTTGATTTAATACCGTGTTTAAATGACCGAGAGGACCATATAATAATGATGGAAAAAATAATTAAAAGATACATTTAAAATGGATTTATATTCTACTCTAAAGGCGCTTCATGTTATATCAGTGATTTCCTGGTTAGCCGGACTATTATACTTGCCAAGAATTTTTGTGTATCATGCTGAAAATCAAAAAGAAGAAAAAACATCAAATATATTCAAAACGATGGAATACAAGCTTTACTTTTACATCATGACACCAGCAATGGTTTTGTCTTGGTTTTTTGGAATTGGTTTGATCCATTTTATTGGATTACAGAAATGGTTATTATGGAAGATAATTCTTGTGATTATTTTAACAACATACCACTTTTTTTTGTTGAAATGTCTTAACAATTTTAAAAATGATTTAAATACATTGTCTTCAAGATTTTTTAGAATTTTTAATGAAATCCCCACAATTTTACTAATTTTAATAGTCTTTTTAGTTTATTTAAAGCCATTATAGGGGTTGAAATAAAAAATAAAGCAATTATATTAATATAACTTTCCCAATAAAATCATATGAAATTACAGGACTTAAAGAAAAAAACACCGTCAGATCTTATTTTAGAGGCTGAAAAACTTGGAATTGAAAATCCAAGCACTCTTAGAAAGCAAGAAATACTTTTTGCCATACTGAAAAAGCTTGCTGAAAAAAATGAACAGATTAGCGCCTCTGGTGTGCTAGAAGTTCTTCAAGATGGCTTTGGTTTTTTGCGTGCGATCGAGTCAAATTATTTACCCGGTCCTGACGATATATATGTTAGCCCCAGTCAAATTCGAAGATTTGGATTGAGAACTGGAGACTCCGTCGAAGGTGAGGTCAGAGCACCAAAAGATGCCGAAAGATATTTTGCTCTTTTAAAAGTAAATAAGATTAATTTTGACGAACCAGAGAAGGGAAGAAACAAAATTGCTTTTGATAACCTGACTCCACTTTATCCAAATAAAAGAATCAAACTTGAGACTGAGAGTGCACAGATAGAAAAGAAACCTGACAATACCGCTCGCCTAATTGACTTGGTCAGCCCGATAGGTAAAGGACAAAGATCCTTAATTGTATCACCACCTAGAGCAGGTAAAACAATGATATTACAAAATATTGCGCAGTCAATTACAGCAAATCACCCAGAAATTTATTTAATGGTATTATTGATAGATGAAAGACCGGAAGAGGTCACAGATATGCAAAGAAGTGTGAAAGGAGAAGTTGTTTCATCAACATTTGATGAGCCTGCTTCGAGGCATGTTGCGGTAGCTGAAATGGTAATTGAGAAAGCAAAACGATTGGTCGAACATAAAAAAGATGTCGTAATATTATTAGACTCGATAACGAGACTTGGAAGAGCTTATAACGCGGTCGTCCCAAGTTCAGGAAAAGTGTTGACAGGTGGTGTCGATGCAAATGCCTTGCAAAGACCAAAAAGATTCTTCGGAGCAGCAAGAAATGTAGAGCAAGGAGGCTCACTCACAATTATTTCAACAGCTTTGATAGATACGGGTAGTAGAATGGATGAGGTTATTTTTGAGGAATTTAAAGGAACCGGAAATTCAGAACTTATACTTGACCGTAAAGTTGCGGATAAAAGAATCTACCCTGCTTTAGACATAACAAGATCAGGTACAAGAAGAGAAGAACTTCTTTTTGCAAAAGATGATCTTTCAAAGATGAATGTTTTAAGAAGAATTATAAGCCCAATGGGAACTATGGACGGAATAGAATTTTTAATTTCTAAAATTAAGAATACTAAAAATAATTCAGATTTCTTCAATTCAATGAACAAATCAAATTAGTTTTTCTATTGTAAAATTTGCTGTGAATTTGAATTACTGTATAGGTAAAATTCGATAATATCTAAAATGGTTTTTGTTTTTTCCTCTATAGTAACCGTTTCTAACAATTTTTGCTTTTCTTCATCAGAAACAGGTGCAATCATTGCTAAAGTATTAATTCTTTGGTTGTAATCAAGTTTTTCAAATTCTTTCCAATTGAGTATTAAGCCATTTTTCTCAAAGAATTTTTTTGTTTTTTGAATGAATTTATCAAGCGGCAGATCTTCTAAATCTTTCTTTTTTAAGTCGATATTTTTAAGATCAAGATTAAACTTATCATATGAAACCTCAAATTCTCTATATTTTTTTTCGTTAGAAATTTCTTTTTTAATTTCGAATCTGACAAGACCAGTTAAATTTATTAAAAGCCTTCCATCCTTAGTTTTTTGGTAATCACTTATTTTTCCAAGACAACCTACTTTATAAACATCTGAACTATCCTTCTTCGATTGAACCATGCCCATCATTTTATCTCTATTGTAACAATCATTAACAAGATCTAAATACCTTTTTTCAAAAATATTTAGTGGCAAATTTGTTTTTGGGAAATAAATAACTCCACTTAAAGGAAATACGGGTATTAATTTAGGTAATTTGTCTGTAAACATAATTCAATTAAATCAAATTTTTATTTATTATTCAAATTATTTTGCTTATAATCATCACTAAATAAGCGGGCATAGCTCAGTGGTAGAGCGTCTCGTTGCCAACGAGAAGGTCGAGGGTTCAAGTCCCTTTGCCCGCTCCAAATATTATGGATGATTTAGCTTCAAAGAAATGTGTTGCTTGCGAAGGTGGTATCCCTGCTTTCGATATTAGTGAAATTCATAAATATTTGAAAAAAGTAGATGGATGGGACGTTTTAAGCAACAAGGAAAAGAATTATTATATTGAGAAGAAGTTTAAGTTTAAAAACTATGTTGAAAGTGAGAATTTCGTCTTTAAAATAGGTCAAATTGCTGAAAAGGAGGGACATCATCCCGATCTAAGTTTTGGATGGGGTTACGTTAAGGTAATGATTTCTACTCATGCAATAAAAGGTTTGGCTGAAAGTGATTTTATACTTGCAGCAAAAATTGATAAAATTCAGTGATTGAAATGTCTTATCCCCGTTAAAATCATAGAGACTTTTGCTTTGTCAGCAGAAGATATTACTTTAGAGTCTCTTTTTGAACCTCCGGGTTGAATAATATTTTTTATTCCTGCTTTAGTTAAACATTCTAATCCATCTGGGAAGGGAAAAAATGCATCCGACGCAGCTGTGGAACCTCTTATTTTACTTTTGTGAAATTTTTTTGCCTTAGCTATAGCTATTTTACAGCTGTCCAACCTACTTGGTTGTCCGGACCCTATACCTATTGTTGACAAATTTTTAGTAATTATAATTGCATTTGATTTTACAAATCGAGAAATATTAAAAGCAAACTTCGCCTCTTTTAGCATACTTTTATTTACTTTTGTCTTTGTAACAACTTTGAATTCTTTATTCATAACAATGTTATCTTTATTTTGGATCATGAAATTTCCCTCAAAAAACTTTATCGATATATTCGAGTCAAATTTTAATTTTGAAGAATTTATTAATCTTAAATTTTTCTTAGATTTTAGTATTGCAATTGCATGTTTGTCAAAACTATCAGCTATAACAACCTCATAGAAGTTTTTAACAATTTCTTTTGCAATAACTTTGCTTACTTTAAAATTAAAAGAGATAATGCCACCATAAGCACTGATAGGATCACATGCTAAGGCATTTTTATAGGACCTTATAGGAGATCTGTTTGATGACACGCCACAAGGATTGGCATGTTTGATTATAGCTGTTGTTGGAAGAGTTTTATCACTTCTGACAATTTCAAGTGCTGTTACAAGGTCATTATAATTATTATAGCTTAATTCTTTACCTGCAATTTTTTTTAATTTTGTGTCTTGATCGTCAAAGCTATTTAAGTATATCGCACTTTTTTGATGAGGGTTCTCTCCATATCTTAAGTTTTTTAATTTTTTTCCGAAAATTGTAACTCTTTCAGGAAATTGAATCTTTAATTTTCTATTAAACCAGGATGATATTAAGGAGTCGTAGTAAGCTGTTAGGCCAAATGCCTTGCTTGCCATTTGCTCTCTGTACTCTAAAGTTGTGAAACCATTATTTTTTATAATTTCTTTGGATAACGATCCATAATCATTTTTATTAGTTATTATTAAAACATTCTTAAAATTCTTGGCTGCTGATCTGACCATGGATGGTCCGCCAATATCGATATTTTCAATTATTTTTTTTTCAGCTTTTGTGTTTTTTATTATTTTTTGAAATGGATAAAAATTCACAATTATTAAGTCTATTGGAGAAAATTTACTTTTTTTCATTTCATATAAATGTCTTTTGTTAGATCTATCGTGTAATATGCCGGCGTGAACCTTTGGGTGTAACGTTTTTACTCTCCCATCTAACATTTCTTTGAAACCTGTGTATTTTGATAATTCAATACAATTGTAACCCATCTTTCTAATTTGTTTATGTGTTCCCCCAGAGCTTATAATTTTAATTTCAAACCTCTTCAAAATTTTGAGAACTTTATCAAGATTTTCCTTATCGTGTACTGATACTAAAGCTGTCTTAATTTTTTTCTTCATAAATTAAATATTTTTTTTAATGCCCCAATTTATAATTTTTTCATCGCTATCAATTTTACCAGAAATTTTAATACACAAATTATTTAATATTTTATTTCCACCCAAAAATATACTTTTTTCTATTGTGAAATTTTCTTTTTCTACAAAGAATATCATTGATTTATTCTTGTTTACTTTGATCAACACACTTTCCCCACCAATTGTTTTTACAGCGTCTAGACCGGGGGTTAGATGGAAATAAATATCATACAATGTTGTTGTAGACTTTTTTTTATTAAATAAATGATCTAATCCAACAACATTGTCACCCTTTTTTCGTATCTTAATTTGTCTTTTGTGCAGAAAACCAAAATTATTTAAATAAGCGTTATGCGAAGCAAATGAAATTATTTCTTCATCATTCGATAAATGTTTGTCATTGAAAATCTTAAATTCTTCTTTGCTAGAGTAACCGAATGCTTTATTGATAAAATGATTTCTCTCAAATTTGACTACTGAGGTGTTATTTAAACTTAACGTTGATTGAGCCGAAGTAAGCTTGCTTAGCAGTGCAGCTTTTTTGGAAATGTTAATTCCAAACCCGCAGTTTGTTATTATTTTATCTTTATCATTAAAATATTCAAACGAAAGCGGACCAGATTGATATTTGTTCGAAAAGTTTTTTTGAGGAACAGGACCAGCATCAAAATAAATTTGATCTTTTTTATTTTTTAAAATATGAAATCCACCTAAACATTGCATATTATTTTTTTTATTTTTTATATTGAAACTTGATAGGTAATCAATAAATTCTTTTAGATCTAAATCAGTGCATCCATTGAATAAAGGCAATTTATTTAACGGAGTTAAAAAAGCATAAAAACATAATAAATTTTTTTCAAGAATTAAGTCTAAACCAGATAAAGATAGTTTCTGGGCGTCCTTTACAGACTCTTTAATAATTATGAAAAACTTTATAAATTTTAAAAGATCTTCTAGATTGCGAGATAAAGGAAAGCCATTTTTATCAAAAAAGATATCTATTATTTTATCAATTTCTCTAACACCTAAATGATAATTTTCTGAATACTCCTTAAAAACTAAACCAGATAGTAATATCGCCGAAACTATTTCAATTTTTTTAGAGTAATCTTTTTCACTATTTAAATTTTTTTTAAGATGATTAACTTGAATTATAATTGACTCAAAAAAATCCCTTTTAAAATCAAAACTGCAATTACTAAGAATTATTTCAGAATTAAGTATCCAGCTTATAATTCTCATACTCAAATTAGAGTTATCCCACTCAATTTTATTATATTTAGAATTTTTTTTAATCCAATTTTGAATAATATTTCTTACTAAAGAATTGTCCACTTTTCTGTCTAAAAGACTTAACCATAAAAAGTTACTTAATTTTTTTCTTTCTTTTGAATTTTTAGATTTTTCCCAGAAAAGATTAGTATCGATTTTAGAAATCTGAAAATGAAAATTTTTGTTATTTGTAAAAGAAGATAGTAAGAATGCATTAGGAAAAAAAATAATTTTACTCGGAATAAAAGTTCTAAGAGATTTATTGTAAAGTTCTGTAGAAAAATATAATCTCTTAAAGAAATTATTTAGATTTATTTTCCATGCCAAAAAGTAAAAATAAATACTTTTTATTAAAGACATTTTAAGTAGATCTTAATAACTCAATATTTTTTTTTAAATCACCATTATTAGATTTAAAAATTGTTGATCCAGAAACTAAAATATTAGCACCCGCATCTGTTACAGACTTACAATTTTCAAAGTTTATTCCGCCGTCCACTTCAATATCAATATTAACACCTTTGTTGGTTACCATTTCCTTCAGTTTTTTTATTTTTTCTATTATCTCAGGCATAAATTTTTGACCACCAAATCCAGGTTCAACGCTCATAACTAAAACTAAATCGATTTCTTCTAAATAATTTTCAATAAGATTAACACTTGATGTCGGCTTAAGCGACATACCAACTTTTTTACCATGTTTTTTTATAAGCTTGATTGTATTACCACTATTTTCTGTTGCTTCAGGATGAAAAGTAATTATATCTGATCCAGCTTTAGCAAATGCGGGTATATATTTATCTACCGGAGATATCATCAAGTGCACATCAAAAATTTTTTTTGTAAAAGGTCTAATATTTTTTATTATATCTGGTCCTATAGTAAGATTGGGCACAAAGTGACCATCCATTACGTCTACATGAATATAATCAGCTCCGGCTTTATCTAATGAGATTATTTCTTCACCCAATTTACTAAAATTAGACGACAAAATTGAGGGTGATATTTTTATACTTTTTGACATAATTTATTTATATTTTAAATAGAAATCTTGTCAAAAAAATTATTTATCAGGGCTAAATAATCTGTAAAGTTCTCTCGAGAATTCGCTATCTATGGGGAAAGATAACATGCCCATAGAACCATAGCCGAGTAACCATGGCATTAAATAAAATCTAATTAAATAAAAGTAAAATGCAACATACAATGGAACTATAGGTCTAGCTAAAAATTCTGGGGTTACTTTGCTAAAAATTCTTAAAACGGGATTAGTAAATTTTACAAAAATTCTCATAAAAAAAAAATTAGAATCTTCCTTTTGAAATATATTCATGGCAGCTCTACCAATTAAAGTGTACATTATTATTCCCAGAATATAATCTAAAATAAGAACCCAAAGAGACATAGATCACTTTACCATCATTTAATTTTATTGAAACTAAAAATAAAAAAAAAGGGGCGAATAAATCGCCCCTTAAATTTTAATAATCTTTATTAACTTAGTGTTGTCTACCTAGAATAGCTCTTCCGCTAGGAACTCTAACTTCATCAACCATTCTTTGTGTAGCAGCATCAGGAGCTTTGGTCATTAAACTTACAACAACCATTACTACTAAACATACCGGAGCACCGATTAGACCAAATCTTAAATGGTCAATACCTAACCAAGCTGGGTTTCCTAAAAACTTAGGATACACATAGATTAGATAAGCTGTTCCAGCCGCAAGTCCAGATAGCATTCCTGCT
>MDTG01151294.1_pt1 | contig 18089 bp, 21 predicted proteins | sample 811421 | NCBI WGS metagenome assembly MDTG01 (sample SAMN05326645, study PRJNA326480) | marine metagenome | isolation source: seawater | place: Pacific Ocean: South East | collected 2011 | reverse complement strand
TGAGTTCTGTCAGGAGACGTTCGAGGCGTGGGACGTAGACACCATCGGTCCCCATCGGAGACATGTTCGACAACCACAGCCTCAGCTTCCACGACAGTGAGCCTATGCTTCACAACGTGTCGGGTGAGTATGAGTCTGCGTACGAGCGGGCACAGGACTGGTATGACGCGTTCCCTACGGCCACCCTCATCATGGGCAACCACGACCGCATCCCCGCACGACAGCTTCGCAAGCTGGGCATGGAGCCGTCCATCTTCCTGCGACCAATGGAAGACCTGTTCGGTATGCCCGAGGGCTGGGACGTAGCGGATCAGATCGAGATCGACGGCGTCCTGTACCACCACGGCGAGACAGCCGGCGGTGTCAACGGGTTCCGTAAGGACTGCGAGAAGCGGATGCGATGCACCGTGACGGGCCACAACCACAGCAACGCAGGCATCTCAGCCACAGCTACCGATCAGGAGCTGGTCTGGGGTCTGGCCGTTGGGTGTGGTGTGAACCATGCACACATGGCCTTCGCCTACGGCAAGCACTTCGCCAACAAGCCCATCATCTCATGCGGTGTCGTCATCGACGGCGAGCCACACATTGAGTACATGAACCTAGGTAAGAAGGTGAGGAGAGTCTGATGTTCGGAGAGTTTAGCATTGAGTTCGGCATCATCACGTTCGCCATTACCTTTGTAATCTTGATGGCATTAACGATAACTGATTCGGGAGACGCTGAGCGGATGTTCAGCCGGAGAGACAAGAGATGACACTGATACAAGAGATCATTCAGAAGATGGACCCCATCGACGTGCTTGAGATACTAGACCTCAGCATCGAGGAGTTGGTTGATGCGTTGCATGAGGACATCCTAGAGAACGCAGACCTGTTCGAGGACTACTTGGAGGACATGGTATGAGCGACGACGACAACAACGTATACAAGCTACGCCCTGTCCCTCCGTTGAAGGAAGAGCGGGTGCCTGCCTACGATGCCCTTAGCCAGTTCGCTGACCTGATGAGTCAGATGGAGATGGAGTATGGGGACGTGGAGGTAGTGGCCGTGGCGCTGATCCCTGAGATCGGCGTGGCACTGTGCGGTAATAGCGAGACGGGTAACGATGGCATGATGACTATGCTGGAGATAGGCAAGACAGCTATCGTTATGGAATACATCAACGGCGTTGACGGGAGTGAGGAAGATGGAACCATCCACTGATCGAAGCCTACGCTACAACGAGGGTAAGGCCGACTACTCCCTCATCCCGCTCGAGCTTCTGGAAGAGGCCGCGAGGGTGCTGGAGTATGGGGCCACCAAGTACGAGCGTGACAACTGGAAGAAGCCCACCAACTGGACCGTGTCCTACGCCTGCCTGATGCGACACATGAGCGCATGGCAGAGCGGCGAGGATCTGGACCCTGAGTCTGGTCGGAACCACCTAGGCCACGCCATGTGCAACCTGTTGCAGATGCTCCATCAACTGAAGCACAATCCACAGGAGCTAGAGCGATGATGTACGCAGAGATTGGCTTAGCTGTATTGGTAGTGGTGCAGGGGCTGGCGATTAGCTGGCAGTGGGCGCAGATCAAGCGCTACCGCTTCTCCCTGTCGATGGCAACTTACGCCCTAGAGGCGGCTTACGACCACATAATAGGGGAGGAGAGAGATGAGGACTAAACTAGCCCTGATCGCGCTGTTGATGGCGATCGTTGCGGGGTGTGGCGGTGGCGGTGGGGGCGGTAACAGCCCTACTCCCACGCCTATTCCCACGCCGGAACCGGAGCCACCTCCCCCGCCTGCGGGTGAGATCTATGACGAGACTTGCGAAGGCTATGATCTTACCGTCACGTACCACGACGGAGAGGGTGGGTTCTACGAAGAGACTACTGTTGATGCTGGTGAGTGTGGCTACATAGCACCGTCGCTGGACGTAAGCATAGACAACACTTACGGCGACAGGTTCAAGCCGGTGGTGGTAACTGTGGACTACAAGGTCCAAGGTGAGCCGTCCACTGAATGGACTAGCGATGTGGGTGAGCGCATCGACGACACCACCCTCCATATCTATGGATCTGGGGTGGCTGAAGATGGCTTCGTTCTTATCAATGATGAGGAGTACACGTTCCAGTACCGCGAGGAGCCAAGGTGTGAACGGGCTGATGACTACACCGACTGCTTAGGTTACAGCTACAGCGGCAAGACAGCGGGCTACGTCTACTACGGGGAGGAAGATGACCAAGTAATAGAGTGGGAGATCTCTATAGTATTCTTCAGCCTGAAGACAGGGGACGACGCTCGCCTCGAAGAGGAAGGTTCCGCACTGTACAAGAGAGCCGTCGATAAGGTTGAGTACATGAACACAGTGTACGAACGCTCTGACGTCCACATACGCTACAAGCTAGTGGCTGTAGGCTCAGGAAACTGGCACGGATACGGACAGCCGGGAGTATGGTACCCACAGAGCGGCACCAACTGGAGCGTATTGAACAAGTCTGACATACAGCTAGGCGTGGGCACTTCCTGTCCCAACACCTGCGGATGTGCCATACCTCAGACGTTCTTCGCTGAGAACAACACCCACCCGATAGGCTCCGCCTCGCTCTGCGGCGGGTCGGTAGACATCCACGAGATAGGTCACTCGGTCGGACTGGCGCATGGTCCAGATAACAGGGACTTCGCCCGCAACGGCTACATCTTCCGTGACTTCGGCCACGGCCACAGCACTCCGTTCTGCGGAATATGGACTGACATCATGTCCTACGATCCTAATGCTGTAGTAATTAACAACAGCCGTCAGACGTGCAGAGACTATGCGGAAGATCCTGAGCTATACCGCAATATATCAGAGGATGAGTACAACGACCCAGCCGGTAGTAGGGAGTATGCAGACTCAGCATACCACCTCAACCGCGTTAGGTATGACGTATCCCTAGTCCACTGCGCCACCGACAACAAGTGCACCCCCGACCAGACAGGTCCGGTGCAGGTCGAGGGGGAAGAGCTAGATCCAGCCTCTGTAATTAGGGACGACCTCTCCAAGTTCCCTGACGGGCCAGCTATAGCCGAACGCGAGAAGCGGGAGCTAGAAGCTATCCTGAGATCCCTCTGATCCCGCGTATCAACCTAACCAAACCGTGCCCCATTTCTTCGGGTGACGGTATCGCCCATCCCGCGAACAATACCAACAATAACAGCACGTGGATGGGCATTCCTGCCTCGTTTATCACAGTACCTACACTCCCCTCGAACACCTCCCTTGTACCATTGTCCACTGAGACGGCCGTATTGGCGTTCTGAGCGACGTTATCATCACCCGTACTACGGGCCTGCCCTACGTTAGCCTTTGCCTCTATGCCCTTCTGAGCGCCTCCTAGGAGGACATCCTTAGCTAGCGGTGCCAGTGCGGCACAACTACTCAGGCTCAGGCTCAGTAGCAAGACGTACAATACGCTTCTCAGCATCTGCCAACCTCCTCTCTAACACGGCAACATCGTCCATGATAGGCACGATCACTGCAAACCAAGCGGCCGTGAAGGCGGTGGCTAATACGCTAGCCCCTGCCGTCACAATACGCCTGCGTGCCTGCATCATCTCGCGATGCCGTTCATCTAAGATATCAAACATATCTTTATTGTCTTCTGCCAATCCATCGAACCTCTCCCGTATGTAGTCAAGCCTCTCGTCCGAACGCTGTGACAGGTTCTTCATCTGCTCAGCAGTCGTGGCGAGGGCGGTGCCGTGCATCGACAGCTCCCTCTCCACGTGGCCTAGCTTCCTTGTCATTTCTTCATTAGCCATGCCAATCACCTATCTATCATATCGTAAAGAGAATCCATAGAAAGCATACCAGTGTCTGACAGCCGGTCGCCTGTGACCGCCCTGCTTATCCTGTCTGCTTGTGCCACTCCCGGAACGTACGTCTGACCGAATCGAATCGCAGGGTCCACGTTACCGACAGCCGCCGAGGTCGCCGCATTCACTGCCGCTTTGCCCATTCCGATAGCCGGTGCGTTAGTAGGATCGAACACATCCCCGCCAAACTCTTCAGCCCTCACGTTAAAGAACCCGCTAGAGGTGTTAGATACCAGCTGATTCAATGTAGTGTCGCCGAGGAACTCAAGGGCTTGGTTGATGTCGCCCATCTCATAGCCACGTATATCTGCATCTCCGGTGAAGTAGTCGCGGAGGTCGTCCCGCTCATACGCATCGTTGATGTCCTTACGGAAGTCATCCCAGATACCGTTAGCCATTCCCATAGTAGCCGTGTAGACCACCGAGTTACGGACAGCAGACTTATATGCCTCCTTGCCCTTGGGCGTGTTGATGCCGTACTTGGCTACGTCCTTGGCGTTGAGGTAGATGTCCGAACGTAGGCGGTTGTACTGCCGGTTCATGTAAGACAGCATACCGTAGAACACGCGCCCGTTAGGGTGGCGGTTGAATGCCATCGGCATAGACGAAGCGTATCCCGGCTGAGCGAGACCTAACGTCTGAGCGTACCACTCACGAACCCACGGGTTGTTGGCATCTCCTGACGCCAGACCGTTGGCCGCTTGCTTTAGCTCTTGATTAGTCATGCCTCGCGCCGCAGGGTGCTTAGCCAGCTTAGTGTAATCGCCGGTCTTGACAGCATTCTTAGCGAGGTTCATCCCCGCCTTGACGCCGCTGTTACCCACGATCTCTTGGCCCATCTCGTTGACAGTACGTACGCCAGACGCGGTGTAGAAGAAAGAGGACACATCGTCCACCACCTTCTGTATAGACTTGTCCGCGCTTGCGTGTACTTCGCCCATGAACTGACGTCCCAGACCCATTGTCTCGTTGTTCACCCAGTTCTGATCGAACAAGTTCTTACGAAACCCCGGAGACTGACGCGCTACGCTGTTGATCGTAGCCCCCACTGCGGGGATCATGGACTGTGCGGTGGCCTTGATGCCGTTCATGTAGATCGGCAAGGTTACGCCTTCAATGGTGTTGAGCATGGCGTTCGACCAGTTAGCCAGCAGGCCTGTTGAGCTGACCTTACGCAGTGCTGAGCCTAGAGAGTTACCTCCCGTCTTGGCACTGATCAAGGTGGCCCGTAGCCCTTCGGCTAGGTTGTGGCTGGCCGCAGACGTACCGCCCTGCTGTCGTGCTTCCTTCTCCACAGCGTCGATGAGCGCGTCCACACGGGACTGCCCCTTGTACGCAGGCTTTAGCGTAGCCAGCACATCGTCGGCCCCGTCCTTGAAGAACGTCTGAGCCAGTGCTCGTGCGTTTAGTACGTCCTCAGAGTAGTTAGCCATAGCCGTCATAGGGTTCTCGTAGTCGTCGAACCGTGCTCGCTTACCGTCCTTCAGCTTCCCCTTACTTTCGCGGGGGAAGTAGTCGTACATCTTCTTCTTGCCCTTCTGGAACGCAGGCATGTCTAGCGCGTTGACTTCTCGGAACACGTCACGCATCTTGGCGATGGTGTCGTTGCCTTCTGCTACCTTGTCCAACATGAGAGGGACTTCGGGCCCTACGTCAGACGGATCAACCTTGTATCCGATGTTAACCATCTGATCGTACAGGTCGGGGTTGTTCTCGAACAGCTTGTACGCATCCTCTGAGAACTCGTTCATAATCCCGTGTACTTCACGGTCAACGAGACGCATCTGTTGCTCAGCGATTGACGTCAGCCGTCCTGCTCGCTTGCCTGCATACTTCTCTACCCACTCGCGTGTACCCAGCAGAGCGTAGTCCGCCATCCCTATTCCCTTATCAGTCAGGCTTTGCTCAGCCTCTAGAGCAGACTCACCATCCCCTGCCTTGTTACGCTTACGATCCAGAGCTGAAGTCTCTTGGGCAGTGTCCTTACCCTTAGCCTTAACCTTGACAGTTGCTGTCTCAGCTACGCCCTCGTCTCCCCAGATGTGGGAGCCGCGACCGGGGACGTTACGTAACTCGTCCTCCATCTTCTGTAGCTGGTCAGCGTTCTTGATGAGGAACTTACCAGCCAAGCCGCCGACGGCTCCGCCAAGTACCGCCCCAGTAGCGAAGCCACGCTCACCTGTCTCCAGATCCTCAGCACCGTACTGATAGGCCGCTCCCATAGCCGCGCCTTCGCCAGCCGCTAGGGCAACCTGACGGCCCTTGCTGATGGCCTGACCTGACTTAGCGAGCACGCCTCCGGGTACGAGGAAGCCAGCCGCAATGCCACCCCACTCGGTGGCTGTAGCTAGAGCTTCGTTATCCTCACGGAAAGTAGACTGCCGCCTCTGCGTCTCGGCCAATGCCTCATCGTAGGTCATGCCGCTACCCATCATTCGCAACAGGGCATCCGCCTCGGTGCCTAGCCCGATAGCCCCCTCGAAGAAGGACACGACAGACTGACGACCGGTGCTGTACTCCTGATCGTCGCCCGCGAACGGGTCGTACTCCCCGCCGAAGGGGTCGTATGTGTTCTCGTCCTCTTCCGCGAACGGATCGTAGTCGCTCATTTATCCTCTCCTATTATATATCTCCGAAGCGGGCCGTATCTTTACCCCATGCTGGGTTCCGGGTATCGCGATGTGTTCGCTTACTCGACCGCCAGCTCGGTAGGGATCTACCTCCTTGAGGTCATCAACGGTGTACGGAGACTCGCCCAGCATCTCTGTGATCTGCTCAGTCGTGTAGCCTTCGTCGGTCATCGTCGCTACGAACTTCTTCTTGCCTACCTTCGCCAGCCCACGATCGACAACAGATTGAGTCACGGTCTTCCCATTCGGGTTAGTCCATCCCTCTACTTCAGTCGGATCTCTCTCGGGGATCTCCTCCCCTGTCTTCATCGCGATCTGCCTGTTGGTGTCTGTCTCGTGCTCCCGACGTAAAGCAGAAGCGGCGTCTGTCATGTAGGCATTAGTGTTGAGTACAGTACGTCCACCCTTGCCCTTATTGTCCGCGCCTATAGTGACGTAGTCGTCCGCCTCTCGCGCCAGCCTCTCCGCACGTTGTTCAATCTGTGTATCAGAAGGGCGATAGGTTTCAAGCGACTCACGTAGCTCTTGTACCTCAGCCTCTACCTTCCGCTCCTCTCCCCTACGTACCGCATACTCCTGCTGACCCATAGAGTTTGAAGCCGACACTAGCGACGCAGTGTGTGCGTTCCTAGCGTTCTTAAGAGACGTTGCGTCTGCCTGAGAAAGCGTTCCGTCTGAGCTTCGTCGCGTTTCTAAGTCCCGTATCTTCTCAAGCGTAGCAAGCGGACCTGCTCGTAGCTCTTCCGGTATCTCATTCACGCGAGTCGTCAGGGCATCCATGTCCGAAGGAACCTTGACATCCGAGAATAGCGCTTCCGTCTCCTCAATGCCCTTCTGGAACGTACGCATAGAGTTGAAGGTCTGACGCAGTGAGTCCTGAGCCGCCGCCGGAGCCTCCGAGATAATCCTGTCTGCTTCTTTCGGATCGTTCACTGCGGCACGCAAGGCAGGCATGTTCTTATCTAGGTACGCCTGCTCGTCCATAGCATCCTGTGCCTGCTTAGCGCGGAATGCTTCCATATTCTGCTCGTTAAGGACAGTCTGAACTTCTGGGTTCTTGAGCAACTCTTCCTTACGCCCCCGTATGGCCTCTAGGGCACGCGGGTCTACAGGGTTACCATTAGCGTCAACACCACTAGCAAGCTGTGCGTCAATAGTCTTAACCGCCTGTGCGTGGTTCTTGTTCTGTTGCCCTACCGCCCCCTTGCGAGATGCCTGAGCGGCCTCTAGCGCACGCTGGGCCTGAGCCTGTTGTTGAGTAGAGGTGGCGTTAGTTACGCGCTCCTGTAGCATGGCGATGTTGCGGTCAAGGTTTGTTACATCTCCCTCGCCTGCCCGTCTCGTGCCGTCTGATGCAATAGCATAAGTGTCGGCGTTGTACTTGATGTTCTTCTGTTCTTTCTGATCCGCCTTCAGCTCACGCGACTGTTGCATGTACATCGTAGCCGCCGCCGTGTCGCCATTACGGCTAGCCCACTGCGCCAGATTAGTGAGGTGGGCGGGGTCGTCCATATCCCCTCGGGGCTTGGTGGCCGCTTGCAAGACGGGCTTATAGGCATCGCCCATAGAACCCGTAGTCTCTGCAATCTGACCCAGCATACCGGAGAGGTTTACTGATTGGTCTTGTCCTGCCATGATAAACCCCTTATAAGAAACTCATTAACTGTCCGAGGAATCCGCCGTTATCACCATCCCCACCAGCGTTAGCCATAGTTGCCGCAAGCATCTCACCATACAGCTCTGAAGCCGCCTTGTCAGCGTTGACAGCAGTCTGAACACCGCCGAGGCCGAGCTGTGCGCCGTAGCCTGTGCCAGTAAGCTGACCAGTCTGCGCCATGTTAGCGCCTTGGTTACCCACCTGCAAAGCCGCAAGCTGTTGCTGGAACGGAGTGTATGCCGCTTGATACTGCTGAAGACCGAGCTGGCCCGTCTGCGTACCGAGCTGTCCGAACTGACCAGCCAGTTGACCTTGGTTCATCATCTCCTGCTGAGCCTGTCCCATTGCTTGGAAGCTGGCCGCGTTCTGCGCCTGCGCCTGAGCACGGGCCGTAGCCGCGTCTTCTGCTGTGCCGCCGAACTGGCTACCACGTACACCACCGCGTCCCTGAGCGTACTCACGGGCCTGCTGTTGTGCGCGTTGCTGATCCAGCATAGGCTGTTGCATAGACATGGCGCGGTTGTAGACTTCCTGCTCCCGTGCCCCTGTGTCCATGCCCATAGCGTTGCCTGCCGCCTGCATACCGTACTGCTGGTAGGGGTTGTTCATCCCCATCATCTGCTGGGCACCCTGCATCATGCTCTGGTCAGGGCCTACGCCGACGTTAAGCGAGCCATCAGCGGAATACTGAGACTGACCCATGCCGGTCGTTACGCCGTAGCCTTTGAACTTGGCGTCTTCCTGCAAACCTGCGGCTAGCTCGCCCATCTGGTTTGCGTATTGCTGGCCTCTATCTGAAATCAGATCGGCATAGGCAACACCGCCAGCCAAAGCCCCAACGCCTTGTACTGTGTCCCATAATCCGCTCACAATAATCTCCCTAATAAGGTCTGTATATTAACTTCCTGAAGGCTAAAGCTGTTTCCGTTTATGTCCATATCAATTCCAATGATAAGGGCCTCACCGCTTCCTTTGCCATTTACTTTGTATCTCTTGATGGTACTAACAGCGCCACCGTAGCTGTCTACCCCGTACTGAGCAATGCCGTACTTCGACGGCGGGGTAGCTCCTATAGTTAGCCCTCTGCTCTTGGGAGGCGTGGCATAATCGAACGACCAAACAGCCGTGGCGTTTCCTGCGGAGAATGTAGATACGCAGGTGTAGTCGATCTGCTTCACAAACTTCAAGTTAGCTGGCTGGCCGAAGGTCATTGCTGGGGAGGCGTACCTAAACACATACGCGTTGCCGTCCCACTGCTGATACCCTCTATACTCCAGTATCCCGTTGTTGTTGGTAGACCCTAGCAGGACCATAGATCCCGTAGTGAACTCAACATACACCGATCGCCTATGGACGCAGTTGGTCCACTTGGTCACCCTCAAGCCCCCTGTAGGGGATGGGGCACGCATGTCCAGAATGTAGCCAAGGCCCTGCTCGGGGAACATCACAACCGAGACAGACTCTTCAGGCCAGTAGTCAATACTGATACTGTCCTTGTCGCCCGTCTCCTGTATAATCGTTGAGATCTCCCGACGCACGTTAAGCGTAAGGTCTCCCAGCGGGGAAGACTTCTCTTGGATGGTACGGCCTAACGAGCGCACGCCTGTGTCGTCTACGAACAGTACGTCGTTCCCTGTCACAGCCACGGCATCCTGAGTAACACACCCGATATTGCTAATGGCATCTTGCAAAAAGATACCACCTTCGGATGCTGGATCTCCTACTGGATTTCCCCAGATCAATATGGACCGCCGTCCGAATACGAACAGTGCCCCGTTGTGTGCCACGATGGCGCGTATATCGTCTGAACCCGTGGGCCAATATTCCCGTAGGTCTATCAAGCCACCTGTGTTCTGGGTGTCCTCGGGAGTAGCCCGTCCGTCGTACCACTGAGTACCTATCAGGAGGTCGGAGTAGTATATGACGTTGTAGTCCCCATTCACCCCGCTAACCCACAGCCTACCGTAGGCCGAGCAAGCGATGTCGCCATCTATCTCGGAAGCTATAACTCCCGTGTCGTCCTGCGGAGGGATGAAGTCTCCAGTGAACAGCTTCTGCATGGTCGTTCCGTCCCAGACCATAGCCTCGTTACCTGCCGAGAAGACGTAGAATGCGTCGTTGAACGATACAATCTTAGCCTTATCTAGGGCGGTGGGGTTGGACACTGCAGGCATCGACACTTCATTCAGTTGCCACTGCGCCCCTACCTTATCAAGGGTAGCGAAGAAGTAGTCTGTCTGAACTATCGATCCTGTGATGCTGAGCTGATCAACCTTAACGATTGCCACTACGTACTGCTGGCCGTTTATCGACCCCGTATCAAGCGTAATGATCTCCATGTTATCGGAGTCACGCTGTACGTTATGCATATAGGTGAGGTTGTATACCTTGGTCAGCGAAGCAAAAGCCTTGCGTGAGCCAATACGCCCATACTGATCTATGACGGCGTTGTTGGCTGTGAGGCAGAACCCCGGATCTTGTGCCGTGGGGGACTGCTCTGTGTTCAGCCCCATACTACCGGGGGCCGGTATAGTAATGTTCTGCTGTTGTTGTACTGGCATTAGGAGTACCAAATATCGTCAAGTGAGTTAGTAGCCGCGTCGATTGCAATAGCATCCGACATGTAGCTTTGAGCCACGCGGAGAAGATCCGTAGAAGTCTGGCCACCTACCTCTCCACGCTCGCGTGCCGCCATAGCCATCGCGGTGTAAACCACGGGCTTAGACGGAACCAAGCAGAGGTCGGTGTCTTCCTGTAGATCTGGCTGTGCTTTGTAGCCATACACGTAGAACGTGGACGTTCCCTTTGGCACAGGAGACAGACGAATCTGAAGGTTCAGATTTGCATCCACCCCGCTGGCCGCGTAGTAGCAGGGGGTGTTCTCCCCGCCCGTCAGCGCATCCCTACGTATCTTGCTTATAGGTGCCTCAGCTATCCGGTGCCCCTCTGAGGATAAGATCTCCTCCAGAACAACGGAATCACCAGAGTCGGCTAGGGCATACGTATGCGTGCCCTGTGCCGTGCTGATGGTCCACTCCGCCCGTAGTGCGTTCCATGTGTGGGCCTGCTCGACCACCCGCTTCGCGTCGTTGACGAACTGCTTCACCATGTAGGCTACAGGATCGTCAAGCAACGCGGAGGATGAACCACCCACAGAGTCTATAGTGTCTTCCCGCAAACGAATCAATACATCGTTCACTAGGTTCAAGTAGGTCATTACGATCCTCCGCTTAGATAGCCTTTAGCCTGACCAATCAGTTGTTTGATAGGCGCTAGCTGTTTCTTTTGATAGTCGGTGAGGGTGGTGTAGCCGAACAACTCACCCCAGTCTGGGTCGCCGGACATCATGCCGGTGCCGGAGCCTGAGCCATTGCCTGAGCCATCGCCGTCACCACTTCCGTCACCTGAGCCGCTTCCGTCACCGGAGCCGTCTCCGTCACCACTGCCGTCACCCGCGCCTTCTCCATTACCCTCTCCGTCGCCGTCGCCGCCGTCACTGCCGGGGTCTCCATCGGAGTCTCCGTCGATGTCGCCGTCAGGGTCCGTAGCTGGGTCCGTAGGCTCCACAGAGGGGTCCGTAGGTTCCACAGAGGGGTCCGTAGCTGGAACCTCGGGAACTGTAGGCGGTTGGGGGATAGAGAAGCCGGGGATCGAAGGGATAGTAGGGTCAATGACCTCTTCCTCGTCACCGCCGGGATTATCCGGAGATACCTCGCCGTCGCCATCTGCATCGCCCCACGTATAGTCTCCGGACTCCCAAGCTCCTGACATATCCTCATCGGACATCTCATCGCCTTCGTTTCCGGGGCCTATAATGGTCTCGTATCCGTCAGTCCATACGCCGTCCCTGTAGACCCAGCGCTTGTTTTCGACTTCGTCGGGATTCCCTGTAGTAGGGTCCGTAGGATCGACGGGGTCCGTAGGATCAACGGGGTCCGTAGGCTCGCCGCCGCTGGTGTCACCGCCGCCACCGCCGCCACTTGGGTCGTTGGTATCTTCCGGGGGAGGCTCAGGGAACTCGGGAGGTTGGATGTTGGGGTCGTCTACTCCGAAGTCTTCCTCAAACTCATCATCCTCGTTCTGAGTGCCGTCGTTGATAATGTCCGCGTCCTCGGGATCAGCGCCGCCGTAGTCAGGCTCGGGGTTCTTACCGCCGTTCAGAATAGCTTGAACGATGTCATCTGTATTGTCTCCCGTAACAACTCCTGCATATTCGCCAAGCTTATCTAGAAGATCGCTAATCGCTCCGGGTCCGTTAGGGTCAACGCCATAGCTGTCAAAGATAGCCTTAATCTGATCTGGAGTATTACCTGCCGCCTCTAGTCCGGCTGTTATTTCGGCCAGTGTCTCAGCACGGCCTACTTCATCCAGTACTGCCCCACTAACCTGATCCCATACCTCACCGCCTACATACTGCGTAGCCGCCGATGTAAGGGCGTCCGTCAATGACATAGACTGACCATTCATAAACTGATTGGCTAGGCTCATAATGCCTGATGTTGCCGCTTTAGCCGCCGCCGCAGACATCCCAGCAACACCAGTAAGTGATCCGGCAATCAACGGGGCCGCGTAGATAGACATAAGTGCCATAGCACCCATCTTGACGTATTCGCCCACGCCCATGTGGTCATCTATCTTGTCGGTCTTGGTGTAGGTGGAGCCGTTGAACTTGAACGTATCGCCGTCGTCGTTCCGGAACTCTGTCTGAATACCGTACTTGCTGTACAGCTCAGCGTTAAGACTGTCCCGCTCCTCAGCCCGTGCCACCTTCTCTTGATCTAATATATCGTTAATGGCGTCCGCGTTAGGCCCTCGCCCCTTATGACCTACGTTGTAGAGGTCATCGTGTGGGTTGATGTCCAGCGCCCCTGACGCGTACATGTCGTCCTTCTCGGTAATGAAAGCCATGTAGCTGTCGAAGTCTAGGTCGGGGTTGGCTTCCTTAAAGTAGCCCATTCCCTCGTCCGCTTCCCAAGCCTCGCGTATCTCAGACTCTGTTCGCATGACCAGTGCCTGTCCCGCAAGCCCGCCGCTGTCATCGCCAAGCTCCGCTGAATCTTGGTAGACGTATACGCGCTCCCCTTCCTCGTTGTAGTAGTGGCCGGTGTCGCTCTGCGTAAGACCCTCAAGGGCCTGCTCCTCTTGGTACATGTTGAAGTCGTCAGGCGTGGCTCTATTGCCAAAGCCTGTCTCCTCGTACCAATCAAGAACGTCTTGGTATGACTCACCGGCAAAGGCATTCCTTGTAAGCGGATTGTTTAATTCACTCATGCTAGAACTCCTCCATCTCCTTGAACAACGAGAGAACCGAAGGCTTATTCCTTAGCTCTTCCTTCTGCTTATTGTACGCTTCTAGGAACCCCGACCCTCGAGTCTCGCTCCCTGACGTACCCGACATCGGATTGTCTCCACTGAGTCCGCCAGTCATGGGGTTACCGGCAGGGGTGCCGCTGTAGGTGGAGTAGTCTCCAATGCTTTTGTCGAAGCCGTACTTGTTCCACATCCGCTGGTTCATGCGGGTAGACCCTAAGTCCGTCTCGTTACGTAGCGCTTGGTATGCTGGCGCACGAATGCCGTAGTTATCCTTAGCTATTCCGTACATAAAGTCAGCGACTGAGCCCTTGTGGATTTTCTCCTCGTGCTTCCCGTAGGGGTTGTACGTATCGCTCTTGTACATCTCCATGATAGCGGCAAGGTCGTTGGGGTTGGTGTCAATCAGCGGGTGGAATCCTGAGAACCCTGCGTCCTTCCGTGCATCCCATCCCTCTTGTGTGAAGCCTCCCCAGCCTACACCCTGCTGACCCTCCCGAGCCAACTCCATCAAGTCTCCGCCTCTGTGCCAGCCAAACGACCCTGTCTGATGCTGTCGTCGTGCGTCGTGACGCGGTCCGCCCAAGCCCCTGTTCAAGTAGCTGGTCATCTTGCTGGCCGTGTTCTGCCCACGGGCTGGACCAATGTACGTGTTGCCGATGCCGCTTATAAACTGCCAGTCCTCGGGGTTGTCCTCTGGGTTAGACTGCGCTATGGCGTCGTCCGCATCAACCATTCCCTGCGTCTGCTCGAATCCCTGCAACAACTCACGAGCCTCGCGGGTGTCCGGGGTGCTGGTTCCTAAGAGCCCGTTCCCTCTGATAGACGTAGGGGCGGCAGGCATCTCTGCCATAGCCTTATTCATCGCCGTAGAGGTTTTCTCTAGACGGCTCTCGTTAGAGACATCCATATCAGATATCTTATCATACCCGCCGCGCTCATTAAGCCTATAGGTGCCCGAAGCACCCGTAAGCGGGTGAGGACTGAATGTCTTCTCTTCCATTATCCGTCTACCTTATTCGCTACGTGAAAGAACAGGCTGTATAGGACTCCGGCTACCTCGCCATACTTAGCCTTCATGACAAGATTCCCGTCTCTATCGTATACATCAAACTCCTCTGAAGGGTCGACCACGACATCCGAGATGCTTCGGTGGTTCTCCTTCTGAGTCTCTATGCCTGTCTCATTGTCCCGCTCAACCCATGACGTTACAAACATGAGCTGAGGTATACCGTCTAGTGGATTAGACATCTCAATCCTGTGAGCCCGCTCGTAGCGCGTCACTGAGATCGTGTCTTCCGTGGTGCTGGTGTTATATAGCATTTTACAACCTCAAGTAACTTGGTGTTAGGGGTGTCTAGATGTTGAGTTCCCATTGGGCCGCTTGTAATTCCATAGCTATTCCTTTCCAACCCTGATAGCTGTTATCGTACCCGCAATCGGCCGATATATACATCTGCGCGTATCCGTCAGACGGTAGTGTACCGAACCTCAGCTTCGTTACATTCGCGTAGTTAGAGCCAGCGTATGTGTCGATAATACCGGGGTTTGGTCCGCCGTTGTCGCCTGCTTTCCAGAATCCGGTGAGAGGCGTGCCGTCAGTAGAGGTGGTATAGTCGTATCTAAATTTACCGCTATTGGCAGTACCGGAAGTCAGTACGCCGCTGGGGTTATAGTTAAATGTAATAGTTAGCTTGTATTCCTGACCTGAGTAGCCAGAGCCGGGGCGGCAGTCAATCATAGTCGGCATATATAGCCGGACTGAGGACGTGAACGGGCCACTAAACTCAGACCCGAATTTAGAGTTTGAGTTCATGTCCATCGCACGTGTGCCGCCGGACCCGCCGAGCTGTCTCGTCTCTATGTGTCTCCCCGCCCCGAAGTAGCTCCAGACTCCAAAGACCGGATTAACCTCCGAGCTGGCTCCGTAGTATTCAGATAAGGAGGCTGTGGCCCCGCTGGCCTTGTCGATCATGTCGCGTATATCGCTGTCGTTCATGCCAGCCATAGTACCAGAAGATCCACCAGCCTCTAAGTGCAAGTCGTTTATACTGATTGGTCCGCTAGTTTGTAAGCCCATTGCTACAGACTCCCGTATGCTGTTACGTTTCCTACTGCCGTGATGTTACCGAGGATATCAACCTTCATCATCGGAGTGCCTTGATACTCAAAGATCACGTCCAGACCGGATGATCCTCCTAAGAGTACTTCCCACCGGCTACCTAGCTTAAACTTAGTAAGTGCTGTTACTTCGCCGGAGCTGATTGCAGTGCTGTTCAAAGAGAACTGAGTACCCGTAAGGCTAAGGCCCGAGCCCGCCGTGTAGGTGGTGTCGGAGCTGGAGGTTCCGTAACCCGCCAGAGCGTGATCGCCCCAGCCATAGGCCTCGTCCCAGCTACTAGCGCCTGTATCTACTGTGGCCTTAGTCGCGTCCCATCCGGCCGCTCCTGCGTCAACGGTTGCCTTGGTGTCGTTCCATCCCTCGATGAGGCTGGCGTTGAGAGACTCTCCGTCGATGGATACGCTCCCAGTAATAGACACGTCTTGAAACGTCGCCGTCCCTGTGAATGAGGGTGAAGCAACGGGGGCCGCTGTTCCAAAAGCCGCTGTGATTGCATTAAACTCGGTGGTGAATTCTGCGCCGTAGATCACCTTATTCGGATCGTTTACTGGCAGGCCGTCCTTAGCGCCAAAGTTAGTTGATGCGTTATATGAAATAGACATTAAGTGATCTCCTGTTAGTCTCTTCCCTAAAGGGTGAGTGAGGGTACTCGCCGTAGCTTTCCCCTCGGACGCTAATTAAACAAGCGCGCTGATAACAACACCAGCTTCTGGACGGTAAGTCTCAGTGCCGTACAGAGTGTCAGCAGTCATCAGGTCAGCAAGGAACTCTTGCTTGTACTGAGTCTGCGTACGAACACCCAACTGCTCAGCAAAGACGATGGCGTCTTTGTGCATAAGGAGACACTTGGTCTCGCCAGCGGCAGATTCAAGGTTGGTGCTGACGAAGATGTCAACGCCGTACAGTGAACCGATCTTGCCGTTTACAACGGGCTGGCCAGTTACGAAGTCGCTAGAGATGTACTGAGAAACACCCAGCATCTCACGCTTGACCGCAGGTGGGATAACGAACACACGGCTCTCGCCGGGAACGTCGTTGTCGTCGAGGATCTGGATCGCCTCACGGAAGCCCGCGTCGTTGAACGCAGTCGTGGTAGCGCCAGACTCGTCAGCAAGGCCGTCAGCAACGAAGCTCTTCTGAGCAGTGAAGCCAGCAGACTCAGCGATGATAGCTGTGTCAACCTTGGTAGCCAGAGCGTAGCCAGCGTCTTCGGTGTAGAAGCGTCGGAGGCTGTTGAGAGCTTGAACGTCAGTGATGTCCTCGATCAGACGTGAGTACTCGAAGTGCTGGTCGATAGTTACAACCAACTCGCCAGTGGTGCCAGCGATCAGAGTTACCTGAGTCTCAGCGGCTTTAGCAGACGCGTTGCCACGATCCGGCTTAGGGATGTGGATGGTGTCGCCTTTCTTGCCAGTCATAGACATAGCGCGAACGAGGGGCTTAACGACCAGTGACTTCTCGTAAGAAGCGATGATCTCGTCACTCCAGATTTCTGGGATGAACGTAGCGGCCGTAGTGTTGGTCACGTGGTTAGAACCGAGTGCCATAGTATGTTACTCCAAAGATAAAGGTTAAGTTATTTAACACGGCCCTCCGAGTAAGCCTTCATGATTTCAGGCATGAGTGCTTCGTATCTCTTAGGGTCTGTGTTCATTAGTTCAATGATATCACGACGGCGGTAAACCTTCTTGGGCGAAGCCCCCTCGGGATTACTGCGTGCCGTGCCAGTAGAAGCCTTCTTGATCTCGTTCTTCTGAGCCTGCTTCTCTACTGCTTTCGTTTGCTCGACTACCGTCGCCCGCTCCTTGTACAGATTGAGCAGTTCGTTAGCCTTCGCAAAGTCATATCGTTGATCCGCGTCCGTGTACATCTGAGTACGGATCTCCGACTTCTGCACCCATTCTTGGAAACCCTTGTCCTTGAGGACGGCATCCATGTCTGGGTGACTTGCCTTCAGCTTAGCCAGTGCTTGAGACTTAGCCATCTCTGCGGCAACAGCTTGTGCCTGTTGGAGAGTGGGGTGGTTCTCAATAGCCTTAGCTACAGCGGCGGCAGGATCAGCGAAGAAGTCAACTTCCTCTACTGGTGCTTCCGGTGCAGATGACTGCTGAGCACTGATGGAGGTTTGCACGTAGTCGTCAAAGTGACGGCGCAACTCTCCTACTTCCTGTGATTGCTGGCCCAAGCGCTTCTCTAGCTCTTGGTGCATCCGTGCAATCTCAGCGGTCGATTTGCCTGCGTACTTCTCAGGAAGATCGTCTGCATCAGACTCCCCCTCTACAGCTTCGACAGCCTCTTCAGCGGGAGGGGCTTCTGCCTCCTCTTCCGCCAACGACGCATACTCTTCAACTGCTTCTGGTTCGTCGGATACTACGGTTGCCTTCTTGACAAAGTCTTCGGCGTCTACAATGTTAGCCATTCTTGAACTCCTTTATCCCTGATAGGGAGGATGGTTTAGTTAAAAGCGATTCCCGGCTAGAGGAGTTGCCGCTTCAGTTAGCCCGTCGTTCGTGATCTCGTGCCCACTTGAT
>MDTG01345938.1_pt1 | contig 18090 bp, 17 predicted proteins | sample 811421 | NCBI WGS metagenome assembly MDTG01 (sample SAMN05326645, study PRJNA326480) | marine metagenome | isolation source: seawater | place: Pacific Ocean: South East | collected 2011 | reverse complement strand
TTGTAGAATATTTCTCTGTTAATTGCTTTAATTCACTTGGTGAAGTATCTTGCCTAGCTATAATTGTGTGTTCGTATAAATTCATTTAAGTTCTTTAATAAAAAATGAGGATATACTATTATAAAAGTTCAATTACAATAGTTAAAAAGGTAAAATAATTAGTTTTTTTTATATGTTTTCAGTAATTTTTCCAGGTCAGGGATCTCAAATGGTAGGTATGGGAAAACAGATTTATGATAAGTTTGATCTTGTTAAAAATTTCTTCAAACAAGCAGACGAAATACTTGAATTTTCACTTACAAAGCTAATTTTGGAGGGTCCCTCTAAAGAATTAAACTTAACGGCAAACACTCAGCCAGCAATTTTTTTAATAAGTTATTCTATATTTAATATTGTAAAAAAAGAATTCGATATTAATCTAAATAAAGCGAAATTCTTTGCTGGACATTCTTTGGGAGAATATTCGGCTCTATCTTGTGCAGGGTATTTGAATTTTTCGGATACCTTGAAAATATTAAGAATTAGAGGCGATGCGATGCAAAACTCAGTTCAAAAAGGACAAGGAGGAATGGTTGCAATTTTAGGTTCTACAGTTGAAATTGTTGAAAAAATAATATCTGAAAATAAAAATAATTTTGAAGTCTACATAGCTAATGATAACTCAGATGGCCAAATTGTTTTAAGTGGAAAAAATAAAGATTTAGAAAAACTTATAGAAACATTAAAAAATCACTCAATTAAAAATATTAAGCTCCCAGTAAGCGCACCCTTTCATTGTAATTTAATGAGTAACGCTACAAAAGTAATGACAGAAGAATTAAACAAATTAAAATTTAAAAATGGGGAAAATAAACTGATATCTAATGTAACTGCAGAAGAAATCTCAGATGTTAATGACATAAAAATGCTTTTAATTCAGCAAATTGAAAATAGAGTAAGGTGGAGAGAAAGTATTATAAATATGACAAAAAATGATGTAAATCATTTTATAGAAATTGGACCTGGGAAAGTTTTATCAGGCTTGGTAAAAAGAATTAATAGAAATGTTAAAATTGATACAATTAATAACGAGGATGATATAGAAAAATTAAAAATATGACAGATTTAATAAATAAAAATATTATTATAACAGGTGCATCTGGCGGTATTGGAAACTCAATAATTAAAAAATTAGCTAATGCTGGAGCAAATATTTTAGCTTCAGGAACAAAAATAGAAAAGCTTGATGCATTAAAAAAAAAATTTGGTGAAATTAAAATACTAAAGTTTGATATATCTCAAAGTGATAAAATTGAGCAGTTTGTAGAGCATGCAGTAAATGAACTTGGTGGAAGTTTAGATTGTATAATTAATAATGCTGGAATTACTCAAGACAATTTAGCTATAAGGATGAGTTTAGATGAATGGCAAAAAGTAATAGATGTTAACCTTACCTCAACATTTTTAATTAGTAAATCTGCGATAAAAAAAATGCTAAAAAATAAATCAGGTAAAATTATAAACATAACATCTGTCGTTGGTCATACAGGAAATTTAGGTCAGGCCAATTACACTGCATCTAAAGCAGGTATAATTGCGATGTCTAAAAGTTTAGCAATAGAATATGCTAAGAAAAATATAAATATAAATTGTATTTCACCAGGTTTTATTAAAACTGCTATGACAGATAAATTGGATGAAAAGTTCAAAGAGGCAATAATCTCTAAAATACCTTCTGCGCGACTAGGGGAGCCAGACGATATCGCAAATGCAGTGCTTTTTTTATGCTCTAATCAATCAAATTATATCAATGGAGAAACTTTACATGTGAACGGGGGCATGTATATGGCTTGACAAAATAGGTTTTTAAACTAATAAGAATTTATAACAAAAAGGATCAATATGTCAGAAGAAGTTTCAAGCAAAGTTAAAAAAATTGTGGCTGATCACCTAGGTATCGATGAAGCCAAAGTGACAGAGGAGTCAAGTTTTATAGACGATTTAGGCGCTGATAGCTTAGACACAGTTGAATTAGTGATGGCTTTCGAAGAAGAATTTGGATCTGAAATTTCAGATAGTGAAGCTGAGAAAATTCTAACTGTTGGAGATGCAGTTAAGTTTATTGAAGGAAAAGCTAACTAGAAATTATAATGCCATCAGAAAAAGATGGGGTAATGATAATATTGTCTTCTCCTTCAGGTGCAGGCAAAACTACTCTGGTAAAAAAATTATCTGAAAAAAATAATTACGAAATTTCAATCTCACATACAACAAGACAACCTAGACAAAATGAAAATCAAGACGAGGACTATTTTTTTGTAAATGAAACTGAATTTAAAAGATTAATTAAAAATGAGGAGTTTCTTGAGTATGCTAAAGTATTCAACAATTATTATGGCACAACAAGAACGCCAGTTATAGACAATCTTACCAAAGGAAAAAATGTTCTATTCGATATAGACTGGCAAGGAGCCGATCAAATTAAAAATAAAAATTTAGATTATAAATTAATTACTTTTTTTATTCTTCCTCCAAGCAAAGAGGTTTTGTTTGAAAGATTATCCAAAAGACATATCAATGATAAATTAATAGCTGAGGAAAGAATGAATCAATTTGAAAGAGATGTATTACATTGGATAAATTATGATTATGTTGTTATTAATAATGAACTAGATCAATGTTTTTTAAAAATTACGAATTTAATTGATGCAGTAATAAATAATGGATCAAAAGATTATGATTCAAATTATATTAGAACTCACGTTGAAAAATTAACTTCTTAGTTTTTCATATTCGCAAGCTAACTTATAATAAGTTTCTAAACTTAAATTTTGTGGACGAAGTTTTAAATTTATATTAAGTCTATCCAATACTTTTTGATCTCCATTAAAAACCTGATTAAAGGGTTTTTTTAACATTTTTCTTCGTTGGTTAAAAAAAATTCTTGTTATTTTTGATAAATTATCTGGATCATTAATTTCAATAAAATTTTTTTTTGGAGTAAAAAATAGTAATGAACTTTCTATTTTTGGTTTTGGATAAAAAGCTTCTGGTTTGATATCACATATTTTTTTTATATTAAGTTTCCAATTACAGAGTATTGATAATCTTCCATAATTAGAGGTATTGAACTTTGCAATTATTCTATCTGCAACTTCTTTCTGAAACATTAAAAGTAAACAATCAAACCAAAAGTTCTTTTTTAAATTTATTACCCATTTGCTTAAGATTTCTGTAGAAATATTATAGGGTAAATTACCAAAGACTATAACACTTTCATTAAACAAACTTGTTTCGTCTATATTCAAAACATCATCATTGATCACATTAACTTTATCATCAAAAACTTTTTTTAGGTTTTGTGCTAAATTATTATCTTTCTCGATTACTACAAATTTCTTTGGTTTATTTTCTAAAATTAAGGATGTTAAATTTCCCGTACCAGGACCTATTTCAAGAATAGTTTTGTTTTCAATGTTAGTATAATTTACAATTTTCTCTAAAATATTTTTATCTATTAAAAAATTTTGACCTAAACTTTTTTTTGCTTTAATCAATTTAAATCCAAAAAATTAATAGCTTGAATTAAACTTAAAGGATTTGATAAATTTTTTCCAAGCATTTTCTCATTTGGACCATGATCGGGGGATATTCTAATGAATGGGAGGCCCAAAGTGATATTGATGGCATCGTATTCATAAATAGTTTTTATAGGTGTTAAAACCTGGTCGTGATACATACCCACAATAACATCAAATTGTTTTCTAATATTTTTTATAAATATTGTGTCAGCAGCAAAGGGACCTTGTATATTATATTTTTTTTGAAGTAGTTTAATTGTTGGTTTTATAATTCTTTCATCTTCATTGAATCTATCAATACTCTCACAATGAGGATTAAGTCCAAGAACAGCGATTCTAGGATTAATTTTTAATTTTTTTTTAAAAAAATTATTAATTAAAGAAATATTTTGTGAAATTTTTTTTTTATTAATATTCTTAGCAACTTGTTTTAGAGGTAAATGTGTTGTAATTGGAGAAACTGAGAGTTTTTTATTATAAATTAACATACAACTTTCTTTTATAAAAAAATTTTCTGATATATATTCGGTAATACCTAAATACTTTTTTTCTAAAAAATTTTTTTTTGAAATTGGTCCATTAATAAATTTAGTTATTTTCTTTTCTTTAATAATTTTAAAGGCTATCTGAAAAGATTCTTTTATAAATTTATTAGATTTTTTTGTTATTTTTTCGAAAGTTTTTTTTTGATCAAATTCAATATTTACTAAATTAATTGTTTTATTATTTAGTTTTTTTATATTAATATTTCTATAGTCTAATAATTTTATATTTTTTTTGAACTTTAGTTTTTTCATTTGTTTTTCTAGAATTTTTTTTGATGAAACTAAAATAATAGGACTTTTTATTTTTTTTGAATTAAGTGTTTTAAAGAAAATTTCAAAAAACACACTATTTGGCTCTCCACCAACTATCAAAATTGGACTATAATTCATTTATTGTGATATTTTTTTTTATTTTATTAAAATATACATTTGAAAATTGATTTAATTGTTCATTTGTTTTTTTATTTATTATTAACTCCATTTCCTCTTCTAAATTTATACTTTTTTTAATCGTTCTAACATCCTCAATTTTAATTAATAAAAAACCACCTGGAATTGTAATAGGATTGGTTATATCACCTTTTTTAATTTTACTTAGTTGAATTTTAATTTTTGAGCCAAGAACTGACTCTTTAACCCACCCTAATTTACCTCCGTTATTATTTGAAGCTGAAATACTATGAGTTAATGCAGCTTCAGAAAAACTTTTTTCATAAATATCTTTTTTTATAATTTTAAATTTTTCATTCAATTTTTCTTCATTATTTAAATTAAAAAGAATTTCTGATAATAGAAATTCTTTTTGTTTGCTATTAGTTAATAGGTCTTTCTTAATCAACTCTTTGTCAATTTTTACATTTTCAATAAATTTATTATAAATCAATTGGTTCCATAGAATTTCCATAGTAATTTTATTTTTGACTGAAGTAGGATCTAAACCTTGATTAGAAAAAAAATTGTCGAATTCATACATAGAATTAATTCCCAATCTTGTAAAATAATTAATAGCAAATTTATTCAAAAATTTTTCATCAATTTTTAGTTCTTTAAATATTTTTAATAATTCTATTTCTTTTATTTTTTCTCTGATGAGTGATTTTTTTGCTATTTCAATAGCTTTAATTTTTTCTAATCTTGTGTAATCTTTATTTATAGTGCCTAAATATTTTATTTCTGATGCTATATCTAAAGAGGTTATTATTTCATTGTTTATTTTAAATAGAATTTTATTCTCTCCAGAATATCCTTCCTTTGTAAATTGACTAAGATTAAAAAAAATCAGTAAAACTAGGGATAAGTATCTCATTCTTATAAATTAATTTCCAAATATTTGATCTGCTTCATATTCATAAGATGTTATTGGGATCAGTGATATAGTAAACATTAAATTCTCTGATGGCTTTAGATCTCCATCAGAATAATAAGTTTTGTTATATTTTATACCTGCGATTAGACAATCATTCTTATATTCATAAACAAGATCATAATATTCTGTTAGATTAATTTTTCTATTTCTTCTAGTTTTGAATGTAAAAGAATTTTGGTCATCATGAACATAGCTAATTGAATTTGTAAGAACATTGGTATCACCTACCTCATTTTTTTCTTCTATAAAATTAAATTTTGTTACAATGTTATTTAAAGACAACGTTGCATTTATATTATTATATTCGAATGTAGAATAATCATTATCAATTGAAAAATCATATCCTAAACTAATATTGTTAGAGAATTTATTTTCTAAAGAGCCAAAAATATTAGAATGTTTTTCATTTAATGAGCTTTTATTAGGTATAAATTTTTCCTCTTTGTCTCTTAATACAGTGGCTATTTTAAATTCAAAATATTCATTTATTTCATCTAAGTCGTTCTTTTCACTTCTATTATAATTTATACCCAGGGTAATAGATCTTCCAGTTTCAAAGGTATCGCTTAAGCCCAATCTATTAGTAGAGAAAATATTATTTATATTTATCTTGTTGTTAGAGTCAGAATAATCCTTCATATCACTTGGATTAAAACGAAATGATAATTTTGGAGTAAGTAAATTAGTGTAGTTTTGAGAATTTTTAATTAGAGGTAAACTTAATTCAGCATTGAATAAACTAATTAATTCTAACTGTGGGCTGGATTTATATTTCGAACTATTTTTACCTAATGAATTGAGATTTTTTAAATTAATTGTATAATTACTTTTTAATCCCGAATTAAAAAAGCTATCATTACTCAAATAACTTAAATCGTTAATTATACTTGTTTCTAATCTGTTTGTATTATTTAGATCATTTGCTCCATAAGAATTAAAATTAAATGAGCCATTAAAATAGTTTTGATTAATAAACCAATCAAGATTGTAGTAGGGTAAAATATACTGATATCTATCACTTTTTAAAGCATTTAAGGTTTCATAAGTTTCAACACCACTTTCTAAGAAATATTTCTCGTGATTTAAAAAAATTTTAAATTTATTTTCAAGCTTATCAAAATTTTTAGGTCTTAATATTTTTGAGTCTGTTATGTGTGAAGAAAAAATTTTTAGATAGGAGTCATTAGAAGTTCTTTTAACAGACATTGATAGATCGCTAGAAATATAATTTTCTAAATTTAAATTTAAATTATATTCGGCAAAAAGATGAGATATATTTTTTTTTGATTGATCTGTAGATGATTTGTAATTATTGACATAACCAGCATCAACAACAAGATCTGATCTGCTGTTGATTTGCCTGTATTCAATTTGTGACATAAACATTTCTTTACTAAATAATGTTGGTTTAAATGTTAAGTCTCTATTATCAGAAATAACCTTAAAATATGGTATTGATAAGGAGCTACCAAGTATGTTTGAGTCATTTAATTCAGGTTTTAAAAAACCCGTTTGTCGCTCTACTGTAGGATCTGGATGAAAAAATTTAGGAAAATAAAGTATAGGAAAATCGTATATATTTAAGACCGCATTATCGTAAATTAATTGTTTTTTTAATTTGTCATGGGTTATTTTACCTGCTTGTAAAGACCAAGGAGGACAATTTTCAGTCTTTTTGCAACTAGTAAATATACCTTTATAGATTTCAGTTTTGTCATTTGTTGCTTTTGCAGAAACACCTTTCAATCTTGGGTCATTCTCAGGATTGTCAAAAATAGATTTATGAATTTTAACTTCTGTGTCTTTTCCAAAAAATTTGTTATGTTTTAAATCAATAATAGCGCTGGCAAAATAAAATTTATCTGTTTTAGGAAGATTGTAATTTGTAATTATTAATATTTTTTCTCCATTTATTGTCTCTTCATTAATTGAATAACTAAATTTTTCAAGATAATAAACTTGGGACTTATCGTTTATTATTTGTGTTTTTTTATTTGAAGTTAATATATTTTCATTAATTAAATATTTTAAATCTTCACTTTCGATTTCATATTTAGAATGGATATTAGCCTCGGTGGGTCCTGTTGTTGATATTTTTTCAATATTCTTATAATAAGTTAGATTATCAGTCTTTATTAAATAGTTATCAACCTTGTCTTCTACTATAACGTTGTCTGATGCGTTTAATATATTTTCATTTTTTTGATAATTGAATTTTACAGCAGTCACTGTCATATTTGAATTATAAATTGCTTTTGAATTATTATTTGTCTTAATTATTTCATTGTTTTTTTCGTAAACAATATTATCTGAATAAATTTTAATTTTTTCTTTTAAATCTATAATTTCTACATCTCCACTAGCAGTAAGAATATTTTTTTTTTTATTGTATATAAAGGTATTTGAATTAATAATAACACCGTCGTCTGTTTTGATAGTTCCTTTTTTTAGACCTTTAACAATGTTTCCGTTTTTAAGTATTTCAACTTCTGTTACGTCAAATTTAAATTGATCTTGTGCAAATAATTTTGAAAAAAAAAGTAGGCTTGCACAAGAGCAAATGAATATGAAGTAAAATTTATTTTTCATTTAAATTTCTCAGCATAAAAGTGTTTACTATAGTTAGTATTATCAAAGGCACAAAAACTGCTGGTAGGATTGACATTTTTTCAGTACTTCCCATTACAAGAAAAAAATTATTTATATAATATATAATTACAGAAAAAAATAGTCCCATTGAGATTTTAATAGTTGTACTATCTAATCTTTTAACTCTAAACATAATTAGTGCAGAAAATATTGTCATAAGAACTAAATAAAAAGGATAAGAAAGCAATTTTAAAAGCTGAAGATCAATCTCTACTAATGAATAATTCATTTTTTTATAATTATGTCTCAGTTCAATTAATTCAAATATATCAAACGAGGATAAACTAGAATATAGTGTTTGAATTCTTTTATAATCGAAGTTTGTTTTGATTTTTAATAATTTTTTATTTTTGACCATATTATTCTGATAAACTTTTGCATCATATATTTTCCATTCCTTTTTAGATAAATCTATTTTTTGGCTTTTAATATTTTTAATTACGTTATATTCCTGGTCAAACTCTGTAATAAAACTATTAATTAAAAAGTTCCCTTCTATTTTTGATGAATTAATTATAAAAGTTTTTTTGCCAACTTTATCTTTTATCCAAAGCCCATTTTTAGTAATTACGGCTAAATATTTGCCATCTGTAGTGTATTTTGACTTTATTTCTAAATAAATATTTTTAAAATTTGAGGATAAATTATAAAATAAAGTTGTAGTAATTATTCCAGTTACTATAGCAACTAAACCTAAGATCACAAGAATACCTGAGTTTTTAAATCCAGAGTATTTGAAAATCTCAAGCTCATTATTATTAAAAAGCTTAATAAAAAATAATTGTGTTGTAATAAGAAAAATAAATGGGAACATTTCAAAAATCATACTTGGACAATTTAAAATAGATAATAATAGAGTAGAATTTATATTTACATCTATATCTTTAAAAAATTCTAATTCATTTAATAAATTTAAAATAAAAACTAAACTTAACATTATTGAGAGCACATAAAAAAAAGATTTATAAAAACTATAAATTAAAAATTTTATATAAACTCTCATTTTATATAAGATTTAAAGTTAAGTTTTTTAAATAAGAACAAATATAAAATTATAAAACTTAAGTAAGGTGTAAAAATTATGAGAGAATTTTTAAGTAAGTTATCAGAAACTAATCTAACAGTAGTCTCAGAAAATATGATGAAAAATAAACCAATTAAAAAGGTAAAAATTTTAATTTTATAATAATTAGGATTTTCTTTTGATGATAAAACTAAAAAAAAGCTAATTAAAGCTAATAAGGGAATATAGAAAGGTATAATAAGTCTTTTATAAATCTCTTTAAAAATATTTTTTAAATTTTTAACTGAACAATTCTCTATATTTGCATCTGGTTTTTTTAAAGATGAGAAGTAAATAGAATTAACGCATTTATATAATTTTAATGAAGATAATTCCTGAGTTTTTTTAAATGTTGTAGTATTTGTCTTAAAATTATTTAAAGGAAAATCAGACTTTGAGAAACTGAAGTTAGTTATACCTGAGGCTCCTCCAGTTATAGTCTCTCCTTCAAATAAAACTAAAACTGGCACATTATTAAATTCTTTAAACAAACCTTTTTTAGCATAAGTTATTTGAAATCCACTATCATTATCTTTTTTTAAATATAAATTATTCATATTTCCATTTATGTCTTTACTTTCGCTATATATTGTTACACCTCTTATAGTGTCATTAAATTTTTGAGGTTTTATAAAATTTTCAAAAAAATTTACACTGGACGTCCTTAAAAAATTTCTAGCAGCATCTTGGGTCACTGGAACAATAACTGATGATAAAAAAATCTGAATTACCATTAATACTAAAGAAATTTTAATTATAAAATTAGTCAGTTCAATTTTATGAATTCCAAAATTCCAAAAAATTATTAATTCATTATTATTCTCATATTTAGTCGTTACATAAAAAAGACTAAAAAATAATACAAAAGGAAATAACCTACTTACAATTTTAGGAAAATTAAGTAAAGAATAATTGATGTAGACAATATAGTCACGACCATCATCAATCATAATATCTAAATAATTTACTGCTTGAAAAACCCAAATAATTACACTCGAGCTAAAAAGTGCTATCAAAAAAAAACTTATATAATCCAGTATTAATTTTCGAAATAAAATTTTTTTCATTGAAATATGCTATTTTTACTCCTATATAGCATCCATCGCGTTGAGATTGAATTTAAAATTTATGCCCGTACAAATTAACTATAAAAACACATTATCCAAAACAAAATTGTCCAATGTTATATTATTTGTAGACAATAATTTCAGTATTTCAGGTTTAAATAAACATATTTCAAAACAAGAATATGCCTTTATTTATGAATTGTTAAAAGAAAAAGAAAAAGAAAAAAAAATAATAACTATAGATATAAACTCAAAAAGAAAAATAGTTTTAGTTGCTTTAGATAAAAATATCACAAATTCTGATTCAGAGAATCTCGGTGCAAAATTTTATGATACTCATAAACATTTTAAACAAAAAATCTATGAATTAAACACGGATACTATACCTCTAAAATATAAAAATATTGTAGGGTATTTTTTGCATGGCTTAAAACTTAAATCATATAATTTTGACAAATATAAAAGTAAAAAAAACAATAATACTATATCAGTTGTGGTAACAGGAAAGAATAAACCAGATTTAAAAGATCAAATAAAATTTAAAGCTATAGAGGAAGGGACTTTTTATACAAGAGATTTAGTGTCAGAACCTGGAAACATTTTACATCCAGATGAATACTCAAAAAGATTAAAATCTTTGAGTAAGTATGGTTTAAAAATTAGAGTTTATGATGAGAAGAAATTAAAAAAACTTGGTATGAATACTCTATTAAGTGTTGGTGAGGGGAGTGTAAGAGGATCTTACTTAGTAACTATAGAGTGGAATGGATTAAAAAATAATTCTAAACCTTTGGCTTTTGTAGGTAAGGGTGTATGTTTTGATACGGGCGGTATTTCATTAAAACCTGCAAAGTTTATGGAAGATATGACTTACGATATGGCAGGTTCAGCTGTGGTGGTTGGTTTGATGAAAAGCTTAGCTTTAAGAAAAGCAAAAATAAATGCAGTTGGTGTAGTTGGTCTTGTAGAAAATATGCCAGGTGGTAAGGCGCTAAAACCAGGTGATATCATAAAATCTTATAGTGGAAAAACAGTAGAGGTTTTAAATACTGATGCTGAGGGAAGACTGGTACTAGCAGATGCACTTTCATTCACCGAAGAAAAATTTAAACCAAAATTTATTATAGACTTAGCAACATTAACAGGAGCTATTATTGTGTCTCTTGGTTCTGAATATGCAGGTTTATTTTCTAATAATGATAAATTATCAAATCAATTGATTGATGTTGGAGAAAATATTAATGAAAAAGTTTGGAGAATGCCTTTAAATAAAAATTTTGATAAATTAATTGACTCTAAAAATGCTGATATGCAAAATATAAATTATGTTGGGGGAGCAGGCTCTACAACAGCTGCACAATTTTTACAAAGATTTATTTTAAAAAATACCCCTTGGGCACATTTAGATATTGCTGGTATGGCTTTTTCAAAATATGGTGGAGCTTTAAATTCGGGTGGCGCCACCGGTTATGGAGTAAGATTATTGAATAAACTAATTGAGGATAATTATGAGTAATATTGAACAAACTTTATCAATTATTAAACCCGATGCCGTTGAGAGAAATTTAGAAAATGAAATTAAAAAAATGTTTACAAATAACAATTTTTCAATTTTAAAAGAAAAAAAAATTCAAATTGAAAAATCTGAAGCAGAAAGATTTTATAAAATTCATGAAACTAAGCCATTTTACAACGATTTATGTGACTATCTTTCATCCGGCCCAATCCTTGTGATGGTGCTCGAAAAAGAAAATGCTGTATTAGATAATAGAATGCTTATGGGCGCAACAAACCCGGTTGATGCAGAGGAGGGTACTATTAGAAAGAAATACGGTATTTCAATAGACAAAAATTCTGTACATGGATCTGATAGTGTAGATAATGCTCGTATTGAAATTGATTTTTTCTTTAAAGATTAAATATTTTTAATATTGCTTTTGGATAAAGTTTATGTTCATGAATTAGAATTTTTTTAGCCAAAGAATTCACGCTTTCATTTTTTGCAATATTAACTTTTTTTTGTAAAATTATCTTACCAGAATCTAATTTTGAATTTACAAAATGAACCGTACAACCAGAATATTTTTCATAATTATTTAAAACTCTTTCATGTGTGTTTAAGCCTTTATATTTAGGTAGTAATGATGGATGAATATTTAAAATTTTACCTTTAAATCCTTTAATAAAATTTTTTGATAAAATTACCATAAATCCTGCAAGACAAATCATTTCGATTTTATTTTTTTTTAAAAGTGACATTAATTTATCCTCTGCTAATTTTTTATTTTTAAAATTTAATACTTTTTTTTTTATTTTAAATACTTTTCCATAATTTAATCCTTTAGCACTCAATTTATTTGAAACTATTAAATTTATAGAAATTGGTGATTTTTTATTTTTCGAAAACTTTATTAAAGATTTTAAATTACTTCCTGTGCCAGAAATAAATACTGCAGTTTTAATCTTGCTAAAGCCAGTTAATAGAACCATTAAGTTTAACTTTGTTTTTATTTTTAATAATTTTTCCTATGACATAAGGTCTGTAATTTTTTGAAAAATATTTATTTATTTTTTTAAGATTATTAGGACTAATTATTAGACAAAATCCCACTCCACAATTAAATGTCTTTAGCATTTCATTATCCGATACACCATTTTTTCTAAGCCAGCGAAATATTCTATGTGTTTTTATTTTATTTAAATTAATATTTGCGGATAGTTTGGAAGGTATAACTCTTTTAATATTTTCAGATAACCCCCCACCAGTTATATTTGCACATCCATTTAATAAATTTTTGTTAATTAAATTTGTCACTTCTTTGACATAAATCTTCGTTGGTTTTAAAAGCTCAGATTTTAAAAATTTATTTTTTTTAATAATTATTTTTTTTTGCTGAAGTATATATCTTACAAGGGAATATCCATTTGAATGCAAACCACTAGATGGAACTGCCAAAATTAAATCATTTTTTTTAATTTTATGCTTATTTAAAATTTTATTTTTTTCAACTACACCAACAGCAAATCCAGCAATATCAAATTTACCTTTTGTGTAAGTGCCAGGCATTTCTGCAGTTTCACCACCTACTAGTTCGCAGCCAGACAGTTTACATCCAGTAATAATACCTTTTAAAATTGATTTTAGCTTAGATAATTCAATTTTGTTTATTGATATATAATCTAAAAATATCAATGGCTTTGCTCCTTGAACAATCAAATCATTTACACTCATGGCAACTAAGTCAATACCAATTGTATCAAACTTATTTAAAGTATTAGCAATTTCAATTTTTGTTCCAACGCCGTCTGTACAAGCTACAATCCTTGGCTCTTTGATATTCTTGGGTATACTCGTAATTGAGCCAAAACCACCTATATCAGATAACTTTTTTTTGCCTCTTTTCTTTGTTGAAACTGTTGAAATGAAATTAACAAATCTGTCTGCAGATTTAATATTAACTCCACTTTTTTTATAGGTAAATATTTTTTTATTCATTAATATGATTTATGAAATTAATTTATAAAGTTATCAAACCAGCAAAATTATATATTTTTTTTTTATTTATTGCTTTAATAAATATTTTCTTTTCCACAGAAAATACTAATGCAAAAACATTTTCTATCAATGAAATCGAAATATCTTCACCTTTCGAAATTAATTTTAATAAGAATGAAATTATTGACAAGGGATTCATTAAGTCTTTTAACCAATTAATTTTGTCGATTGTTCAAACCAAAGACCTGATAAAATTAAATAATACATCCATTAATCAAATTAAAGGAATGATTGAAACATTTTCTATTGAGGAGGAAAAATTTATCGATGAGATCTATTATCTGACTCTTAATGTTTCTTTTAACAAAAAAAATATATTTGATTTATTAGAATCAAAAAATATATTTCCTTCGTTACCTGAAAAAAAAAATCTACTATTTATACCTGTATTTGTTAATCAAAATAAAAATCAAGTTCTAATGTTTTCAGAAAATAGATTATTCAATAGTTGGAATTTGAATAATAAAAAACATGACCTTTTAAATTATATTTTACCCACACAAGATCTTGAAGATTTTAATTTGATCAAGAGTAATATTAAAAATTTAGAAAGTTATGATTTCAAAGAAATTACAGATAAATACAATATAGATGATCATATAATAATGATCGTGTTTGAAAATAAAAAAAATATTAGAGTATTTAATAAATTATATTTTAATAAAAAAAATAATTTAAAGAATTTCAATTTCAATAAAATTGATTTTAATAACAATGAAGATGTAAATAAATTTATTAATAATATTAAAGTAGTTTATGAGGATTATTGGAAATCACAAAACGAAATAAATACATCAGTTAAACTTTCCTTAAATGTTTCAATAGATAATACCAATAATATTAAAATTAAAAAATTCGAAAAAATAATTTCTAATATGGATTTAGTATATAATTTTTATATCTATAAGTTTGATAATAAAAATAATTTTTACAAAATTATATTTAACGGGACACCTGATAAATTTTTAGAAGTTATGAATTATCAAAATTATGATTTAGAGATTAAAAAAAAAATATGGATATTAAATGAAAAATCTTAATCAACAAATTTTGAAATTTGACTTTGAACAGAATTTTAAAGATCAAGATTTTTATGTTTCCAGTTGCAACGAACACTCCTATAGCCTTTTAAATAGTTGGCCAAAATGGGAAAAAAAATTTATTAATTTAATTGGTGAGAAATTTTCAGGTAAAACTCATTTGACAAATATATTTATTGATAAATATAAAGGTATAAAAATTAACGCCGATAACATTTCAAATGAGTTTCTACAAAAAATTAAATTATACGAGAATGTTGTAATTGAAAATTTAAGTCAAAAAGTTAATGAAAAACTATTATTTACCCTTATAAATATAGTCGATCAGGATAATAAATATTTAATAATAACTTCAAGAATACCAATTGTTAACTATAAATTTAAGTTGAACGATCTAACTTCTAGATCTAAAAATTTCATTTTATCTCATATTGAAAAACCAGGTGATGATTTGATGTATGCGTTAATATTAAAAAATCTTTCTGATCGTCAAATATTAATAGATAAAAAACTTATTGATTATATTATTAAGAGAATTCATAGATCTTATGGCAAAATATCTGATTTCATATATAAAATCGACGAAATTAGTTTAAAAAGTAAAAAACCAATCGATTTTAAAACAATTAAAGAAGCACTAGGAGATTAATTGAATAAATACAGATCACATAAGTGTAATGAATTAAGAAAAGAGGATGTAGATAAAAAAATTTCTCTCTCAGGATGGATTAATAAAAAAAGAGATCATGGAAATTTGTTATTTATTGATTTAAGGGATAATTATGGAATTACCCAATGTATAATTGATAAAGATAACAAATATTTTTCTGAGTTAGAGAAAACACAATTGGAAACAGTTATTAAGATTGAGGGCAAGGTTATCAATAGGTCTCCAGGGACTATTAATAAAGACATTGACACAGGAGAAGTAGAAGTTGCAATTGAAAAATATGATATTTTAGGCACATGTAAAGAATTGCCGATGCCAGTTTTTAGTGATCAAGAGTATGCTGAAGAAATAAGATTAAAGTATAGATTTTTAGACTTAAGACGAAAAAAAATTCATGAAAATATTATTTTAAGATCAAAAGTTATTTCTTATATTCGTAATGAAATGACAAAATTAGGTTTTTTGGAATTTCAAACTCCTATTTTGACTTCATCTAGCCCTGAGGGTGCAAGAGACTTTTTAGTGCCAAGTCGTCTAAATCCAGGAAAATTTTATGCTTTGCCTCAAGCCCCACAACAATTTAAACAATTAATAATGGTATCAGGTTTTGATAAATACTTTCAAATTGCACCATGTTTCAGAGATGAAGATGCGAGATCAGATAGAAGTCCTGGCGAATTTTATCAACTAGACTTGGAGATGTCATTTGTTGAACAAGAAGATGTATTTAATGTAGTTGAAAAATTAATGGTAAACACTTTCAAAAACTTTTCAAATAAAAAAATATTGTTTGATAAATTTCCAAAAATTTCATATTCCGATGCTATGCTTAATTATGGTACTGATAAACCAGATTTAAGAAATCCACTTATAATAAATGATATTACTGAAATTTTTACTAGAAATGATGTTTCATTTGAAATATTTAAAAAATTAGTAAAGTCTGGATCAAAGGTAAGATGTATTGTTACAAAAAATACAAAAGATAAACCAAGAAGTTTTTTTGATAATATTGATAAATGGGCAAAGGCTGAAGGAGCGTCTGGGCTGGCTTATTTTACTTTTGAAAAAGAAAAAGTGATTACTGCAAAAGGCCCTGTAGGAAAATTTTTTTCTCAGGAAGCATTATTAGAAATCATGAGAAAAACGAATTGTGATGTAGGCGATAGTATATTTATGGCTTGTGGTAAAAAAGATGAATTAGAAAAAATTACTGCCTTAGCAAGAGATAAAATTGCAAAAGATCTTAGTTTAATTGACGAAAATGTTTTTGCGTTTTGCTGGATTGTAGATTATCCAATGTTTGAAAAAGATGAAATGACAAGCAGTATTAAGTTTAGTCATAATCCCTTCTCAATGCCACAAGGCGATTTAGGTGAAAAGGAGTTTAAAAATCCTCTAGGGATACTTGCATATCAATATGATATAGTTTGTAATGGTATAGAATTATCATCTGGAGCAATAAGAAATCATAAACCAGAACTTATGTATAAACTTTTCTCAATTGCAGGATATGATAAAAAACAAGTGGATGAGAAATTTAGTGGAATGATTAATGCACTTAGTTATGGAGCACCTCCTCATGGAGGAATAGCTCCTGGCATAGATAGAATAGTAATGTTGCTTGCTAATGAAAAAAATATTAGAGAAGTTACTATGTTTCCTATGAATCAAAATGCCCAGGATCTAATGATGAATGCACCATCTGAGGTTAATTCGGAGCAATTAAAGGAATTAAATATTTCTTTAAAGACTAAAAAATAAAAACTATTTTTTTCCTTTTAAGCTTATTTTTACATCAGACAGATCAACAAGGTTTTTTTTATAGTTATTTCTCACAAAGCCTTTACTTGTAATATCTTTAACTATTTTTAATAATTGATTTTGATCCTCTGAGTTTTGGTCTTCCTGATTGACTCCATCATTTCCTCCAATTGCAGGTGTGTGAGCTAAGTCTTCTCTATTTTGATATGAAATAGCTAATTCTCTGAAAATATAATCTAAAATTGAAGTGGCACTTAAAATTCTGTCATTTCCATGCACTTTTCCAGATGGTTCAAATTTTGTACCTACAAACGCACTGATAAATTCATCTAAAGGTACGCCATATTGAAGGCCTAAAGAAATAGCAATTGCAAAGTTATTCATTAAAGCCTTCACTAATTCACCCTCTTTACTGGTATCAATAAATATTTCACCAATCTTTCCATCTTCATATTCACCAGTGTGAAGATAAACTTTATGATCACCAATTGTTGCTTTTTGGATATATCCTTTTCTTCTATCTGGCATACTAAATCTTTTGCCAGGTCTATCATTTGTTTTATTAATACTTGTTATTGGATTTTCTTTGTTTATAGAGCTCGTCTTATTTGGTTCAGAAATTACATCTATTTTTTTATTTTCTACTACTTTATTATTTTTGGGATCTAAGCTTTTTGTTTTTCTGTTATCTAACTTTACATCTAAGACCTCAAATTTACCGTCGTCTCTTTTTTCTAAATTTTTTAATTCTGCTTCATTGATATCATCCAAGTAATGATTCACTTTGAAAGTACAAGTATAATAAGTTTC
>MDTG01218698.1_pt1 | contig 18093 bp, 16 predicted proteins | sample 811421 | NCBI WGS metagenome assembly MDTG01 (sample SAMN05326645, study PRJNA326480) | marine metagenome | isolation source: seawater | place: Pacific Ocean: South East | collected 2011 | reverse complement strand
TCTAAAACTAGATTAAGACTTTTGATAAAGTTTTTTTTTAAACATCGCTAATAAGGGATATTTAAACAGTCTTGCAAGTGAGTTTGGAGAATCAACTAATTCTGTTAGAAAAGAATTAAATAATTTGTCTTCTGCAGGTTATTTAGAAAAACAAAATGAAAACAATAAAGTTATTTACAAGGCAAACGCTTCTCACCCTTTATTTAAAATAATTCAAAAAATTGTCCATAAACATATTGGTATTGAAGAAATTATTGAAACTGTATATCACAGGATTGGAGATGTAAAAAAAATTATAATTCTTGGTGATTATGCTAAAGGAATTGATAGCGGAATTATAGAAATTCTAATTGTAGGAGATAACATAAATAAAAAATATTTGGATGAAATATCTCCAAAAATTGAGTTAAAAATTAAAAGAAAAGTTAATTTTTTTGTTTCTAATAAATCTTTGAAGCAAAAGTCATTGACTATTTTTGAAGCATAATATCAATTTTATAAATATTATTGATTTGCACATAAAATTGTGACTTATAAGGCGAAGCCGTTTTAATAATCACTTTATAAATTAAATTGAAAAAATGAATATTACAGTAATAGGTTCAGGATATGTTGGACTTGTATCAGGAACATGTTTTGCAGAGATGGGAAATATGGTTACTTGTGTAGATATTGATGCAATAAAAATTGAAAAATTAAATAAAGGAATCCTCCCAATTTATGAACCTGGTTTAGAAACTATGGTTTTAAAAAACGTAAAAAACAATAATTTGTTTTTTACAACATCGATAGAACAAGCATTAAAAAATTCTGAAATAGCATTTATTGCAGTTGGAACACCTATGGGAGATGATGGGTCTGCTGACTTACAATTCGTGTTAAATGTCGCTAAATCTATAGGTCATCATATGCAAAAAAGATTGATTGTTGTCGATAAATCTACGGTACCTATTGGTACGGCAGATAAGGTAAAAATGACTATTCAAAAAGAGTTAAATTCTAGAAATTCTAATTTAAAGTTTGAAGTAGTTTCAAATCCAGAATTTTTAAAAGAAGGAGTAGCTATTGCAGATTTCATGAAGCCAGATAGAATTGTAGTTGGAACAGATTCTGAGTTTGCTTTAAATAAAATGAAACAGTTATACAATCCTTTTTTTAGAGACAAGAATCGATTTATCCCTATGGATATACGTTCAGCAGAGATGACAAAATATGCAGCTAATGCCATGCTTGCCACTAAAATTTCATTCATGAATGAAATTGCTAATATTTGTGAAAAGGTTGGGGCAGATGCCGATCAAGTAAGAATTGGGATTGGTTCCGATCAACGTATTGGATATAGTTTTATTTATCCTGGGGCAGGTTATGGTGGTTCTTGTTTTCCAAAAGATGTTAAAGCACTTACAAAAATTGCTAAAGAAAACAAATATAGTGCTAGACTAATCAATGCAGTAGAGGAAGTTAACGACAAACAGAAATTAGTTATCGTAAAAAAAGTTGTAAATCGTTATGGAGAGGATTTAACTGGATTTACTTTTGGAATATGGGGATTATCCTTCAAACCTGGAACTGATGATATGCGTGAAGCACCCTCAATTTATATTATTAAGGAATTAGTGAGAAGAGGCGCTAAAATTAAAGCATATGACCCTAAAGCTATTAATGAAGCAAAAGAATATTATCTTAAAGAAGTTAAAGACATAACTTATGTTGACTCAAAGTATGATGTATTAAAAGGCTCTGATGCTTTAGTATTATTAACTGAATGGAAAGAGTTTCGTTCACCTGATTTTGATAAAATAAAAAAATATTTAAAAACTAATGTGATTTTTGACGGACGAAATCAATATATCACTAATGAACTTGAAAAGAAAGGAATTGAATATTATAGAATAGGTAAAAAATAATTTTTTAATATATGAATCTAGAAAATAAAAAAATTTTAGTAACTGGCGGGGCTGGTTTTGTCGGTAGTAATTTGTGTAAAGCTCTTGTTCTATTTAAAAATATTAAAGTATGTTCATTAGATAATTATTTTACAGGAAAAAAAGAAAATCATATTGAAGGTGTTGAATACTTTGAAGGAAATACCTGGGATGCTAATGTTATATTTAAAAATTTAAAAGAAGGTGAATATTTTGATATTGTATTTCACTTTGGCGAATACAGTAGAATTGTAAAATCATTTGATGATGTTCAATTTGTTCAGAGATCTATTCTTTCTGGAACACCTGTTATTTTAGATCTTTGTAGAAAATGGAATTCAAAATTAATCTATTCAGCCAGCTCAAGTAAATTTGGTAATGATGGAAAAGATGAAAATCTAAGTCCCTATTCTTGGATGAAATCCAAAATGGTTGAACTAATTAAAAATTATAACGAATGGTACACCCTACAATATGAAATTTGTTATTTCTTTAATGTATATGGTCCTGGTCAAATAACAGTTGGAGATTATTCAACAGTTATTGGAATATTTGAAAGACAATACAAATCAGGTGAAAAATGTACGGTAGTTCAACCTGGAACACAAACGCGAGATTTTACACACGTTAGTGATATTGTCAGTGGATTATTAAAAGCATCATGTAGATTAGATAATAATGAATGGCATCTTAGATCTGGAATAAATATCAGTATTATTGAAGTTGCTGAAATGTTCGGAAAGTGGGAATTTATTCCCGAAAGACGAGGCGAAAGATTTACCAGTGAAGAATTTCCATCAGATACTGAGTTAAAACTAAATTGGAGGCCTAAATATAGTTTGAAAGAATGGATTGATTCACGTAAAGAGTTATGAGTTTTAGTTAAAATCTATTAATTTTTAATGTCATGAAAATAAATTTACATAACAAAAAAATTTTAGTTACAGGAGGTGCAGGTTTTATTGGAGCAAATTTATGTGAAACACTCCTTAATAGAGGCTGTAAAGTTATTTGTTTAGATAATTTTTCTACTGGAAATTTACATAATATTAAAAACTTATTAAATAATTCTAATTTTACTCTTAATGAGGGTGATATTAGGAATTTAGAGGATTGCCTATCAGCATCAAAAGGAACAGATTATATTTTACATCAAGCAGCATTAGGTTCTGTTCCAAGATCTGTTGAAGATCCAATTACTTCAAATGAAGTTAATGTAAGCGGATTTTTAAATATGTTGATAGCTGCTAGAGATAATTCGGTTAAGAGATTTATTTATGCAGCTAGTTCGTCCACTTATGGTGATTCTGAATCAATGCCAAAAGTTGAAGAAATTATAGGCAAGCCATTATCACCATATGCTATTACAAAATATGTAAATGAGCTTTACGCTGATATTTTTTCAAAAACCTATGGAATTGAAACAATTGGATTGCGTTATTTTAACGTATTTGGGAGAAAGCAAGATCCAAATGGAGCATATGCTGCAGTAATACCAAAATTTGTAAGTCAATTGATGAGAGGAGAGTCGCCTGTTATTAATGGAGATGGCAATTTCTCAAGAGATTTTACATATATTGATAATGTTATTCAAGCAAATTTATTAAGCATATGTACATCAGACAAAAAAGCAATTAATACTGTATATAATGTAGCTTATGGTGAGCGAACAACGCTTAATGATTTAATGGGTTATTTAAAAAAGTATTTATCTGAATTTGATTTATCCATCAAGGATATTAAAGTTATTTATGGTCCTAACAGAGAAGGTGACATTCCACATTCTCATGCTAGTGTAGAAAAAGCAAAAAAATTATTGAATTACAATCCTCAGTTTTCTATGCCTCAAGGTTTAAAAGAAGCTGTTAAATGGTATTGGAAAAACTTATAAAATGAAAAAAGATAAAATAGCTATTATTGGCCTTGGTTATGTTGGTTTGCCATTAGCAAGGTTGTTTGCAACAAAGTATCCAGTTGTTGGTTTTGATATTAATTCTAAAAGAGTTTCGGAATTAATGTCCGGTTTAGATTCAACACTTGAAGTTGATAGTAAAACTCTTAAATCTGTTTTAGTTGATGATACATCAGCTTTCAAAGGTTTGTACTGTACTGATAATTTGTTAAATATTAAAGATTGTAATTATTATATAATTACTGTACCAACGCCAGTTGACAAAAACAAAAGACCAATTCTAACACCATTAATAAAGTCAAGTGAAACAGTTGGATCTGTTCTAAAAAAAGGAGATATAGTAATCTATGAATCAACTGTTTATCCTGGTGCAACAGAACAAGATTGTGTTCCTGTTTTAGAGAAAATATCGGGATTAAAATTTAATGTAGATTTCTACGTAGGATATTCTCCAGAAAGAATTAATCCTGGAGATAAAGAGCATACCGTAGATAAAATCTTAAAGGTTACTTCAGGCTCTACTTACAAGATTGGAATTAAAGTAAATAACTTGTATAAATCAATTATTTCTGCTGGAACTCATTTAGCTCCTACCATAAAAGTAGCAGAAGCTTCCAAGGTAATAGAAAATTCACAACGTGATATTAACATTGCTTTTGTTAATGAATTAGCTAAGATTTTTAATTTAATGAATATAAATACTCATGATGTATTAGAAGCAGCTAGAACGAAATGGAATTTTTTACCTTTCAATCCAGGTTTAGTTGGAGGACACTGTATTGGAGTAGATCCTTATTATTTAGCTCAAAAATCTCTAGAATATGGTTATAACCCTGAAATTATTTTAGCAGGTAGAAGAATGAATGACAGCATGGGAAAATATGTTGCATCTGAGCTAATAAAAATAATGATACAAAAAGACATTAAAATTAAATCAGCCGAGATTCTTGTTTTGGGGATTACTTTTAAGGAAAATTGTCCTGATGTTAGAAATACAAAATCTGTTGACGTTATTTCTTCTCTAAAAGAATATGGTGTTAATGTTACCGTTTTTGATCCTTGGGCTAATATAGATGAAGTAAAACATGAGTATGGTTTTGAATCGATGAGGATATTGCCAAAAAAGAAATTTGATGGAATTATATTAACTGTTGCTCATAATGAGTTCAAGAACTTAAATTATGAAAAGCTAAAGAAAGAAGTAGCAGTTGTATATGATGTAAAAAACGTTTTATCGGTTGATCAAATAGATAAAGGATTATAATAAGTTAAACCCCGACTTTCTTTTAAATAATTAATTAAAATTTAAGTTTAGTAAATAATATAAAAAAATGAAAAGTGATATTTTATGGATCATTGTTGATTCAGCAAGGACATATAGGACAGGAATTGATGATCGTGATCGTCTAGATATAATGGATGATTTTGCAAAAGAATCTATTGAGTTTACAAATGCATATACAAGTGCTCCAAGTTCAATATTGTCTGCATCTTCAATGTTTACTGGGTTAAATTCCTGTTTTATTAGTCGACATTTTAATGATTGGGACTTTGATGAAAAATTAGTTGAATCTGTATATAAAACGATGAAAGATTTAAATTATGAAATCTATTCAATTTTTAATTCTCGTGAAGAACGTAGGATGATAAGAAAATTGATATATCCCATTTCATCAAAATTTTATACAAAAGGTATAAGTCATCAAAATTGGTGGACCAATAAAGAATGTACTGATATTTTTATAAATGCATTGAGCAAACACGATAAGAACAAATCAGCATTTTATACGATTTGGTATGATTGTAGAGAGGATAAAAACACTTCATTTGAGGTTGAGCGAGCTCTTAAAGCATTTAAAGAAAGTGGACGTTACGATAATTCTATAGTTATTATGTGTTCTGATCATGGATATCCTGACCCTTCATCAGGACTTACTGAAGAGACAATGAAAAAATACACTCATGACATGATTATTACCGAGGATAATATTAAAGTGCCACTTATTATTAAATATCCTGGTTGTCCTAAAGGCAAAAAGTTAGATAATGAGGTAGGGACTGTTGATATTTATCCAACTATTTGTGAAATTCTTGGCCTTCCTGAAAAAAATACTCAATTCAAATACAGAGGACTCTCATTATTAGATCTAGTTAATACAGATTCAAAAGAAAATCGAACTGCACGAATTGATACTCGTTTAAATATGGCAGACAGTAGATTTACTGCTCTAGTTAAAGATCAAATCAAATATGTTTACTATTGGGATCAAAAAATAGAAGAATTATTTAATCTCAAAAAAGATCCTTATGAGTTAAATAATCTTGTACCTACTAGGTTAGATGAGTATAATGAAAATATTTTAGAGTTTAGAACTAAACTCAAGGATATGGAACAAGAAATTAATTTATTTCATAAAGTAGATTTAATTAATAGATTTTGCACCAATTTTCAAAAACGAAAATCCCCTGGCGCATTAAAAAAAATATCTGAAATAATTTTAGCAACTAAAAATGCACCAATTAATATAATTGAAAGCTTTTTAAAAGCATCTAAAAAGATTTTTCCAAATACAAAAATTCACTTGCTAGTTAATGAAAATGACAGTAAAATATACTCAACTCTGTCTGTCAATAGCATTATTAATATAGACGAGCCTGCAAATAAAACAATTCCAATAGTAGATATCATCTTTTTTCTAACACAAAATTCTAAGCAAGGATTCATTGATAGCTCAATATCAAACAACTTAAAAAAGTGGAATAAAAAAGAATTATTAATGCTTGATTATAATTTTGAATTTACAATCGTTTTCTTTCCAAATGGTTTTGGCCCATTAAGAATTACATTCAAACAAACTCATATTTTTATAAAGACGAGCCATCATTATTTTTCCGTGATATATTATTTATTTTAGGAAAATTACCAAATCGACTTTTAGGCCGAAATACTAGTTTACCTGTTGACGGAAATAAAGTAAAAAAAATGCGAGATCGTATTATTAAGGCAAAAGCAAATACTAAATAGTTTTTAATCTATAAAATTTTGATTTTAATTAAAACAAATAAAGTAATAGTGTAATCCTTAAAATTCAGTATGTCTGGTAGACTGAAATCAAAAACTTTAAATGGTATCTTTTGGGCTTTTTTTGATGCTGTAGGATTACAAGCAATTCAATTCATCATTGTAATTATTTTAGCTCGAATACTTTCACCTGCTGAATTTGGAATAATTGCTATGTTAACAATTTTTACCAGCATAGCTTATTCTTTGATTGATAGTGGATTTTCAACTGCAATTATTCAAAAAAAGAATGCTACAATTGTAGATGAAACCTCAGTATTTTATTTTAATATTTTTATTGGTTTATTAACAACTTTAATACTATGGATTACTGCTCCTTGGATTGCCTCATTTTACAATGAACCTGAATTAACTTTATTAACCAGAGTTTTATCTATTACATTATTTATTGATTCTCTGGGCATTATGCATTATACATTGATGAAAAAATCAATCGATTTTAAGAAGTTAACTAAAATAAGTGTAATTGCCTCTGTTTTATCTGGTATAATTGGTATCAGTATGGCATATAATAATTTTGGTGTTTGGAGTTTAGTGGGTTATACAATTAGTAATAAATTTTTTCGCCTGATATTGTATTGGATATTAAATACATGGAGGCCCATCTTGATTTTTAGTATTTCTTCTTTACGTACAATGTTTACATATGGATCTAATATTGTCTTTATTGGATTAATGGAAACTTTTTTCAATCATTTATACTCATTAGTAATTGGAAAGTTTTTTTCAGCCTCTGATTTGGGTTACTATTCAAGAGCTAAATCTCTACAACAAGTTATTGTTCAGAACATTTCAGGAATAGTAAGTAGAGTTACTTTTTCAGTATTTTCTGAGATTCAAGATGACAAGAAAAGATTAAAAAGAGTTTCTAAAAAAATAATTTCAAGTGTTGCGTTACTAACCTTTCCTATTATGATGGGACTTTATGTTGTGTCTAAACCACTTATTGTAGTTCTTCTCTCAAGTAAATGGTTGGCTTCTGTGCCTTATCTACAACTTCTTTGTGGTTTAGGGTTAACAGTTCCATTAAATACAATTAATTTAAATGTATTGAAAGCAATAGGTTTATCTGGTTTATTATTTCGTTTGGAATTATTTAAAAAAGCATTAATTGTAATTGCAATTCTTCTTACCTATCAAAGTGGAATAAAAACAATGATTATTGGTCAAGTTGTAGTTTACTCAATCAGTTATTTATTGAATCTTTACTTTACAAGTAAGTTAATTGGCTATAATTTATTTGAACAAATAATAGATATTATTCCAAGTTTTATTTTGGCAGTTGTGATGGCATATTGCATTCATTTATTTACTTTTATTCAAATTGATAATCAGTTTTTACTTTTGATTATTCAAGTGACTACTGCAATAATTTTATACATATTACTATGTATTATATTTAAAGTATCATCATTTTTTGAATTATATAATATTGTTAAAAATAAAATTCAAAAAATTTGAAATTAATATTTAAAAAAATAGGGTTTTGAGTAGTAAAAATAATTTTAATAATAGTTGTATTAAAAATGAAATATAGTGAGCTAATATATTTGGTGTATTCTGATTTATATAGAATTACAAAAAAAACTACTACAATTAGTTTGATATGGAATGTGTTTTTCGGAAAAGCATTTAAATATAATTTTTGGATGCGAATTTGTTCATACACCAAAAGAAATATATTTCTTAAATATAATCTATTCCTTATTGCACGATTTATTTTAAGGCATTACACATATAAATTTGGAATTTCTATATCTCACAAGGTAAAAATCGGAAGTGGATTATATTTTGGTCATTTTGGAGGAATAATTATACATCCTAGAAGTATAATTGGAAAAAATTGTAATATTTCACAAGGAGTTACCATAGGTGAAGTTAAGCGTGGTAAAAATATAGGAACACCTATTATTGGTGACAATGTTTATATCGGTCCTGGCGCTAAAGTTATTGGAGCCGTTAAAGTAGGTAATAATGTAGCAATTGGAGCAAATTGTGTAGTAACAAAAGATATAGAAGATAATGGTGTTGTCGGAGGGGTCCCAGGGAAAATCATTTCTTATAAAGGTTCAAAAGGCTATATTAGTAGAACAGATTATGATAAATTTTTAATCAAAAAAAATAATTCTAGTATTAGTATTTAATAGTTGAAATTAAATATGAATAAATTTTCTAGCTCCAAATTTTTACTATTAATATGTTGGATTATTTCCGTAATTCTATTCTTTTATTGTCCTGAAAATATTGATAAGATATATATGTCTTATTCATTAGTTAATACTCTAGTTGCTACCATATCTTTTTTGTTTTATCAAAATAAATTTTTCAAAAAATTTATTTTTATTTCGATTACTTTTTTATTTACCATGAGTATGATAATTGTTCATTTCCAGATTGGTATTGCTCATGTTTTTGGATTTCAAATCGAGAATGATTCTTTTAATAATTTTATATGGGGAGATATAAAAAAAGGAAATTTATCTGTAGCAATCTCTTCACTGGGTCTTTTATCATTTTATTTAGGACATTTATTAGCATCAAGTTTCAAAACAAATAAGTATTACACAAATACTAAACTTAGCAGTTACAAAAAGTTGGTAAATTTTTTAATTTTTTTTTCTATAGTATTTTATGTTCTGTTTTTTGTTACATCCGGAAGTTATATGTCTGGGAATTACAGTTCAGGCGATCAGCTTTCTATATCTAATTATTTTAGTAATGCTTTTCTTTTATTTTCAAAATCTGCCCTTATCATTAAGATGTATTTAATTAATGTAAATTTCAAAAATATTATAAGCTTAAAAAAGTATATTTCATTTATTGGAACTCCTTTAACAGCTATTGTTTTATGGCATATATTATTTTCCATATATGTAGGTGATCGTGGGCCTGTAATAAATTATGGTTTTTTATATTTTGGATTGTATTTAATTAGGCTTCCAAAAAAATTAAGTGTAATATTTTTGATATTAATTTTACTTGTTCCTCCATTTTTTTCAACTTTAGGAGCCTCAAGATCTAGGGATAGTCAAGCTTCATTTACAGAGAGGTTTTCTGAGAGTGATTATGAATCCAGATATTCAACAAATTTTTCTGGTGATATGCCTGGACTTTCAACATTAGAATTAGCACTTTCTGTAAGATGTGTAAATCATGCAATTTCAAATGTCCCCAAAAATTACGATTATAATTATGGTGTATTTCAACTAAAGCAAATTGCAGCTTCTGTTCCTTTTTTGGTTGGTTTTCTTGAAAGTAATGTTTTAAAAGGATCCAAAGAATTACAAAGTTCTTCAGACTTTATCACATATTTAATACAGGGAAGAAATGTAAAATATGGTGACGCGACAACACCTGTAGCAGACTTGTATTTAGACTTTGGAGCTTATGGTGTTTTAATCGGATTTTTTCTTTTTGGAATTTTTGTAAAAAAAGCAGATTCTGTTATTGTTTTTGGACAACAATCTAGCTTATTTTTTTGGTTTTTTATAATGTTTTATTGGTCTGGAGCTATTTATCTTGGAAGAGCTACCTTTTTGTTTTATATACAATCTATTGTTCAAATATATTTCGTAGTTGTTTTATTCAATTCATTGTTAAATATCAGGAAATATGTTAAATGAAAAAAATATTTTATTTATAGTTACTGGAATTAAAATAGGTGGATTAGAAACCTATCTGCTCAGATTTTTGAAATCAAAAAAAAATAAAATTAATCCAATTATATTGGTTCAAAGCTTAGATAAAGATGATTTGTTTTATGAAGATTTTATAAAATTGGGAGTAAAAATAGTTTATTTACCAATAAAATTTTCACCCTTATCTTTTTCAAAGTTTTTCTCTATTTTGAAAAGAGAGAAAATAAACTGTGTTTGTGATTTTAGAGGTGACTTTTCTGGAATTTCATTGCTTTTTTCATCACTTGCAAATACTAAAAATAGAATTGTTTTTTATAGAGAATCACAGTTTCAATTTAAGCCAACTTTTTTAAAAAATATTTATATAAGATTTTTACATTTTTTAACTCTAAAGTTTTCAACAAAAATTTTATCTAATTCAAATCAAGCTTTCCATAGTTTTTATAAAAAAAATGAACTGAATAAAAAATATCATAAAGTTGTTAGGAATGGAGTCTTTAAAAAACATAATGAAAAAGCCTACTTTTATGAAGATATTAGAAAAAAATATTCTATTCCAAAAAATTCTTTTCTAATTGGTCATATTGGACGATTTAAACCGGCTAAAAACCATAAATTATTAGTTGAAATAGCAAAAGACTTATGTAAAAATCAAGATGATATATATTTATTATTGTGTGGAAGTAAAATATCTGAATCAATTAACGATGATTTGACTGAAAGCTGCATTAGAGAAAAAGTTATAACACCGGGCTTGTGTACTAATATTTATCCATATTTACAGGCTATGGATGTTTTTGTTTTTCCTTCATTAAATGAAGGTCAGCCAAATGCATTAATAGAGGCAATGACTACTGGTTTACCCATTGTTGCAAGCAACATACCCTCCATTAAAGAAACCGTTTCTGAAGAGATGAATCAAGTTTTATTTTCCCCCTCAGACAAAGGAGCATTCGTGAAAGAAATCCTTAAAATTAAAAATGGTCAAATCTCATATAATGTTAATGATGCTAAAATATGGTCCAGAAATGCATACAGTCAAAAAGACAGATTTTTAGAGTTTTACAATGAATTATTACATCAATTATAATGAAAATAGCATTTTTCCACGATCATATTATTACTCAAAAAAATAATGTTTTGTATTCCAGTGGTGGTTTGAATAAACAAGTAATTGCAAGATATCTTAACCTTTGTGATAGATTTACATTAGTAACTAGAAATAATAATGTTAGATCAGTAGATAATCTATCAATAATTGAATCTCTTGATAAAATTAATTATAAAGCAATTCCTGATTTATCTTCTCTCCGTATAAAAAAATATAAGGAAGCTTATCAATTATTATCTGTCGTTATAGAAGAGAATGATTTTTTGATAATCAGACTGCCCTCACTAATTGGTTTCTTAGCTATGTATATCACTCTAAAAAAACAAAAGAAAAATATTATCGAACTAGTTGGTTGCCCATTAGATTCTTATAAATACGTTGGTTATAAAGGAAAAATTATTGCGTTGCCACTTTATTGGCTTACTAAATATTTAATTAAAAAAGCTCATAGTGTTTTGTATGTAACTCAATCATTTTTACAGAGTAGATATCCAACAAAAACACCTTTGAATATTGGATGTTCTGATGTTGATATTGAGATAATTAGTAACAACAAATTAGAAAATAGATTAAAGAAACTTAAAGTCAATAAAAAATATATCAAAATAGGGATGATAGGATCTTTAGAAGCAAAATATAAAGGCTATGACACAGTAATAAAAGCTTTATCATTATTAAAGCAAAGAAATAAATTTGATTTTAAACTAGAGTTAGTAGGTGGTGGAGCCTCTGTTCATATTGATAAATTATTAAGTAGATCTGTAGTTAAAGATCATGTCACCATTAAAGGAACATTATCACATCCTGCAGGAATTTTTGATTGGCTAGACAATATAGATATATATTTACATCCTAGTAGAACTGAAGGATTACCCAGATCTCTAGCAGAGGCAATGAGTAGAGGCTGTGCTTGTATAGGTTCTAATGTAGGGGGTATTCCTGAGCTAATTGCTCCTCAATATCTTCATGAAAAAAATGATTTTAGTAAATTGTCGAAATTAATAGAAATACTTTTTAATATTGAAGAAAGAAAAAAAAATATATTAAAAAACTTTGAAAAAGTATCAAATTATGATAAAAAAATACTCGATACTAAGAGATTTGATTTTTATATGAAGGCAATTAAATTCGATACTTTAAAATAGTTAGATGACATCAAAAACACATTATGTTAGATATTTATTGCGAATCAGAAGCTTTGTCGTAGCCATTTGGAGTATTTCACCCAAGTTCATTTCAAGATTCTTATTGCAGTTTTTAAGAAATGGCACAAGTTTTATTAGCTTCGGGATAAGATACTTATGTGTTAAAAGATTGGCTAAATCTTGTGGACAAAAAGTAATTATTTTTCCAGGTGTATTTATTAAAAATATTCAAAATCTAGATATTGGAACAAACGTATCTATTCACGAAATGTGCTATATCGATGCTTTTGGAAAAATAAAAATAGATAATAATGTAGCTATATCACACGGAGTTTCTATAATTAGCTTTGATCATGATATAAATTTAGGGCATAAAAATTATAAAGATGCTCCTGCAGTTACAGGTAAAATTATAATTAAAGATAATGTATGGATAGGTGCTGGAGCTAGAATTTTAAAAGATGTAATAATTGAGAAAGATTGTGTAATAGCCGCTGGAAGTTTAGTAAATAAATCTTGTAATGAAAATAGTCTCATTGGAGGAGTTCCTGCTAAATTCATAAAAAAGATAAAATAAAATATTCCATAAAAGACTATTATAAGTAAGATAAGAGAACAAGTTCAATAAATCTAAAGAGTTCAATAAGACTATAATAGATAAAAAATGAAATAAATTTTATTTGGAATCAATGAAAAATATACATTATGAAAAATAAAATTAAAATATGAATATTAAATCTGTAGTAATTATATATAATGCAACACATCATGTATTGTTGTTCAAGTCAGAACTCATCAAATCTATAAGAGAAAATGGTTATAGAGTGGTGGTGTTAGCATCTAAAGATAATTACACTAAAAATTTGTTAGATATTGTTGATGAATTTCATGAGATAAAACTAAATAGCTCTGGTGTTAATCCAGTGAAAGATTTAATTTTGATTTTTAATATTTATACTTTATTAAAAAAGATTAACCCGTTTGTTGTATTAAATTTTACAATAAAACCTGTAATTTATGGTACTTTGGCTTCAAGATTAATTAATGCTCCAGCAATAAATACTATAACAGGTCTTGGAACTGCTTTTATTTCAAAAGGTTTAACCAATAGAATTGTCAGGCTTTTGTATAGCTTTACACTTAGATTTTCTCACTTAGTTTTTTTTCAAAATCCAGATGATCAGCAATTTTTTAAAGATCTAAAAATAATATCTAGAAATAATACAAAATTAATCTCAGGATCTGGTGTAGATTTATTGAGGTTTTCCCCTAAAAAAAATAAGAAAAGAAGAGAGGTTAAAATTTTATTTATAGGAAGAATAATTGCTGATAAAGGTATAAAAGAGTTAATCGATGCTGCTAAAATTATAAAAAGAGAATTCTCAGATGTAACTTTCACACTAATGGGAATGGTCGGTGTAAATAATAAGACTTCTATAAGTCAATCTCAGATTGATAATTGGGTTGAAAAAGGTATAATTGAATTTATTCCATTTAAAGATGATGTTAGAGGAGTTTTAGGTGATTCAGATCTTGTAGTTTTACCATCATACAGAGAAGGCACTCCAAAAACATTAATTGAAGCCGCAAGCATGGCTAAACCACTGATTGCTACTGACGTTCCTGGTTGTCGAGAGGTAGTTAATGATGGAGTTAATGGGTTCTTATGCAAAGTCAAGAATTCAAATTCGTTAGCAAATCAAATAAGAAGATTTATAAAACTGGATTATTCAACTAAAATTGAAATGGGTTTAAAAAGTAGACAATTAGCAGTTGAAAAATTTGATATTGTTAAGGTTAATAATTGTTATATAAACGAAATAAAACAAATTTAGATTATATGAAAAAAAGCAGCAATTGTTCAAACACATCAAAAGTTAAAAAGGAGCTAATACCACGTGATGGAGATATAAAAAGTATAGATAATTTTTTATCAAATCATAAAAGTAAAAAAGTAGTTGTAGTACAAGGGCTAGGATTTGTGGGTTCTGTAATGTCATTGGTTTGTGCTAATGCAATTAATGAAGAGTATGCAGTTATTGGTGTTGATTTACCATCTAATAAAGAAATAATTGATAAACTTAACTCTGGAATTTTTCCAATAAAATCCTCAGACAAGAAAGTAGATGAGTATTTTCAAAATTCAATCAAAAAAAATAACTTTTTTGCTACTTGTAATAACTATGCTTACTCAAAAGCTGATATAATAATAATTGATATCAATTTAGATGTAGATAAAGTTTCTACTGAAAAAAAAGAATTGCTTAGTTATGATGTGGATTTAAATAACTTTAAATCTGCAATTAAAGTTATAGCCTCTAATTGTAATGAAGATGTTTTAATTTTAGTTGAAACTACAGTCCCACCAGGAACATGTGAAAAAATCATAAAACCAATCATCAAAGACGAATTTAATAGAAGAAATCTAGATTATGAAAAAATTTATATTGCTCACTCATATGAACGAGTAATGCCTGGCCCCAACTATATTGATTCTATTCAAAACTTTTACAGGGTGTATTCAGGTGTAAATGAAAAAAGTGCTGATTATGCTGAAAAATTCCTGAAAACAATTATTTCTACTGAAAAATTTCCACTCACACGACTAAAGGGTACAAATGCTACTGAAATGGCTAAAGTGTTAGAAAACTCATTTAGGGCTATGAACATTGCATTCATTGTAGAATGGTCTAGATTTGCTGAGGAAGCTGGAGTTAATTTATATGAGGTTATAAATGCAATAAGAATGAGACCCACTCATAAAAATATTATGCTACCCGGGATTGGAGTTGGAGGATATTGCTTGACTAAAGATCCCTTGTTAGCAAGTTGGTCAAAATTAAATTTATTTAACTCTAGTACTGGTCTTGATCAGAGTGAGAAAGGAGTAAAAATAAATGATCAAATGCCTCTTTTTGCATATAACTATTTATTGTCTTTTTTTAATAATGATATTAAAAATCTTAAAATTTTATTACTAGGTGTTTCTTATTTGAGTAATGTCGGAGATACTAGGTATAGCCCCGTTGAATTATTTTACAATTGTTTAAGTGAAGCAGGAGCAATTATTAGCCTACACGATCCTTATGTTTCTTATTGGGCAGAAAAAAGTATTAATGTTGAAAATAATTTTAACAACATAATATCTGAAAAATATAATATTATTGTAATATCTACAGGACATTCCTTTTATTCGAATAATCAAACTTTTTTGAACTATATAATGAATAATGATAATCTATTTATATTTGATACAATTGGACTATTTTCCGAGGAAGAAATAAGAAAAATAAATAGTAAACACAGATTAATAATTCTAGGAAGAGGGATAATTTAATATTATGAAAAATTTAACAAAAAAAGTTTTAATTATTGGAGGTTCTGGGTTTATCGGCTATAACCTATCAAAATATCTTATTAAAAATAGAAAATATGATTTAACTATAGCTGATAATCAATTTAGAGGAAAAAAAGACAGTGATTTCGAAAGATTATTAGAGAACAAAAATGTAAAATTTATAGATGCTGATTTTACAAATAAAAGTAGTTTTTCAATGCTTGAAAATGATTATGATTTTGTTTATATGTTAGCTTCTGTTGTTGGTGTGAATAATACATTAGAGATTCCTCATGAAATTATAAGAATTAACACTCAATTGATTATTAACACACTTGAATGGATTAGATTTTCAAAAGTCAAAAAAGTATTATTTACATCAACCAGTGAAAATTATGCTGGTACTATCGATACTTTTGGTTATAAAATTCCCACACCTGAGGAAATTCCACTCACTATAACAGATATATCTCATCCTAGATTTACATATGCAATTACTAAAATGTTGGGTGAGTCAGGTTTTTTGAATTACTCTAGAAAATTAAATTTTGAGTGTTGTATAGTTAGGTATCATAATGTGTTTGGACCTAGGATGGGGTTTAAACACGTGATACCACATTTAGCTGAAAGATTTTTAAGTAAAGAATCGCCTTTTCTTGTTTATGGTCATGATCAAACGCGCTCATTTTGTTTTATTGATGATGCAGTTGAAGGAACTGTTGCTGCCATGGAAAGTAATAATTCAAATGGTGAAATTTATCATATTGGGACTGAGATAGAAATTTCGATACTTGAACTTGTTAAAGAAGCGGGAAAATTCTTTAATTATGAAGGTGAATATAAAGATGCACCTACTTATCCTGGATCAACTCAAAGAAGGTGTCCTGACATAACAAAAGCTAAGACAGAATTAGGTTATAATCCTAAAATCAATTGGAAAGATGGACTTAAAACAACTCTTGAGTGGTATAAAAAATTTTTTATGAGTAAAGAGAAGGCATTTGAAAGTTCATTCAAAAAACCCGAATTATAATATGTATATTTTATTTAAAAGGTTTTTTGATATTTTATTTTCATCAATTGTAATTTTAATTCTTTTACCGTTGTTTGCCATAGTAATGATAATTCTAAAATTTACTGGTGAAGGTGAAATTTTTTATTTTCAAAAAAGAATTGGATTAAATAATAAACATTTTGAGGTTTTTAAGTTTGCTACAATGCTTAAAAACAGTGAAAACATGGGAGATGGAATATATACTTCTCAAGGTGATAAGAGAATATTACCTTTTGGTCACCTCCTTAGAAAATCAAAAATCAATGAATTACCACAAATATTTAATATTTTTCTTGGTACAATGAGTTTTGTTGGCCCAAGACCACTTATTGAGGAAACTTTTAATCTTTATAACAGTGAAACTAAATCTAAATTATTTGATTTGAAACCTGGTTTAACAGGTATAGGATCTGTGATTTTCAGGAATGAAGAAGAAATTTTAAAAAAGTCTAAAATTTCTCTTGAATTATTTTATTCTAAATTTATTTCACCATATAAAGGAAATCTTGAAGTTTGGTATTCAAATAAAATTTCATTTATAGTTGATTTTTTAATTATTTTTTTAACTGCATGGGTAATTTTTTTTCCAAAATCTGGTTTAGTATTTAGGTTTTTTAAAGACTTACCTGAAAAACCAGATTTTTTTAAATAAATTTTACACTTTTTTTATTACATAATCTACAATTCCCCATATAATTAGTTCATTTTCTTCTCCAATTTCAATTGGTTTATATTTTTTATTTTCAGCTTTTAAATATAATTTACCTTTTTCTTTTACAATTCTTTTTACTGTAAAGTCTCCATCAATAAAGCACACAGCTATTTTACCATTTTCTGGGCTCAATGATCTATCTATTACTAGTAAATCCCCATCATCTAGCCCTGCACC
>MDTG01302642.1_pt1 | contig 18095 bp, 29 predicted proteins | sample 811421 | NCBI WGS metagenome assembly MDTG01 (sample SAMN05326645, study PRJNA326480) | marine metagenome | isolation source: seawater | place: Pacific Ocean: South East | collected 2011 | reverse complement strand
TCAACTTTGACAGGAGATTAAATACAGATGACGCCAAATATGATTACTTTTATCGAAAAAAACACTACCAATAAGATTGTTGCTGGTGGACACGTAACAGAAAGCGGTGAGCCGATTACGAGCCCTTTCGAATCTATAGGCGTTGAATACCAGTTTGATGATGGCTCTACGTTAACAATGTTAAAAGAGGACGCACAAAGCGCCCCTGAGTTCACCCCAGTATGGAAATTAGACTAAGTAAGGTTTTAAAATGAAAAATAGAGTTGCATTGGTGGGTTTGCTTTTATTTCTGACAGCGTGTTCCCCATCACCGGCCATTGATGGTTTGGTTAGTAACGAAGATTTGATGGCAGAAATTGAAAGCGCTGCCCAAAGTGAAAACCCAAACTCTGGCATGATACCACTTGCATTGGACTTAGGTTCTTTGACTGAAAAGAAACTAATTAGTAAAGCTAGCGCTTCTAAAATACGGTCATTAACTAACTGCAAAAACTTATCAGGAATTGAATTAGGCTTTTTACGTGGCGAAATTACACATATTAATATTTCACCTTCTAATTGTGAATATGGTGAGTAAATAGATGCTTCAAGCATTAAATAAATCACAAACATCATTTGAAGATGGTTATTTAACACTTGTTGATGATCAGCACCGGGCAGGTGTGAAAGCTTGCATTAGTAGAGCGAGAGAGGTAAACGATAAGCCACCAGCCCTTACTGGTGATGAAGAAATCATTATTCGTATTACAGGGTAGTACCGCTGGTGGCTTGTTTGCATCAAATTAAAATGGCCGGTTCATCACAACCGGCTTTTTTGATGTACTGTCTTTTTTATGTCGCAGGCATCCTCGTGTATATAGTGGTTTTACACTAAGAGCATATGAAAGGAAATTAAAATGAAATTACACGTATTAAAGAAGTACCCTAATCGTTACTAAAGAAATGTTAGAGCAGGTTTCCCCTCACTTCAAGAGTCATTCTATTACTATATTACCGAACCGAAACTTTAATCATCAAATGAAGCCATTTATTTAAGGATAAGTAAATGGCTTCCCTGCCTTTATCTGTACAAACCGCTCGAAGTGTTACTTTAAATCATAGGCAAACTTATTAATAACAGGTGATTTATGAGTAACAAAACAATCCACGTAACATGCAAGTCAACAACAAGTGAAACATCTACGGCTGAAATTACTATCATAGATGCTGAGGATGGCCATATTGAAGGGCGCTTTACCCCATCAGAATTAGATGGGCAAGATGTTATGTTTTGGTTTGGTGAGTTTTTAAATGGCTCAAAAACAGACCTTAGCTTTACTATTCAAAAGCTAGATACAATTTCTATGATATCGCACGAAGATATTAAGCCTAAGCTTTCATCGCTTACTGCAGTCTCTGAGAGTGAGTATAATGCGTTTTTATCATCACTAGCTCGCTTTGCATCGGATTTTTCATTTGTTGACTGTCATGAGTATGGTGAAGCGTACCACTTAAATTCAGAGCTAATTGCTTATCATGAGGTGATCTGTCTTGGTACCGGTGTTTTCTACTTGAAGTTATAGTTTAATAATTGCTGCAGGCTCATCTGCAGCAATTGTTTCCATTAGTCGCTATCGCTCCTTGGTAATTATAAACTTGAGGGCATTAACCCCCCATTAGTAATACCCTTTCTTTATCTGCACGTTACCCCAAAACATATACATTATCTCTAACAAACATCGGGAGAGATTAATATGTTAAAAAATAAGCTAAAAAATGTACAGGGCATTATGGATTTACCACGCTATAGCTCTAAAGAGAAAGTGGAGCAAGTGTGCGAGCATAACGAAAGCATTTATCAGCAAATCATTTCGGAACACTTTGATAGTCGCAATGTTAGCTGTCATATCGGCCCTTCATCTTTTTGGGTTTATGCAAACACACTGGATGAGTGCAACCATGTGAAAGAGCTTGCGCGTTCTTATGGCTATAAAAACCTGCGAACTTTCCGCCCCCATACTACTGATGAAAATGGACACCGAATAGATGACCCTAAAGGGCTTTATGCAGTTGATATAAGCAGTTCAGGTGAATTAGTTATAGGTGAACCCGCCAAGAAGTTTATTAAACTACTTGAACCTTTTATAACCGCAGCTGAAGAAAAAATAATGTACGTATATGCTCATCTTGGTCGCGTTAATTTAAAGTTCAATTATCCTGATGCCGCTAAAGAGCTTAAAAAAGCACTCGATCAGGTTTTTAGCTATACAGAAAATAAAATAGAAAATTTTAAAGCTGATATCGAATTCTACAAAGAAGATGGAGCGTTCGATGTGTGGGTTGTTCATATCCATATTAAAGCACTATAAAGCGTTGTGCAGTCTATAAAGGGCTGCACAATTATTCCATTTTGAAATTATGCAAAGGTCGATATTAATGACAAAGCGATCAAAAAATAAAAATACATTCTTACTTCTAGATATGGAGTATTCAGAGCTTGTTGGCGTAAGTGATGAGTATGACAACCCAAGTGATGAACCCGCGATTTGCTGGGTTGTAAAACACAGTTCATACCCGTGCAAAGATAATGGTGAGTCAGGCGTGTACGACCATATATTTAACTTGGCAATGCTAGAGGGTTATATGCAAGATTCACCTCCACCAGCAGGGGTTGGTGAGCAGTTACAGGCATTAAGTGAAAAAGGTTATAACTATATTTTATTTAATCAGGGTTGTTAGTTATGCGTATTACAGAAGAGCAATATAAATTATTAGTAGACTTTTTCAATCATTGTTTCAACGTTTTCCATAATAGTAACGCTGATAACTTCAGCTGGTGGGCGGAAAAGTTAGATCAGAACAAAATAAGCTGGAAAATTCAAAATAGCGTCTCGGCTATTGCTACAAACAAAGACTCTAAGAACCTCTATTTAAGATCTCATTTAAGCAATAAAGGCGTTATTTTCGTTTAACCCATAACCCATCCCGATCACCATATTAAAGCGGTACCAAGTTTGACGCCTGGTATTGTTTTAATATGGCTTCACCTCTAATCGCTATTGCTCAAAAAAATAAATTACTTTAAGGAAATAGAGCCCCATCCTTTTTCTGCGTTAACACTGCGCTTTGATACCTTGAGTACATCAAAACAAAGAGCAAATAGGTAATAGCAATGTTTAATTATAATTCATGTTTAGTTTTTTCAAATCTCGTTTTAGCTGATGAGTACAACGGATTACCGGTATCTTCAATTGCCAATCTAGATGGTACTGACCTTGACGTTAGTAACGATGTTGATGCTTTCATCATTAATGCGGTAATGGCTGCGACTCAGTACGATGGAGAAGCGATTGATTTACACGCAACCCCTTGTTTCGAAAATGCAGAAGTAGGCTCTCGTACAGAGTTGCTTGAAACAACCCCTACCATGCTATCAAAAGAAATGGTGAAAGCTTTTCACGGCATTGTAGAGGCTGTGAATATCAAAGATAAACTGAATTCAGTTATGGCCATCAAATTAAATGAGTATTTTTCAATGCTTGATGGTGATTACTCACAACACTCAGCAAGAGTTAAGCAACTTATAGCCTAAGACTTTTTTAAACCAACTTATTGAGAGTAAACTATGGAATTGTTTTGCAATAAATGTCACACCCCTAATGTAACGGTTAAAGAGGGGCTTGTTTCGCCTGTAGTGTTAGATAGCGAGTGTGAATCTTTATACACGGGTGCATGTGCTGTCTGTGATGAGGATTTAATGTCAATTGAGATTTATTATTTCACCAAAGAAAACGGGCTTAATGAGCATAAGGGTTTTTTAGAGCTCATAGCAGAATGCCAAGAGGCTGGCTATAGCGTTGAGCAGTCAACTCTAAAGTGCAAACTTGATGGCATTGCGTTATTTGCAGGGAAAACCCTTGGTCAAGCTTGGGTTTATTGCTACGAGCACTTAAACGCTGGTGGTGATGTAAATACTGTTGAGCTTATTAAGTATTATGAATCTGAGTTTCAAAAAACCTTATTAAGCCATGGCAGTAAATCGCATTACACGGATAGTGCTTTTTTCAAGTTAAAAGGCGCGATGATGGGGAAAAGCGTTAAAGACATTTGCCTATATGCAACCAATGAAGTTCAAAGGCTAAACGAAGAAGCCTTAAACTCCTTGTAAACTGATTCACCTCACCTAATAAAAAACCAGCTAAGGCTGGTTTTTGCCATCAAAAGTGCCGGATAGCTAAGTGAAGCCCTACCATAGAGCCCGTTCTTATTCTGCAAACTTTAGCCTTTCCAGTACATTAGAATCATACCAATCAGGAGAGACTACCAATGAAAGATTTTTTACAAAGTGTTCAACACGAAATTGAGAAAAGCGAACGAGCACTTAACGGTTTAATTAAAAGTATTAAGTCAGCTGACAGTGATCGAAAAGACGAACTGAAAGCAAAAAAAGCTCACGAGAAAGCATACCTAGCTTTTTTCAAGAATATCGAAGAAGAATGCAATTTATTAGGTGAGAGCCACGGCATCGCTCTTCGTTGCTTAATCTTGGTCGGTGATGAGTTTTCGCAAGTTGATGGGGTTGCCAGAGATTCAGGTAAAAGTGAAGCCAGAGGTAAAACGTTACAGCTAGTGATGAACTACCTACTACGATAACCAACACCTGGGGCTTAACGGCCCCTAAATTTACAGTTATTTTTTTACGAGTAATGATATGGCTAAAATATTCAACAGCACACTAAGCAGAGTAGGCGTTAAATCTTTGCCTGAGACGTTTGATATGGATTTTATCAATCATATTTCATCCTATCTAAACATAAATTTAAAACACAAAGAGCAAGATTGGGATAGTTTCGCTGCTGAAGTGCATGATGAGTTTGATTCAAGGTTCGGTAATGAGTTTGTAACTAAGCACATAACAAAATTAAAAACATGGTAATTCACTGCTCTTCACCGGTGAAGCTTTTTAGTATGGCCATTTGATTTTTCGCTATCGCTCAATAAAAAGTTCCTTAAAGGAAATAAGTCCTCGCCACCAACCCCTCTTTTTCTGCGTCATTCTCCCCAGTTGTTACATTAATCCCATGGTCAAGCAGTAATCCCGCTGCGCTCTTAAATAGGAGTCCGTTATGGATTTTGAAAACTTATATCAATTGCAAGTTAAAGGCTTTTCATTTGAAGAGGCTAAGCAGCTTGATTCTCGCGGTATTAAGCATAATGACGCACAAGCCCTTTCTGATTTTTGCGAAGAGCAAGAGGCAGAGGCTGAGCGTTTAAATGACCTTGAATCACGCGGGTTCTTTCACGGGACTGATAACCCTTATCTTATCGAGCAAATTGAGCGTAGAGAGGCCGAAGATGATCGAATGCAAATGTTCATGAATGAATACTAAGGTGAGCGCCTTCGGGCGTTCTACTTTTAAATTGTGAGGTTGTTATGGATATTGAAATACTAAATAAAGCACATGCAAATCTTGATGGTAAAGGTATCGGTTCGCGCATTACAAATAATACATTATATGTCGTTTTAGATGACGTTGAACTTGAGCTAGCAGAGTTTGAAATAGAGTATCAACCGAAAGAGTTTGATGAGTAAAAGCAAGTCTTCTGAAGAGGGCATCACTAACTAAAAGGTAAAATAAAAATGATAAAAACAATTTATGGTTTAACAGGTGCGGTAGTCATATTATTTTCTGCTGCTGCCATTGGCGTTATTGGTAATAGCCAGAGTAAGGCAAGTAACTTTCAGTTAAACGCGATTACGTGCAGTATAGAAGGGCGCTGCCTATCTCTATTGAAGTTCGGTGTTAACCCAGACTTATATCAAAGCGATGTTAATTATCGCAAAGTGATTAATAAGAAGTATATGGCCGCAGTTATGAGAAATAGCACACTGGCCCCAGAAGTAGCTCAATTCACCTTGCAGTATGGATTTAGACGTAGTGTTGATGTATCACTGGATGTGTACGAGGTTTTACACCGATTGGCACAGAATAGCTAATAGCTTCTAGCGGTCTTTTAGGCCGCAATTACTTTGAGGACATCATGAAGCCACTTACCGTATTAGACGTATTAAACAGTAGTAACAAGATTTTCAATATAATCGGGGATGAGTACGAGGCTCTTTATTTAGAGCAAGATACAGGCCGCGTTAAAGCCAGGCATATTAACTCGGGCATAAAGGTATCGCTACACCCACAAAAGCTAACAGACTAATCTATAAAGTAAGCCACCAGCTGGTGGCTTAACCCCTCTAAATATCAAGTTTCGCTATCGCTCAAACAATTTATTAATTTAAGGGTAAGAACTTAGCTTTTAACCCCGCCTTTATCTGATGCTTTTTATCCGGTTGCTATCTTGAACTTAAGATAACAAGCAGGGGTTGATGTCATGGATAAAGTAGAGAAAACAATTAATACGCTTAAAGCGCTTTTTAAGAAAAGCTACATAATTAACAGTGGCCTAAGTGGTAAAGACTCCGCTGTATTGACCCACTGCGCTGTTGAAGCTTTAAAGCAAGCCTACGAAGAAGATCCTGGGTGCCGTGGCGTTCTTCACATAAGCACTACCAATACCAGCATTGATAATTTTGAGATCCACAACTTCATTATGAAGCTGCACAAAGCTGCCCGTGATTATGCAGAAGAGTACGATCTCCCAATCTACACGAAAGAAGTTAGACCCCAGCTCCTTTCTTTACCTTTTTATGATTACATTGGCAAAGGCAAGCTTTTACGTACAATGCAAACAGCAGCTCGTGGACGTGACTGCACAATTGATTGGAAGATAACCCCTGCAAAACAACACCTTAGAGAATTATCAGAGAAATATCAAACAGAAAACATTGTTTCTATTAGCGGTACAAGGGACAGCGAAAGTGTATCTCGTGCTAACAATATTGCTAAACGAGGAGAAAGCATCGATGTAATCGTTAAAACTGACCTAGGCCTGACGCTTGCCCCAATTAAAGACTGGACAACGAACGATGTCTGGGGGCTTATCGGTAAAATCGAAAATGATGAGGTAGAGTCATTCATTGATATACACGCTGTTGAGCTAAGACGTCACTACAGCGCCGGTAATGGCGGTACATGCGACATTTACTTTGGTGATAACAAATCAAACTCTAAAAGCTGTGGGAGCCGTTTCGGGTGTACCCTTTGTAGTTTGGTTAAAGAAGACCGTAGTTTACAAAATCAAATAGAGTTGCAGCCGGAAATTTATGGTTACATGCAGCCATTCGTTGATCTACGTAAATTTATGAATGATTCCCTTTTCGATATGGAACGCTCGCGCTCTTTAATTGGCCGTCAAGTTTTAAAAGGTTCTTGGGTCAAGGTTGGTTTTAACCAATACAGCTTGGATTATAGAAAAGAGCTACTTCGTTATGTTCTTACTATAGATGCAAACGAACAGATGGAAGCTGAAAGGCTTGGTATCGCTCCGCGCTTTCAGTTGATTGGTTATGATCTAATTGTTGCCATACAGTTTGCATGGGCGCGAGAGGGTTCTGAGCCTGTGCCTGCTGAAGCTATCCGTATTTGGCATGAGGTTCACACCAGCGGTAAGCGCTACGCTATACCTGAAACATCTAGCGTTGATTATGAGCGTCAGGCGCTTAACTTTGGCTCCCTTAGCTATATAGGGGGTGCTGAGCGCCATGAGTATCGTTATGTTGATTTGAATAACCTTAGTGAGCTGTTCGATACTAAATTCAACGGCCTTATAGCTGATGACCGCGAGAGAGGGGTTTTCCCATGCCATCAAACGGTACTTGATGGGCGTCTTCAGTATGTGACACCTTTCAAGGAATCTAAGCGAAATCGTATAGACCCTTATCTGGCAGAGCAGTACGTAAATGAAATTTACTTTGACTTGGAAGCTGGTGGTGCATTCGATGCCTGTAACGAGTTATGCCCAACATTCATCGTAAAAGACCTTCTATTTAACGAGGTTGTCACCATACGTAAGGGGGGGATGAACCGCTTACACCAAGACTTGAAACGTGCACAAGTGTATAGCGCCATAGGGTCTGCTAAAAGAACAGGCTCAGCAGGTATTATCGACTCGATTGTGTTGGCTCACAGTGTTGCAGAGGGGGACTTTAACACCATTACAGATGCGAGTAATGATGTCGATGAAGTTCAAATGGCGCTAGGCTTTTAATTACCCCACAAATTATGACGGGATGTATAGGATACCTACACCCCGTCCTTTTTATGACAAACCCCAGAATTAATTTACCTTTATATCAAGTTCAAAAATCGGAGTATTAAACAGTGAAAAATAAAAAACTATGTACAGCAACAGAGCTGCTTGTATCGGCTAAACGTGATTTTCTACCTGCCGTCTCTAGTGCGATTGTTGACTCAATCAAGGCAGGAAGTACGAAAGACCTTGAGAGCGCAGTCGGGGCCATTATGGTCGCGGCTCCTGACACCAGAGTAAACGAGCTTTTAAGAGCGTTGGTTGATGAGGTTGCTAAAGCCAATAAAGCGTGATGGGTTGTAGGCATACCAAATCTGTTCGTTTAAGGAAGTAAAAAGGTTTACGCCTTTTTCTGCATACAAAGCACCGGCTGTTACATTGAGTACATGGTAACAAATCAATGTGAGGGTGTTATGAGTGAACAAGCGGATAGTGGTAGCTTCATACCTGGTTGCAAACTTTGTCGGGCGCTTAATGATGGCCTATGTGATAACTACTGCTCAATGGACAAAGCGCAAAGAGTCGCGTTCATGCAGAAAAATAAGCATTTGTTTCGGTCTGGTGCGCCCGTTCAATCAATGAAGCAAGGTGAATCTGATGAAAACTAAATACTGTAAAAGTTGTGAAAATGTAATTACCCAACCTGATTACGCTAATGCAATGCGAGGGATTATTGCAGAGACGGGGGTGGGGCTTCACAAAGCAACTCAGCACGTAATAGATAATGACATTAATTGTGTGTCTTGTTATTTAATTGCAACCAATAAAACGAACACCTCTGAACAATACATCCATGCGCTGGTGGCCGTGTGAAGTAAGCCTTTTGCTGACGGGTTTTATGCGTTTGATACATTAAACCCATCAGCAATAAAGTTTAAACAAAGGGGCTTAACCATGAATACTCGTAATTTAGCAATACAAGCAATTAGTTATTTAAACTCACTGGATGGTAATGATATTCCAGACTGTAAAAAGTGGTTCGATAAGAGAGAGCGTGAATATGCCGCACTTCTAAAGCTAAATAAAGCAGGGCTTGGTGCGACAATGGCCGAACTTCAAAAGATGGCCGATGAGCCTTTGAAAGACCAATATGCTAAAAAAGTAATTGCTCAACTTAAGAAAATTGACTTGAGAGTAAGCGAGCTTGATAAGCGCAAAGATGGAATTGATAAAAACCCAAGCATGTGGAAAAATTTCTTCTCAGGCTTAGAGTCAGTTCCTACCTATAAGTGTAAGCAAGCTTTAGATTCAATTGAGTCTCAAACTAACAAGCTAGCCAGTAAAATGGATGAGCTACTAAAGTCCATAACCATGGAGCAAGCTGAAAAATTTGGCTACCCAGTTATCGGACTTGATGAAAGCGACTTTAATTAGTCGCTTTGCCATTCTTACAGGGTCTATCGACCCAAGTTAAATAACATGTCTTTAAGGAAAGTAAGCTAGCTATTAACCCTGCCTTTATCTGCGCGAATTACCTCTGTTGTTACATTAGAACCATCAAAACAAAGAGGAAGTCACAATGAAATTCACACTATACCGCGCTACTAAAAAGTTCATGAGCACACTGAATCACGATGATTCTAACCTAACCTTGCACCGTAACAGAAGTCATGAAGGGCTTGGTGAGGAGGGGCTAGCTAGAATGGTCGCTTCAGCTCAGGAAATGCTTGATAAAGGGCACCTGATACCAGCAGCAATCGTTACCACAGAGTTTGATGGCGTTTACGAGCTTACTAATACTATTCAGCATAATTGGGTAGATAACGAGGGTGTAGAGGTTATTGATGAATCAACATTTTTATCATCGACTTCCGTAGGTGATATTTTTACAGACGAAAACAACCAAGCATACATTGTTACTTGTTTTGATATCGTACCAGTCGAGTTTAATTTCAAACAAGCTGCTTAACCAAGAGTTATACGCTCCCTTTGGCCACCATTGCTGGTGGTCTTTTTTTGCCTTGCATTCGCTATCGCTCATAGCGTTGATTTGAATTAAATGAATGTTAGGCCTTGTACTTTTTCTGCGGCTCACCCTCTGTTTGGTACTTTAGTTATCAAGGGGCAGGCAATAAGCAAGCTCAATTTAACAACATTACTCAGGAGTAATTATCATGGCAATTTTCAATTCTATTAAATGCGAAATCATTGGTTATCACGCAAACAACACTGTGACTATTAAGTCATGTGGTGCTGTTAAATTAGTTAGCCAAAGCGAAGTAACTATCGAAATGGTTGAGTCATAATGACTCAACCCATCAGTGATAGTGATGCGCAATCGCTTAATGAATGTGACGCATTTGACTTGCTCGATTCAATATTAGAGCAGCCCGAACAATTACAAAACGCAGTGACATTAAAATCTTTGCGTGAACGAAATGAGGAGCTTAAGAATGGCGGGGAGGAATGTATTGAATGAAAAGCTTACTGGGTTACTCGCTGGTGGAGTTAAAGCATCATCAATTGTCGGAACCGGCTATAAAAACGCCAAGAAAGTAGCGAGTGAGTATATTCGTACTCAAATAGCGAATGCTGACTTATCGGAAGAAAATAAGGTAAGCACAGTTCTTGTTACTTCATCTGGTGCTGCATTCAAAAAAGAATCACTAGCAACAAGCAGTAGAGCGTATAACAAGCTTAACCAGGGTGATAGTGATTTATTTTATAATAAGAAAATTACTGACTTTGGTGTGTGGCCATCAGCATTCGGAGATGGCTACGAGATATACGTAGTTGCAAAATAACAACCTCATCCCAACCAGGCATTTACTGTAAATCGGTAAGTGCCTTTTTTTCTATTTCGCTATCGCTAAATATAAACTATCAAATTAAGGGCTGTGGCTCTTTATCTGAACACATAGTTTGTTTTGTTACCTTTATTGTATAAGCAATCACTATGGGAAAGATTATGCCAAGCCTAATAAATAGAACACTTACTGAGCACAGAGGCTCGCCAAGAATTTATCTAGATGATGCCATTTTAGATGAACTAGAGGTTGATTCTGAAAATCCTTTTTATGATCGAATATGGCAAGACGATAAGCTTATACTTCGTCTTAACCCTAATGGTAAGTACAAAATAAGTTCAAAAGCTAAAAACAGTAGCCGAGTTCACGTTATTGATATAAACCTTGCTAAGTTATCAGAATTGTTTGATCTAAATTCTAAGCTTCGAATAGCTATAAAGAAAGGCTCTATAATAATAAAGCGTCACGCAATCGAATCAGCGATAAAGTTGAGAGAGTCTAGCTTTCTAAAAGCGCTAAGCCAAAATAAATTAACAATGGCTTCTCTTTGTCATGGTGGCGGATTGTTAGATCACGCCATGCACTCAGGATTTAAAAAAGCCGACATTAGTACATCGGTTTCTTTTGCCGTGGAAATTGATGATAGATATTTAAATTCAAGCATCCGAAATAACCCTCATTTGTTTAATGATCAATCTGTGTATATAAATTCTGACATAGCTGATGTTAACCCACACAACATGACTCAAGTTAACGTCCTTACAGCAGGTTTGCCCTGCACAGGTGCATCTTTGTCGGGTAAATCTAAAAACAAGCTCTCGTTTGCCGAAGAGCATGAAAGTGCTGGAGCGTGTTTCTTTAGTTTTTTAAATATTGTTAAAGGTTGTGGGGCTGCGCTGGTGGTGCTGGAAAATGTGAAACAATATATCGGAACAGCTTCCTTTGCTGTTATAAAATCGGTTCTTGGTTCACTGGGTTTTGACCTGCTTACAGATGTTTATGTGGGAACAGATTTTGGAGCAACCGAAAGACGCGAGCGAATGGTTTGTTTAGCCCTCAGCAAAGGTTTAAATAAAAGCAACGTTTTAAGTAGTATCAGTGAGCACCTAGAGGGGTTGAAAACACCTAGCACTCCCATAGCGGATATTTTAGATGACGTACCCCTAGATCACCCGTCTTGGAAAGAAGTGGAATATTTAAAACTTAAAGAGGAAAAGGATCGAAACTTGGGGAAAGGCTTCAGAATGCAATTGCTTGAACCTAGTGCTGAAAGCTGCGGTGTACTAGGGGCTGGCTATGCTAAGGCACGTTCAACGGAAGCGAGAATGCTCCACCCTATAAATAAAGCTTTATCAAGATTGTTCAACAAGCGTGAGCATGCCCGAATCAAGAAGGCACCAGAAAGTATAGTTGATGGGCTATCAGAAACAGTAGCGCATCAAATATTAGGTAATGGTGTCATTGTTAGTTTATTTGAGGCATTAGCTTACAGTATCGGGATAGTAGCAAAGCGGCTACTGCCTCTACCGGCAACGCTAGCTGCATAATTATAAAGTAAAGCCACTGAGGTGGCTTTAATATCACTATGACAATACGAAACACCTGCCTTTTTCTGCGCAACCCCTGCTTATTGATATCTTAGTTATATCAAAAGTAGGAGGTTCTAATGTCAGTATCAATTTTAAGTAACGACCAAATATCACAGCTCGCAAATTTTGCACAAGATAACATGCTTGGTTCTGCAAATTTAGTAGGTGAGATACTTCATGCTCAAAACCTTAAAACCAACAATGCTCGTTATAGCGAAAGTGAGCAAGCTGCTTTTACATTAAGCAACAGTCTTGCAGATCGAAATGAAATATACAGCCTCACAAAATACTACACGAGCAATAGCTGGCATGAGCTTTCAGGCTCTAAAGCTGGCGAACTGATAACACGAATCACAAGAAATGCAATATGGCCTATCACTAAGACGCAAACGTATGACCGCGCAATCGGCTTAGAAGTTATCTGTAGTGGCTATTCGTTTTCAGGGAATACTTACCTAGTAGGTGAGAGTAGTAGCTATATGATGGAGGTGATGTTTTTCAACTCTGATATCAATGAATGGCAAGTTACTCACATTATGAAAAATTCAGTTTCATTTTTAGATCCTTGTGATGGTCACTTCCAGTTATCCATTGAGCAAGTTAAAGGTGTTAAAAGTGAGCTGGACGAAATAAATAGAAAGAAAATTGCAAAGCGTAATGAAGAAATAGAAATTAATTTACTTAAGCGCGAACAATTTAAAGAAAAGTTTTCAGCGGTTAAACCTGATAATGCAAAAGCTGTTTTGATTGCTGAGCTTCTTGAAGATGATTGCGGCATAAATGATGACTACTACGGAAGTAAAACAGCCAAGAGAGTTCTGCTTGGTTTTTCAAAGCATAAAAGAAATCTGTTCCCAGAAATGCGAAAGGCAGCGGCAACATTTCCTGAGACTAAATTTCTAAGTGAATGCTCAGCGGAGTGTGAACATCGTGAAAACTACTCTATGGGTAGAGGAACATACCTTACACAAGGTTCAACATATTCAGGCTGGGTCATTCGCAAAGAAGTGATCTATGACGGAACAATTAATGAAGCTGAAATTATCCACTCAGATTACGGCAGTAACTTGAAGCCAGTTAATCTTTGTAAAAAAATCAAAACCTCAAAACATAAAACGCATTCTGGTGAAGTCACCGTAACAGGTGAGTTACTTACTTATTCCTTAAATGAAGATCTTTCTTTTGTTGATAGCTCTGAATTAAAAGCCGCTGGGTTTAAAAATAAAGGCGGTGAATGGGTGGGAGAGAAAGGAACCGTAAGCCCCGCTTTTCTAGCTTCAGTATTCACTGATGGCTGTGCAGGGTTGTTTTAACTATGAATGGCCTGACTGTGAAGGTTGGGCCACAACATCTGCTTATCCACCCCCGCAAAGAACACTTTGTACTATCGTACTCCCGTGTTCTCCAGAAAAAGCATAAAAAACTATCCGCACTATCGTACTTTATAGTTTCTTATGTTTCTTGTACTAGGTATGTTACTGAACGTACTGTAACGCAATACAATAAGCCACTGTAACACTTTTTTTAAAGGTAACTGTAACGATGTTTTTGTGCGGGTTTAAGACAGGATCGAACTTTATTTTTATGTATAAGAGACAGGTTGTGTATCAATATTAATACCGTTTCAGACGTGTTTTTTTAATGGGTTTTATTTGCCGTTAAATGTGAATTAAAACCTTTAAAGCAAAATATAAACTCTTAAATGTAAATAAATATAAATATCAGCAGTTTAATAGGTTACCTGTGATGGATCTTAATATAACTTGAGCAAGGTCTATTCGCGGTGGCGATAGTAGGTTTTCAAATTTGTAATAATCAGTTTGAAACAACTTATTTAGGAAAATAGAGCTATATTAAGTGAACATAGTCAATTGACCTTTAGTGCTTTGCTCTTGGTGAATTGTAATTGTGCGTTTTGTTTAATTAACTTGATATCTCGCATTAATTTTTGATTTAAGAATAAAAGAAATTAATTCACAGGTTCTAGTGTAATAACAAAAACAAAGCCTTAAGAAGTTGGAAAAATAATGATCATATACACAGAAACACACTTAAATGAAGTTGGGAAATATTTAATTCCCAAAATTGATGAATGCCTTTCGTGCAGGTTTAACTTAGATGACATAGGAGAGTTTGTTTCAACCTTAGCAGGTTTTAACAGTCATACGGATTTGGTTAATGAATTAAAGCGAAGCCCTGTGGATCTAGGTCATGACAATGTGGGTGACAGGGCTTTTGATTTATTACCAATAAAGCACAATCTAACTCTAACAAATGTGCAAAAGGAAAAACTGATTTCTATCTGTAATTCAAACCCAGTTGAAATCATGTACTCCCCTGAATGTAACTTCCCAGTTTCGAGCGTTCTTGATTTTCTGGGACCAGAAACACAAAACCCTCTTTTACAACTAAAGAAAAATGCTATTGATTTTTTTAATCTATCTAGGCCGCTTAAAACTCATTTTAACAAGTACCCAGATATGTATTTGGAAGCAGGTTGCGATATTGATGAAGCAATCGAAGATTACATTGAGGAGCATATAAATACTGGTTTTTGCTGCGATAAAGCTAGACAAGAAGGACTAAGCGAAAAAACAATAAGTGAGCTTTATTGTAAATCCGTAAAAGAATGGCGTGTAGCTAATAAAGACAAAATAGAAGATATGAAAGCTTATGCTTTACAACAAACTGCTGCGGGTTGTTATTCGTACTTACTTGAGGCTGGAGGGGTTGTTGAGTGCGAATCTTTTAAGATTTCAACGGTACAATGCAGTGATGAATTCAGAGAAAAGTTAATAGCAAATTTTTCAGAAAATAGCACATTAATCTATTGGAGAACGATAAAACCAGACACTCAGTTTCTTTTGGAAGGTGAAAGCTTAGGGGGAGATTTTATCGCTACACAGATACTTTATATTGGTGTCTTAGATGCCGGTAAGTTTACAGCGATAGGTACAGCGAGCAGTTTTACATTAAGGTTTTTTTATTCACATGAATCTTCTTTATTATACACATGCGATGCCCACTCTGCTTGCATGAATGATGTTTATAAAGAGATAAGAAAATACCTAGCAAAAAATAAAATGTCATGGTCAGAGTTTATTGAAAGTATGTCAGAAGATTTTGAGTCATGTATAACAAAGACTTGGAGTAGAAAAAATATTTTTGACGATGACCATGTAGATGCATTTTCAGTTGGATTGTTAACAAAAGAATTCCAGCCTATGAGAGATGACACACTTGAAATTGATAGGTTTTATGAATCAACTCGTGCGCCTGAGATTTTTGACTCCTGCATTTTATTGACCGAAGTTTGCGGGGCTAGGCAAGTAGATGCAACAGTGAATGTGGCTAATGCGGACAACTTTATAGAGTTGAGTAAGGGTGAGCGACCACGTATGTCTGATGATGAGCGAATAACAAAAGCTCGACAGGTTAAGTTTTCCGAGTGCTTGGAGGGCGTTTTGAAAGGGAGTAATGTTACTCTGATTTGTTACGACCCTTGGTCACACGCGCTTAGCTAATAGAAAGGCTTGCTAAGCAAGCCTGATTATTTAGGTGTTTTTAGATTAAAAAAGGCTGGTTGTGGACTTATTTACTCGTTAGCTATCTTTTTTGTGAATCGAGTTAGCGCTTTCTTGTGCGAACTGATGATATTTAGCTCTAACTTTACTGATATCAGCCTTGTTAGCAATAGGGAATCCTGTTGCTTCTTTATTGCCACATCTACGTTTTCCATAATGCTTCGAAGCTGTTAAATCATTACCATGACCAACTAGACATGCTATTTCCTCTAACGGATATCCTGCAGCTTTTAAGTTAGCAATAAACTGGCGTCGAGCAGTATATAAAGTGATCCTGTTATCTCTCGGGTTCTTGAAAACATGATTAACGACATCATAAAATCGCCTTCTACATGATTCATAGAAACGGGAGTAAGTAGTTGGGTTACCTTTATTATCAATTGGTTTAGAGGATAGGCTTAAAGCTAATCGAACGAAGTTTATATTTATCTCATTCAAGGAAGACAAGCCTAAATATCTGTACTCTCCATAACTACGGCCATTTGTAGCTTTTGCATTTTTTACTTTTAATACAGGTGGCTCTAAATTTATACCTTCTTCAACCGGTGATTCACTAAGTATTTCAGCTGTACTCCACTCTATCGGCCTTAAACCTGTTGCAATAGAGGCGTTAAACATACAAACCAATGCTTTGTCATATGTTGGCGCGGAAGAGCTGCCACCACTGGCTATAAGGTATTTAGTAAGTTTTGTTCTTTCAGCTTCGGTTATTGACTTTTTCTTTTTTGAAGAAGTTAGATTGAGTATGCTTTTTTTAGTTGTATCTATATGGTTGACATCCATTGCTCCTATGCTTGCGGATAGTTTTTCTTGGTTTGTGATATCAAAGTAATATATCAAGCTAGCCTTCAATTGACGCCAGTTAGACTGACTTTTATTTTTTGTTTTTTCTAAAAAAAAAGAAATAAACCTAGGGTCATTAGCCATCATCTTCTCGCCTGTAGCGGCTTCAAAGTTTGCCACCATAGACTTAGCGCGCTCAATGTATGCTCGCTTTGTTGAGTCACTTTTTGTAGGTTTTTCTTTAATCATAAAATATATCGATGTTTTTTTTTGATGTTAACAAAAAATATTGGGTCGGACTTAGACTAAATGCCAAAATAATCACTTTTCCATTGATGGCCTTTAAAAAAGCTTGTTTACTATTGCTAAATAAAAGCATCAAAGGAAAAATCTCAGCAAAATACTAAGAGGCAAAGAAATCTTTTAAAGGTATAAAAAATCCGTTAACGGATTTTTATTTACGCTAAGAATAACTTTGCTCTTTTAAGCGCTCATAAAATTAAGGGGTTGCAGCTGTTGGTTTTTACTAAGGCAAGGTGTTTTTAGTCGCTGTTTAGCAGTTTTGTTGAACGTTTTATAGCCAAATATTTTCTAAAGAGTGTCTATGCGGATTGCAAGAAAACTTATAACACCAATTTTTATTGCTTCCTTTCTGAGTGGTTGCTCAACGTCAGGGAGTAAACTTGTCGTTCAAGAGTCGGACCCAGCTATAAAACAGTTGCTGTCTGTGGCAGAAGATATTGCCGCACATGAAAGGCAGTTGTATGAAATAGAGTCAGCAAGGTATATAGAAGTTAATAAGGATAAAATAGGCTCTTTTGATATGCATTTTTTGCCATCATTAGAAAAGTTTTATCCATTAGGTGATCAATGGGTTGGTCCTTTAGAGCCATTAATAGAGGATATCACTAAGTTAGCAGGGTTAAATCAACCGAGATACCTTAACGTAAAACCTTCAAACCCAATAATTGTTTACGTAGATACTAAAAGAAGAAAGTTAATCGAGATATTAGCGGATGGCGGGAATCAAGCAAGGCAACGAGCTGTTGTAACCCTAAAAGTTCGTGAGCGATTAATTCAGGTGGAATATGCAAACGATTAAGTGTCAGGTGCTCAGTCTAGCCTTTCTTTTTTCAACCTATGCTGTGGCGGGTGATGACTTGCCAAGTGAGGCTGTTTTGCTTCTTGATGAATCAATAAAAGGTAAC
>MDTG01192915.1_pt1 | contig 18098 bp, 19 predicted proteins | sample 811421 | NCBI WGS metagenome assembly MDTG01 (sample SAMN05326645, study PRJNA326480) | marine metagenome | isolation source: seawater | place: Pacific Ocean: South East | collected 2011 | reverse complement strand
TCGGGGCGGTGGACGGCCGCCACTCCGAGCTCGCCACCATCACCGGCGCGCCGGTGCTGTTCCGCGACCGGATCATCGTGCCGGTGTCCTCCTCCGGCGTCGGCCGCGGCGCCGATCCGCGCTACGAGTGCTGCGTCGAGCACGGTGCGGTGGTGGCCCTGGATGCCGCGACCGGCCGCAGGCTGTGGACCTACCACACCATGGGCGAGGCGCAGTACAACGGCCGGGTCAACCGCCTCGGCGTGCGGCTGCGCGGACCGTCCGGCGCGCCGATCTGGTCGACGCCGACCGTCGATCCCGGACGGGGTCTGGTCTACGTCACCACCGGCCAGAACACGTCGCTGCCGGCGACGGACACCAGTGACGCGGTGCTGGCCCTCGACGTCGACACCGGCGAGCTGGTCTGGTCGTTCCAGGCGCTGGCCAACGACGTGTGGATCATCGGCTGCCGGGGACCGGGCGAGGCATCCACGCCGAACTGCCCGAGTCCCGAGGACAGCGTGCTCAAGGACTTCGATTTCGGTGCGGCCGCCGTGCTGGTGCCCCGGCCGGACGGCAACGACCTGCTGCTGGCGGGGCAGAAGTCGGGCGACGTCTGGGCCCTCGACCCGGACGACGGCAGCCTGATCTGGCGCGAGACCCTCTCCCAGGGCACCCCGCTCGGCGGCATTCACTGGGGGCTCGCCGTCGACGACCGGCGGGTGTTCGCGCCGGTCAACGACCCGGCCCGGGACCGGCCGGGCTACACCCCCCGGCCAGGCATGTACGCCCTGGACATCGACACCGGCGAGGTGCTCTGGAGTCAGCCGGCGGTGCCCGACTGCCCGGACGCCCGGCGCGAGCGCTTCCCGCTCTGCGGCGAGCGCTACGGGCTGTCGGCTGCGCCCCTGGTGGTGGACCGGACCGTGGTCGCCGCCGGCGTCGACGGCCGGCTGTACGTGTTCGACGCGGCCAGCGGCGCGGTGGTGTTCGCGTTCGACACCCTGGGGGACTTCGACACCGTGAACGGCGTTCCGGGGCGGGGCGGCAGCATCGACAGCCACTCGGTGTTCGCCGGCGCCGGGATGGTGTTCGCGGCCTCCGGCTACGGCAGCTTCGGCCAGCCGGAAGGCAACGTGCTGCTGGCGTTCCGGCCGAAGGCGGCGCCGGCCGCCGCTACAGGGCCGTGAAGTACACGCCGACGCTGCTCGCCCATCCCACCAGCCAGACGATGGAACGCAGGGTCGCGAGATCGGCGATGTAGCACACCCCGTGGGCGATGCGCGCCGCCAGGAAGGTCACGGCCAGCAGGTCGACGGCATTCTGGGGCGCCCCGGCGACGTGGGCGACGATCACGCCCGCGGCGAACAGCGGAAAGGCCTCGTAGCTGTTCTGCTCCGCCCAGTGGGCCCGGCGCGACGCGCCTGCCACGCCTGCCAGAAACTGCCGCGGGGCCCGGTTGTCGTAACGCTCCCCCGTCGACCCCGTTCCGTTCACCTTGGCGTAGCCGACCCAGACCAGCGGCAGGATGCCGGCGGCGAGTACGCACCAGAATGCCAGTGTCATGTTCGTTCTCCTCGTGCTGATGGTGGCTCGCCGGGTCGGCCGGGGCCGGTTCCCACCGGCGCGCCCCCGGGCGGCCCCGGATTGCGGCCCGGTTGGCAAATTGCGACCTACGCCAAGGTGCGGGCCGCCGGAATTATCTAATCTCCCGGAGGCGCAGCAAATGGACGGCGGTGGGCGGCATGGAGCGAACGGAGGCGGATTCACATGAGCCCATCCCGGGTCGTGATCGAGCCCTTTCCGGCCGTGTGCTGCTCGCCTGCGCGGATGCCGCCGAGGGGCGTCGCCTGGAAGGGCTGCTGACCGCCGCGGGACTGGGGGTGACGCTCACCGGCGACACCGAAGCCGCGGTGGGCCGGGCGCTGCAGACGGCATTCGACCTGATTTTGCTCGACCTCGAGCTGGCGCCCGCCGACGGCACGTCCGCCGTCGAGCTGCTGGAGGCCGTGGGCCACGACGACCCGCGGCTGGCGCTGACCACGGACGCGGGCCCCGGTGTCGCGCCGGACGAGGGCTTCGCGGCCGCGCTTCCGCGCAACGCCGACGCTGACCAGGTCCTCGACTGCCTGGCCCGCCTGCTGCCGGCCGCCTCCGCGGACGGCTGGCGCGGATCCGGCCGCTGGCGCGACACGGAGGCGTTCGCCGAGCTGGTCGCCGATTACCTCGGCGAGCTGCCGGACGTCGCCGGGGAGCTGCGCCGGGCGCGCGACCAGGGCGATCTGGAGGCGGTCGCCGGCATCGCCCACCGCGTCAAGGGCACGGCGGGCAATCTGGGCCTGGACGGGCTGTCGACGGCGGCGGCGACTCTGCAGCAGGCGGCCCGCGGCGGCAGCGCGGTCGACGACCTGCCTGTGAGGTCGGCGTTCGCGGCGCTCGATGCCGAGCTGGCCGCGTTCGGGACGGGCACTGATCCGATGGCATACGAAGCAGGAAGGTAGCGACGCATGAACGTGTTGATCGTGGAAGACGACGAGCAGGGACGGCGGTTTCTCTGCGGGGTGATCGAGCATCACTGGCCGGATGCGCGCATCGTCCAGGCCGTCGACGGCAAGACCGCGCTCAAACTGTTCGCCCAGCATCCCCCCCAGGTGACCCTGCTGGACATCGAGATCCCCAAGCTCAACGGGCTCGACGTGCTGGAGATCATGCGGGCCTTCCGGCGCGATTCGTTCATCGTCATGGTGTCGGGCAACAGCTCCATGGAGAACGTCAAGACCGCGACGGACATCGGCGTCGACGGTTTCCTGGTGAAGCCGTTCGAGGAGCGCAAGGTCATCGACGCCCTGCAGCGCTACACCCGCCGCCACGAGCAGCAGGCCAAGAAGGTGGCGGTGGTGGGCCAGGGCAAGAGCCTGAGCCTGGACTGATGCCCATGCGGTCGCTGGCGGGCCGGCTGTTCGCCAATCGGCCGATCCGACGTTCCATCGCCCTGAGCTTCGAGCTGCTGTTCGTCATTCCGGCGGCGGCGCTGGCCATCGCCCTGGCCTGGCGGGCCGTGGACGACAGCCGCCAGCAGCTCGAAGCCCGCATGGCCGACAACGCCCAGGCGGTGGCCCGGGCGACCGAGGACTTCCTGTCCCGGCACCACCAGAGCGTCGAGCTGCTCGCCACCAATCTGTCCGACGGCAACTGGGACGGCCGGCGCGTGCAGAATCTGCTGGACCGGCACATGGCGGCCTTCGACGGCCTGCTGAGCGCGCTGGTGGCCGACCGGGACGGCGTCATCACCTTCGTGGCCGTGGCGGACCGCATCCGCGAGCGGACACCGGAGATGGACCGGCTGATCGGCGACTCCGTGGCGGATCGGGACTACTTCACGTCGGTGCGCGCCACCGGGCAATCCTTCGTGTCTGACGCCTTCGAGGGGCGCGGCATCGGCAACGACTGGCTGGTCGCCATGAGCGCGCCGATCGAGGCCGGCGGCGCCTTCGCCGGCATCGCCGAGGTGTCCCTCGACCTGTCGGGCATGGCGGAGATCTGGGAGGCCCATCGGCGGATCGACGGCGAGGACCTGGCCATCGTCGACCAGCGCGGCCAGTTCGTGTTCTCGACGCTGCCGGCGCACGGCGACGTCGGCTGGCTCGGCGCCGTGCTGGCCGGCGGCGGCGAGGTCGGCGTCGGCGAGGCCGGCATTCCCCAGGCGGACGGCGGCCGGGTCGACCATCTGCTCGCTTCCCACCGGCTGGACAACGGCTGGCACGCCGTGATCACCCTGCCGTCGTCCCACCTGCACGCGGTGGTGTGGGACGAGATCGAACGGGTCGCCCTGTTCCTGGCGATGGTGGTGGTGGTGTCCGGGATCGCCGCCCGGGTGGTCAGCCGGCGCATCACCGAGCCGCTGGAGCAGCTCAAGCGCCACGTCCAGGCGTTCCGGATCGCCAGCGACTGGCAGCCCATCGATCCCACCAGCTACCCGCCCGCCGAGGTGGCGGAGGTGGTCGAGGGATTCAACGAGGTGGCCACGCGGCTGAAGTCGTCGGTGACCGAGCTGCGTCAGGTGAATGCCCAGGAGAGCCGGCTGCGTCACCAGCTCGAGCACGTCGTCAACGACCGCGAGGCCGAGATCGAGCGGCGCACCGAGGAGCTCAAGGAGCGCAGTGACGAGCTGGCCCGGGCGGTGGACGCGGCCATGGCCGCGGATCAGGCGAAATCCGAGTTCCTGGCCAACATGAGCCACGAGATGCGCTCGCCGCTCACCGCGGTGATCGGCTTCACCGAGTCGATCCTGGAAGAGAGCGACCCGCCCCCGGAGGTGGCCGAGCGTCTGGAGATCGTGCTGTCCAACAGCCGGCATCTGCTGCAGCTCATCGGCGACGTGCTCGACCTGTCCAAGATCGAGGCGGGGGAGCTGGAGCTGGAGTGGCAGAACGTCGCGCTGGCTCCGATGGTGGCCGAGTTCTGCGCTGGCCAGCGGGCGCTGGCCAGCGCCCGGGGCCTGTATTTCGAGCTCGATGCCGAGCTGCCGCTGCCGCGCCGGGTTCGTGCCGACGTGACCCGGCTGCGGCAGATCATGTTCAATCTGGTCAGCAATGCCCTCAAGTTCACCGCCGCGGGCGGCGTCACGATTCGCCTGGACTACGACCGCGATGCGCAGATGCTGCGCTGCGCGGTGCGGGACACCGGCATCGGCATTCCGCCCGAATCGCTGGGCCGGATCTTCGAGAGATTCCAGCAGGCCGACTCCTCGGTCACCCGCCGCTACGGCGGCACCGGCCTGGGCCTGGTCATCTCCCGCCAGCTCGCCGAGGCCATGGGCGGCACGCTGACGGTGACCAGCCACGTCGGCGAAGGCTCGACCTTCGAACTGTCGCTGCCGGTGGCGGCCGGCGCCGGTGCGGAGGCGTGGATCACCGACGCGGCGGAGTTCCAGGTGCAGCCCCGGGCCGGCAGCCGGGTCCGGACCCCGGCGCGCCGGTCGGGCCGCGTGCTGGTGGTGGACGACAGCCCGCACAATCTCAAGCTGGTGTCGATCTATCTCGAGCGCATGGGCGTCACCGCGGAGACGGCGGCCAACGGCCGGGAGGCCGTCGAGGCCGTGCTCGCGGACCCGCCGGATCTGGTGCTCATGGACATGCACATGCCGGTGATGGGCGGTGAGGAGGCGACGCGCCGGATCCGCGCGCAGTGTCCGCGCCGGGTGCCGATCGTCGCCCTGACGGCGGACGTGGTGGCCGACCACGGCAGCCAGCACCGAGCGGCGGGCTGCGACGACGTGCTCGCCAAGCCCATCGACCAGGCCCGGTTCGAGGAGGTGGTGCTGCGGTTCCTCGACGCTGCGGCGGGCGGCGCGGCGCCGGCTGCGCCGGACCGACGGGCGTTCGTCAGCAGTCTGGAGGATCGGCTGCGCACCCTCCAGGCCGCTGCCACCCGCGGCGAGGCGGAGCCGCTGCGCGCCGGACTGCAGGAGCTGGAGCGGGTAGCCGGCAGTCACGGCATGAAACCCCTGGTCCGGGCCGCGACTCGGACGCTGGCGGGCCTCGACCGCGAGGATCCGGGCGACGGGCTGGCCGAGCTGCTCGCGGACCTGGAGCGGCAGGCCGCCCTGGCGCAGCGGGCGCTGGCCCTGGCGGGATGATGCGCCGGCCGGTCCCGGCCCGGCCGCCTCGGCGCCGTCGACTTCGTGAACGACCCGTGAACGATCCGGTGCCGTTTCCTTGACGGGTGCTTGATCCGCCGCGCTCTAGAGTTCGTGCGACCTTCAGCAAAGGAGCGCACGAATGTCCCCGGTCCGTCTGTTATCAGCTCTGTCTGCCGCCGCGCTGCTGTTCGCCGCCGGCTGCAGCGGTGGCGGCAGCGATTCGTCGACCGCCCAGCCCCAGGTTCCCCAGCCCACCGGCACCCTCGAAGTGATCCACGCCTCGCCCGACGCGCCCGACGTGGACGTCCGGGTGGCCGGGCTCGAGATCGCCGGCAGCGTGCCCTACAAGGGCGTGCGCGTCAGCGCCTACGAGGTCGGCGACTATCCCATCGAGGTGGTCGGCAACGTCCCCGGCGGCGACGTCACAGTCATTCCCGCGGCCGGCCAGGCCGCTCCGACGGTGACCATTGGTGAAGACCAGCGCGTGACGGTGGTGGCCGCCGGCGAGGTGGCCGGCATCGCCCCGATCGTGCTGACCGACTCGCCGCCGGCGATCGCGGACGACGAGGTGCGGCTGCGTGTGCTGCACGCGGCGCCCGCCGCGCCCGCGGTGGAGGTGTACGTCACGGCGCCCGGGGATCCCCTCGGCGCGCCGCTGGGCACGTTCGCCTTCGGCGAGACGCTGACCCCGGACGCCGTGGTGGTGCCCGAGGGTGCCTACCGGATCCGTGTCGCCTTGCCCGGCTCGCCGTCCACGGTCGTCTACGACTCCGGCGCGATCGAGCTGCCCGGCGGCGCGGACCTGCTGGTGGCGGCGGTCGCCAGCATCACCACCGGCGCCTCGCCGGTGTCGCTGCTGGCGACCACCGGCTCGACCACGCTCGAGTTCCTCGACGTCGACACGCCGAGCGACGTGCGGGTGGTGCATGCCTCGCCGGACGCGCCCAACGTGGACGTGGTGGCGAACGACGACTTCGCCAGCCGGCCGGTGGTGGATCTCGCCTTCGGCGCCGGGACGGATTACCTCGGGCTGCCGCCCGGGGACATCAACGTGAAGGTCGTTCCGACCGGCGCGGATGCACCGGTGGTGATCGACGCCGATCTCACCCTGGCCCAGGGGACGTCCTACAGCGTCTATGCCACGGGTCTGCTGGCGGACATCGCCCCCCTGGTGCTGGTGGACGACACCCGCCGCGTCGCCACCGAGGCCCGGGTGCGCATTCTGCATGCGTCTCCGTCCGCAGGGGCGGTCGACATCTACGTGGTCCCCGGCGGCACCGGCGGTGATCTGAGCAGCGCGGCGCCGGCCTTCAGCGGCGTGCCGTTCCTGGCCGACACCGGCTACGTCGAGCTCGCCCCCGGCAGCTACGACGTGGTGGTGACGGGCGCGGGTTCCACGGTGCCCGCGATCGGTCCGGTGACGCTGACCCTGGACGGCGGCGGCCTGTACACGGCGGCCGCCATCGATCAGGTCAATGGCGGCGTGCCGCCGACCCTGCTGCTGCTGGACGACCTCGCACCCTGAGGCTGCGCCCGGCAGCCGCCTTCGGCCGGCGTCCCGCGGGGCGCCGGCCGCTCATCCGCCGGGTTCGACCACCCACTCGGCATCCTCGAACTCGCCGATGACCCGCACCTCCACGAACTGCGCCTGCTCGGCGATGATGTCCCGCACCGCCTGACTGGTCCGTGACTCCATGGCGTCGCGGGCCGCCTTCGACTCCCAGCTCGCGATGGCCAGCAGCACGTCCGGATCGCCGATCTTGCGGTGCAGGCGCGTACCCCGGGCGCCGGGCGCCTGCTGGATCAGCTCGCTGGCGCGGACCCAGGCTTCGGCGTACTGTTCGGCGCGATAGCCGGGACGGACGTGAACCTCGAACACGAAATGCATGACGATGCTCCAGATGCCGGGGCTCCGGGCGGGCCGCTGCGCTGTGGCGCGCGCTGGGACGGCGGGGACCTGCTGCTGGCGGTCCGGGTGGTGCCGCGGGCCAGCGCCGACTCGGTCGTGCCCGAAGCCGATTGCCTCAAGGTGAGGGTGCTGGCCCCGCCCGTGGATGGCAAGGCCAACCGCAGGCTGACGGACGTGCTGGCCGGGCAGTTCGACGTTCCGAGATCCCGGGTGTCCATCGAGCGGGGCGCGACCGGGCGCCTGAAGCGGGTGCGGATCGAGGCGCCGGGCAGGGTTCCCGGGTTCCTGCTCGGCTGATAGCCTGCCGACGGTACCTGACCCTCACATCACCGCCACCGCGCAGGAGCGTCCCATGATCGACGTGCACTACTGGCCCACGCCCAACGGCTGGAAAGTCACCATCATGCTGGAGGAGTGCGGCCTCGATTACCGCATCGTGCCCGTGGACATCGGCGGCGGCGACCAGTTCAAGCCCGGGTTCCTGCGGATCAGCCCGAACAACCGGATGCCCGCCATCGTCGACCACGAGCCGCTCGGCGGCGGAGAGCCGCTGTCGATCTTCGAATCCGGCGCCATCCTCGAGTACCTGGCGGACAAGACCGGCAGGTTCCTGGCGTCCGAGCCGCGCCAGCGCTACCGGACCCTCCAGTGGGTGCACTGGCAGATGGCCAACCTCGGGCCGATGATGGGCAACGCCAATCACTTCAAGAACTACGGCAGGAACCTGGCGGAGGACCCCGCCCAGCTCGAGTACGGCACCCGGCGCTTCGTCGGCGAGGTGGACCGGCTGTGCGGGGTGATGGACGCCCAGCTCTCGGCCAACGAGCATCTGGCCGGCGCGGAGTACTCGATCGCCGACATCGTCACCTGGCCCTGGGCCATGGCCGCCGGGCGCCTCATCGACGAAGACGTCTGGACCCGCTTTCCCCATCTCAAGCGCTGGGTCGACGCCGTGGGCGCCCGCCCGGCGGTGGACCGGGGCTGGCGGGTTCAGCGCGAGCTGGGGCAGCAGGAGCGGACCGAGGAGGAAGAACGCCGCCGCCGGGAGATCCTGTTCAACCAGACCAGCGACAAGGTTCGCGCCGCCCGGGAAGCCGCCGCCCGCGAAGCGGCGGCTGACTGAGGCGCCACGGGCATCCGGGGTCAGCCGGGCAGCAGCTCGACGCCGACGGGGCAGTGGTCCGAGCCCGTGACGTGGTCCCAGATGAAGGCGTCGGTGATACGCCGGTCGGCGGCCGGCGAGGCCAGCACGTAGTCGATCCGCCAGCCGACGTTCCTGGCCCGGGCGCCGCCCCACTGGGCCCACCAGGTGTAGCGGTCCGGCGTGTCCGGATGCCGGCTGCGGAACGTGTCGATCCAGCCGGCGTCGAGCCAGCGATCCAGCTCGGCCCGTTCCTCCGGCAGGAAACCGCTGGTCTTGCGGTTCGATGCCGGCCGCGCCAGGTCGATCTCCCGGTGGGCGGTGTTGAAGTCGCCCATCACCAGCAGCGGCCCGGCGCGCTTCAGGCGCTCGACCTGCTCGAACACGGCGGCGTAGAAGTCGAGCTTGTAGGGTACCCGGCTGTTGTCACGCTCCCGGCCGCTGCCTTTGGGGAAATACACGCTGGCGACCCTGAGGCGGCCGAAGCGTGCCATCACGAAGCGGCCTTCGGCGTCGAATCGGGCGTCGCCGAGCGACGTTTCCACGTCGTCGGGTTCACGGCGGCTGTAGATGGCGACGCCGCTGTAGCCCGGCCGTTCCGCCGGGGCGAAGCAGGCGTGCCAGCCATCGGGCGCGCGCACCGGCTCCTCGAGCTGGTCGGGAAAAGCGCGGACTTCCTGGAGACCGGCGATGTCGAGGCCGCAGCCGTTCAGGACGTCCAGGAAGCCCTTGCCGGCGCAGGCGCGCAGGCCGTTGACGTTCCAGCTCATGATGCGCAGGTTCTGCTTGCTCAGAATCGTACCTCGAAGTCGGTGAGCCCGGGGCTCGGGTCGGTCTCCCGGGCGTTGAATGCATCGACGCTCGCGCCGGGCGGGCCGCGGCGGGCCCAGTCCAGCATGGCCTGAACGGCGGCGGCATCGCCCTGGACCAGGAACTCGACGCTGCCGTCCGGGCGGTTGCGGACCCATCCTGCGGCGCCGCAGCGGCGCGCCGCCGCCTGCATGGCGGCGCGGAACGACACGCCCTGAACCCGTCCTTCGACGCGTCCCTCGCTCGCGCGGCTGCCGCCGCTGTCTGCCCCCCGGCTCATGGCCCGCGAGTCTAACAGTTCGGCGGCGGGCAGCGACCCGGTGGCGGTACACTGGGCGCCGCATTGGCGAGGTGTGATGGCAGGTGGTACCGCCCTATCGAGCAGCGCGGCGCCGGGCGCCCTGGCGGCGGCTGTGGCGGGCGGTCTGGATCGTGGCCGCCGGCGTTGCCCTGGGCGGCATCGCCCTGGGGGCGGCCGGCCGTCACGTTCCCCCGCCCACCAGCGCGTTCATGCTGGCGGAACGCCTCGACGGCTGGCTGGCGGGCGAGCCGCGGCGGATCGATCACCGCTGGGTGGACTGGGCCTGCCTTCCGGATGCGCTCGCCGTAGCGGTGATCGCGGCCGAGGACCAGAAGTTTCCCACCCATCACGGCTTCGACTTCGACCAGATCGGCCGGGCGCTGGCGGACGCCCGTGACGGCGGGCGCCTGCGCGGCGCCAGCACGCTCAGTCAGCAGACCGCCAAGAACCTGTTTCTGTGGCGCGGACAGAGCTGGGTGCGCAAGGTGCTGGAGGCCGGGCTGACCGTGGCCATCGAGGCGCTCTGGCCGAAGCGGCGGATTCTCGAGGTGTACCTCAACGTGGCGGAGTTCGGTCCCGGCGTGTACGGCGCCGGCGCGGCGGCGGAGCGCTACTTCGGCAAGCCGGCGGGGCGGCTCGAGCCGGCCGAAGCCGCGCTGCTGGCCGCGGTGCTGCCGAGCCCCGGGCGCTTCAGCGTAACGTCGCCGAGCGCCTACGTGCGCGAGCGGCAGCGGGCAATACTCCGGCAGATGCCCGCCGCCGGCCGGCTGCCCGGCATGGCGGCGCTGCTGCGCCGGGAGGAGGGCTGCCGCGACGGCGGCTGAGGCTGCCGGTCGTCGAAGCCCCGCCCGGGGCACCACACTAGGGTATGCTCGGGTTCTGGCAGGCAAGGGGAGCAGCGGATGACCTTTCCGGAACGGGGCCGCCCGGCCGACGACGTGCTGGCCGCGCTCGAGGCCAAGCGCGCCCGCGACGTCAAATGGCGCGAGGGCAAGGCCTTCGGCATGATCTACGACGGTGGCCCCGGGGTGCACGAGGTGGCGGAGCGGGCGGCCGCCCTCTACCTCCACGAGAACGCGCTGAACACCCGGGCGTTTCCGTCGCTGGGTGAGATCCAGTCGGAGGTGGTCGGCTGGACCGCGGACCTGCTGCACGGCCCCGAGGGCGCCGCCGGCTTTCTCACCAGCGGCGGCACGGAGTCGATTCTCTGCGGGGTGCTGGCGGCCCGGGAACGCGGCCGCGAGGAACGCGGCATCACCGCCGGTGAGATCGTGCTGGCGGAAAGCGCCCACGCGGCGTTCCACAAGGCGGCCCACCTGTTCGGCCTGACCGTGCGCAAGACGCCGGTGCGCGACGACTGGACCGCGGACGTCGCGGCGATGGCGGACGCCGTCGGCCCGAACACCGTGCTGGTGGTGGGCTCGGCGCCCCAGTATCCCCAGGGCGTCGTGGATCCGATCCCCGAGATCGCCGCCCTCGCGCAGCAGGCGGGCGCCAACTGTCACGTCGACGGCTGCATGGGCGGCTTCGTGCTGCCGTTCGCCGAGCGGCTCGGCCGCGAGGTGCCCCCCTGGGATTTCCGCGTGGACGGCGTCACCTCCATCTCCGCCGACATCCACAAGCTCGGCTACGCCCCCAAGGGCGTGTCGGTGATTCTGCATCGCTCGAAGGCGCTGCGGCGCTACCAGACCTTCGTGTTCGAGGACTGGCTCGGCGGCTTCTACGCGTCGCCGAACCTCCAGGGCAGCCGCTCCGGCATGCCGATGGCGACGGCCTGGGCGGTGATGCAGCACCTGGGGCTCGAGGGTTACCTCGAGCTGACCCGGGTCACCCTGGAGAATGCCGACCGCATGCGCGCGGCGATCGCCGGAATCGACGGCATCCGGGTGCTGGGCGACAGCCGTTTCCATCTGGTCGCGCTCGCTTCGGACCCCTCGTCGCCGCGTCCGGTGGACGTGTTCGCCCTGGGGGACGCGCTGCTCGAGCGGGGCTGGTTCCACGACCGGCAGGGGCCACCGGACACCCTGCATTCGACGGTGAGCAACTCCAACACCGGGGTGATGGACCGCTACGTCGCCGACCTGGCCGAGTGCGTGGCGCTGGTGCGGGACCGGCGCGCCGGCGACCGCTCCACGAACTACGCCACCCTGGAATAGGGCGCGGCGGCGCGGGCGGCGGCCAGGATCAGCCGGCCGCCGCGGTCTGCGCGGCCTGGTCCCGGGGCAGGTGGCGCCCCGCCAGGTAGTAGTGCAGCGCGCACCACAGGTTCAGGAAGCTCAGCACCAGCAGCGACATGCGCAGGGATTCCTGGCCGTAGGCGTCCGCGAACAGATCGGACATGACGCCCACGAGTTGAGGGCCGAAGCCGAGGCCGATGATGTTCAGGATGAACAGCACGATGCTCGACGCCAGCGCCCGCATGCGCAGGCTCACCAGCCCCTGGACCAGCGCGAAGGTCGGCGCCAGGTAGAAGCCGCCGAAGAACGCGGGGATGACGTACAGGCCCAGGGCCCACCACAGATCGTCCACCAGGAAGACGGCGGCGAGGAACGGCACGTAGCCGCCCTTGCCGGCGGCGACCACCCAGGCGCGCCAGCGCTCGTCGCGGCGCGCCAGCGTGTCCGCCAGACGTCCGGCGGTGAAGGTGCCGAGGCCGCCGACCACGCCCGTGAGCAGGGCGAGCGCGATGCCCACCTCCGACGGACTCAGGCCGTGGGAGCGGATCAGGAAGGTCGGCATCCACAGCACGAAGCCGTAGCCGATGAAGCCGGCCAGTGCCGCGCCGATGGTGGAATGCCGGATCGACCTGACCCGCCACATGTGCGCCCACACCTGGCGGAACGGCGGCGCGCCCTCGCCGGGCATTGGCGGCCGGGCGTCCGATGCGCCGCGCTCGGGCTCGATGGTGGTCAGGTAGAGCAGGGCGGCGATGGCGAGCCCGGGAACGCCGACGGCCACGAAGGTCATGCGCCAGCCGACGTTGTCCACCAGCCAGCCGCCGCCCAGATAGGCGATCAGCAGGCCGAGGTTCACGCCGAGGGCGAAGATGCCCATGGCGGTGCCCCGGGTCTGCGTGGGAAACAGGTCCGAGATGATGGAGTGTGACGGCGGCGTCGAGCCGGCCTCGCCGACGCCGACCCCGATCCGGGCCAGGGCGAGCTGCAGGAAGTTGGCCGCGTACCCGCAGGCCACCGTCATGGCGCTCCAGATGGTGATGGCCGCGGTGACGATGTTCCGCCGGTGGCTGCGGTCGGCGAACATCGCGATGGGCATGCCCAGGGTGGCGTAGAACAGGGCGAAGGTCAGACCCACCAGGAAACCCATGGCGGTGTCGCTGGCGCCGAGGTCCTGTTTGATGGGCTCCAGCACCATGCCCATGATCTGACGGTCCACCTGGCTGGAGGCGTACACCAGGGTCAGCACCGACAGGGCGTACCACTTGTACCAGGGCCGGCGGGCGATGCGCTCGCTGAGTTTGCCGGTGGCGGCCACGGTCAGGCGGCGTCGTTCAGCAGGTGGAACAGGGCCCGCTGGGCATGGCTGCCGCCGATGCGGTGCAGTCCCTGCCGGAAGCGGTCGTGGGCGGCGGCGGCCGACGCCCGGTCGCGCCGGTTCAGCGCTTCCAGGAAGTGGGCGACGTCCAGCGCCACCTGGGCCACCACCCGCCCCTGGGTAGTGTCCCTCGCGGACCAGGCCTCGAGCGTGGCCAGCAGCCGCGCCGCGGCGGGATGCCCCGTCTTCAGCAGCGGCATCAGGTAGTGCAGGCTCGCGAACACCAGCTCGGTGTCCTCGACGTGGCCTTCGGCGATCCGGGCCAGCGGTTGCCAGCGGTCGCCCACCTCGCCGCCGGCCGCCTCGATCCGCAGCAGCAGCGAGGCGGCGTTGCACAGGTCCAGGTAGAAGTCGTCCGCGATGGCGGGGCCGACGGTGTCGTCGTAGAGCCGCAGCACCGCGTCCAGGTCGTGCCGGCGCAGGTGAAACAGAGCCTCGTGCCAGTCGAGGTGATGGCGGAAGTTGTTGGCGCCGTCCCAGTGCCGCCGCAGACCCTGGATCCAGCCGATGCCGTCCTCGGGACGTCCCTGCATCTCCATCACGTGGGCGACCGCGTGGGCGGCCCAGATGTCCCTGGGATTGCGGTCCACCGCCGACCGCCCCTCGGTCTCGGCCTCGGCGTAGTCGCCGGCTTCCTCGAGGCCGAAGGACAGCATGCCGTGCACGAAGGCCTCGAACGGGTGGCCGGCATAGCCCGGCAGCCGGCGGCGCACGGAGTCGCGCATGCGCGCGGCGTCGCCGTCGTAGAAGTACAGATAGTGCAGCATCCGCAGCGCCAGGGTGTCCGTGGGCTGGGCGTCCAGCACCCCTTCGAGATGGGTCATCAGCACGTCGAGGCGGTCGTCGAGCCACAGGCCGAGCGCGGTGACGTGGTCATGCTCCCAGGCGGTGCCGGCGCCGGCTTCGACGCGGCGTGTCAGGTCGGCGTGGACCTGGCGCGCCCGGCCGGCGTTGACCGCGTCGCCGGCCAGCCGGCTCAGGTAGCCCATCATGCAGCGCGCCATCAGGTGGTCGGGGTCCCGGGCGATCTGCTCGCGCACCAGCAGCGGCGTGTCGGCCCGGGATTCCAGGTAGCTGCCGACGATGTCGTGCAGCCGGCCGCCGGCGTCCGCCGACGTCGGTGACACCGGCAGCGTGTCGTCGAGTGTGCTCATGAAACCTCCCCGGATCCGTCGGGCATTCTAACCGGCCGCGGCGGGGCTTGTCGGCCCTGGCGGGTCAGCCGCCGGCCCGCTTCGCCGGGAACCCTTCCGCCTCGAGCAGGGGCAGCAGCTTGTCGCGCTGATCACCCTGCAGCTCGATGACGCCGTCCTTGACCGCGCCGCCGACGCCGCAGCGCGCCTTCAGGCGTTTGGCGAACGCCTTGAGCTCTGATTCCGGCAGCGGCAGGCCAGTCACCAGCGTCACGCCGGCGCCCTTGCGGCCCTTGGTCTCGCGGGACACGCGCACCACCCCGTCGCCGCGCGGGCGGGACCGGTCGCGGCACACGCACTCCGGGCGGGGCCGGAGACAGCCGGGGCACATGGTGCCGCCATCGGTGGAGTAGACGAGTCCGCCGCCTTTTCTGGCCATGGTCGATTTCCGGTCAGCCTGCTGTGTCGGCCGCGTGCCGCGGTCGGTCCGCGGGACGTCGCCATCAGGCGGGCAAGATAGTGCTGCGGCCGCGCGCGGGCAAATCGGCCCGGGGGCCGACCGTCCCGGTGGCCGCCGGACCGCATTTCGGGCATGGTTCGCGCTGCCGGCCGTGGCAGACGGCCTGGCGCAGTCGACGAGCTGGCCCGCCCAGCCGCACCGCAACGAACGAGGGAGAGACGCATGTTCGACGATCTGTTTTCCATCGAAGGCAAGGTGGCCGTGGTGACCGGCGGGTCCCGGGGCATCGGCGAGATGATCGCCGCGGGGTTTCTGGCCGCCGGCGCGAAGGTCTACATCAGCTCGCGCAAAGCGGAGATCTGCGACGAGACCGCGCGCCGGCTGTCCGAGCAGTTCGGTGGCGAGTGCATCTCCCTGCCCGCCAACCTGGCGGAACTGGACGGCATCGAGGCCTTCGCCGCGGAGCTCGCGCGCCGCGAGGAGCGGCTGGACATCCTGGTGAACAACGCGGGCGTGTCCTGGGGCGCGCCGCTGGACGAGTTCCCCGAGGTCGGCTGGGACAAGGTGATGGACACCAACGTCAAGGGCGTGTTCTTCCTGACCCAGAAGCTGCTGCCGCTGCTGCGCAAGGCCGCCGACGCCGACGATCCGGCGCGGGTGATCAACGTCGGCTCCATCGACGGCATCAAGACGCCGGTGTTCGAGACCTTCTCCTACGGCCCGTCCAAGGCGGCGGTGCACCATCTCACCCGGGTGATGGCCGCGCACCTGGTGAAGGAGAACATCCTGGTCAACGCCATCGCCCCGGGACCGTTCCCCACCTACATGCTGAGCACCGGGGTGGGCGGCCGCGGCGACGTGGAGAACACCGACTGGGATGCGGTGGGCAGAGGCAATCCGCGCGGCCGGGTCGGAACGCCCCAGGACATCGCCGGCATCGCCATCTTCCTCAGCTCGCGGGCGGGCGCCTTCACGGTCGGCGACGTCATCGTCTGCGACGGCGGCTCGGTGGTGTCCTCCTGAAGTTCGGGGCGGCGGTTCAGTCCGACCGCCGCCACAGCCCCTGGGCGCCGATCCGCAGGGCGCGGTTGAACTTGCTCGACGCGTTCTCCCAGGCGATGACGGCGGTGAGCTCGATCACCGCCGCCTCGCCGAAGGCCGCCAGCACCCGCTCGAACAGGGCGTCGTCGACGTCCCGGTCGGACAGGGGTGAGGTCTCGTGCTCCGCCAGGGCGTCGATCTTGGCGTCCGGGACGCCTTCGGCGCTGCACACGGCAGCGTTGATGGCGCAGCGCCGCTGTCCTGTCAGAACGTGCAGCCGTTCAGGGCTGCCACCCGCCGGTTGACCAGGCAGACCAGCGCGGCGCCGAGAATGACGTCGTTGTCCAGGGCCGACCACATGCCGCGCACGGCGCGGAACAGGTCCGGCCGCCGCGCATAGACGAGGTGGTTGGCCAGCGGCGCGCCCCAGGTCCCGCGCTGGGCCTCCAGCACGCGCGCGATGGGGCCGCTGGCGTGTTCCGGGTCGATGCCGTCGATGCGACTCATGTGTCCGCGCCTCCTGCCGGTCGCTGTTCCGGGGGGCGAGCCGCCCCCTTGCCGCTGTGCACGGCGCTTGCATGCATCCTGGACCCAAGCCCGGTCACGGGCAACACGTCAGCAATCGAGGAGGCACGACATGGCCGACGATCGCAACCAGCAGCAGGGCGAGGGTGACCGCGAGGCGGACCGCCACTATCGCGAGAGCACCCGGGATTTCGTCGAGTCCGGCAAGGTCGATGAAGCCGCCGAAAAGGCCCGGGAGCAGGATCCGGAGGAGGCCCGTGAGGCCGAGAAAGCCGGCCGCGAGCGGGCCCGGGAGGAGGATCCCGAGCTGCACCGGGACTACGACGAGCCCACCGAGCCGGATCGCTGATCCGGCCGGACGGGGCGGGCCGTGTCCGAGTGTCGAATCGTCCCCGCGGCGTGCAGGTCGTACAATGACCGCACCGTTCCGCGGGGAGAGGAACCATGGCCGATCGCCCCGAGTCCGCCGGCCGCCGCCGGTTCATCCGCTACGCCAGCGTCGCCGCCGTGGCCACCCAGGCGCTGCTGCGGTCCGGCAGCGTCCGCGCGGCCTGGTTCGAGGCCCGGGAGGCCGACGCCCGCGGGCTGCCCTGGCCGCGCATGGCATACCGCACCCTCGGGCGCACCGGCTTCGAGGCCAGCCGGCTGATTTTCGGCTGCGGCGCCTCCCTGTCGGCGCGTCCCCGGGACGATCTGCTGGAGACCGCGTTCGACGCCGGCGTCAACGTCTACGACGTCGGCTACAAGCACTACTACGACGACGCCGAGAAGCATCTCGGTCCCTTCGCCCGGCGGCGCCGGGACGACATCTTTCTCATCTCCAAGGCGATCGTCCCCGGGGACATCGGGCCGGACGACGAGCCTTCCGCCGCGCAGCTCAGGCGCGCTGCGGACGGCTGGTCGGCGCTGCTCGACGAGAGCCTGGCGGAGCTGGGCGTCGATCACGTGGACGCCTACTACCTGATGGCCTCGAACAACCCGCGGGTGGTGGCCAGCGAGGAGATCCACCGCGCCTTCGAGCGCGCCCGGGACGCGGGCAAGGTGTCGTATCTCGGGCTGTCGACCCACCAGAACGCCGAGCGGGTGCTGGCCGCCGCGGTCGACACCGGCCGGTTCGATCTGGCCATGGTGGCCATCACCCCGGGTGGCTGGTACGACTGGGAGACCCGGGAGGTGCTGCCCGGCTCGCCGCCGATGAAGGACCTGCGACCCCAACTCGACCGCGCCCGGGCGGCCGGCATCGGTCTGATCGGCATGAAGGCCGGCCGCTATCTGGCGGGCCGGCAGTGGCTCGGCTGGGGCAATCCGGACGCCTTCGACCGCTACTACGACCGGCGCCTGCTCGAGGCCGGGCTGTCGCCGTTTCAACGCAGCTACGCGTTCGTGCTGGAGCACGGCCTGGACGCGGTCAATGCCGACATCCAGGCGTTCTCCCATCTGCGTGAGAACTTCGTGGCGGCCGCCACGTCCGCGAGTCTCTTCGACTCGGACGGAGAGCGGCTCGGCTGACGGCGCCGGAGAGGCCCGCCGGGCCCGATCCCCGGCGGTTCGGGGGCGCCTACTGGGCCGTCGCAGTCACGCCGTCGCCGCCGTCCTCGAGCAGGGC
>MDTG01125736.1_pt1 | contig 18098 bp, 12 predicted proteins | sample 811421 | NCBI WGS metagenome assembly MDTG01 (sample SAMN05326645, study PRJNA326480) | marine metagenome | isolation source: seawater | place: Pacific Ocean: South East | collected 2011 | reverse complement strand
GGATGACCGCATCAACGGATAATTCAGAAGTACGAGGCGCAATCGCGTTAATCGCTTCTGCATCTTCAGATAACCATCCAGCCACTTGCTCTGGGTTTCCAACAGTTGCGGACAATCCAATTCGTTGAACCTTTGAACCTTTGAAGGCCTCTAAGCGAGAAAGGCCTACTGACAGTTGCCACCCTCTTTCTCCATCGGCCATTTCGTGAACTTCATCGATTACTACTGCTTGAACAGTACGAAGCAACTCACGTAGTTTTGAACCAGTAAACATCAACTGGAATGTTTCAGGAGTTGTAATCATCACGTTTGGAGGATTTCTTACGTGCTTATTCCTTTCAGATTGAGAGGTGTCTCCATGCCTGAGACCCAATCTTAGTCCTACAGCGGAAGTAATTTCTTCCAGCCTTCTGTCTACATCTCTGTTGAGAGCTCGTAACGGAGTGATGTAGAGAATCGACATTCCCGACCATTCTTCACGCAAACACCTATCCAACAAAGGTAGCATTGCAGCCATAGTTTTCCCTGAACCCGTAGGGGCAACAACAAGCCTGTCTTTCCCAGATGCGATATCGTCCTGAGTTACTTCCTGGACAGGCGTAGGTGTCCACTTTCTCTCCTCTAGAGCCTTCTGCAAACTCGGATCGAGTTGTGCAAAGACGCCTTCGGCCATATCGATAGGGCGATGTCACTGGTTCAAGAGGGCAACGATTCCAAGACTATCAGTAGTCATCGTCATATTCGTCATCATCGTCATCTTCCCACTCATCATCATCATGCTCTTCTTCCCATTCGTCATCGTAGAGGGAGTCTTCATTATGACTTATTGCAGTACGGTTAGCAGTAATTCCAATTCCAATTAATACGAGTATGGATATCAGTGAGAATAACCAAATTAGTGGCTGTTCGCGAATTGAATCAAACCATCCCATGTAAGAGACATAAACAATCTCTACTTTGTGTTCAGCAGAGTTGTCTTCATCATTGACTTCTACAATCACATCATCAGGGTCGACAACAACACGAATTCGATCAATTCCTTCTTCTGCATTCCAAGATACTTTGACAGGGATTATTTCTCCAGCGCCTATCTTATTCAATGTCGATGAATCAAATGGTACAATAGAATCTCCTGCATAGAACGAGACTTTGAATTGAGAATTAGTCTCTCCGCCCATATTCTGTATGTCTGCAGTTATGATAATCTCTTGGCCAGGGGCAACGTGATCATCGGATAACGAAATTGAGCTTATCTTCAATTGCGGCCCAACTGCACCTAATCTGACCCATTGTCGCTCAAAGTCGGTATCATCAGCAGCAGTTTCAGCAATTGGACTTGCTTCAGAATTGGAAACCACAGGGAATTCATTGCCTGCAGAATCATATCCTGTGATATAGAATCCGACCCAGTCTCCTTCACGCATTGTGATTTTACCGCCATCTGTTAAGTCAACGGTACCGGTCCAAATAACACTTTGACCTTCTTGTTGCATTCCAAGAACAGACTGTCCTGCGCCCAGTGTTAATGTTCTACTGGAATCTTTCATGACCCAGTGAACAACTTGTTCAGATCCAGTCATATCGGCATCTTCTGTTCCAAAGAATTCTACAGGGACATTGGTTAGATCAGTATTCGAAGAAATATCTATGATGTTTAGCGGTGAAACTCTAGTCACAACTCTTGGAGCTGTATCATCAACAATTACACGAAGGGTTGTAGAAACGGTTTGTCCAGTCATATCCTCTCCATCTCCAGGAATTCCACTGATTGAAATCAAACAGGTTCTGGTTGGTGAGGATTGTAGTGTCAATGCACTTGAAAGAGGAACTTCGACAGAATAGCCTCCATCATCATCTAATGATCCATCAGACCAGATACTTTCACCGTCGAATACCTCGATTACAATTGCAGCATCTTTCGGTGCAGGAACATTACTTCCTTCGTAAACTACCTTACCAGTAAATTCTAGCCTGTCATCATTTCTTACCCTACTTCCATCTGCTACTATGCCTGTTCTAGGTTCGCTGATATCTTGTACTAAGAAAGAGGATGGTTCCAAAACCAAATCGTTCTCAACAGTAAATGTATGTTCAGCGATAATGTGTCGTGTAGGATGTTCATAACCTCTTTCTTTGTATTCCAAAGCCAAGTCGGAAATATCTTCGTCAGGCCATTCCCAACCGATTGTGAAGTCAAAGTTCAAAATTATCCAAGGCAAACCTGAATCATTTGTGGTTTGAACCATGGAAGAACTTGTTGCTAGGTCGATGTAATCGGATTGGCTAGCAAAATTATCAGTTATTCCATAATATGAAATTCTCTGTTGGTCTACTTCACTATCAGGTCCTTCAAAGTCGAATACCAGGTCGATATATTCGAAATCAATTGCAGTATTAGCATCGATAAGACCTAGCGAGATAGTTTGCTCAGTACCAGCGAAAATTGGTGCGCCATCACTGTGTCCAGCCCAATCCAATCCAGTGAATATTGCAACTGAATCCTTTCTACTTCTGAAAGTAGCATCATCAGAATCAAAGCCAGGCCCACTTTCCCAATCGAATACTTCATCATCGATGATTGTGGAATAGTGTAGAGGGTTTCCTGCTCTATCGCTTCCATCCCAGTAATATGACACTCGTCCCATGTTTGGATTTCTTGAGTGATCTATAGTTGTAGTGAATGTTTTGACATCAGCAGAGGTTTCGTTTACGACTAATTTTGTAGCGTATTCGCTAGGGTCTGCTTCTCCATTTCGATTCATATCATGATCAGCTTCAACCCAGTAATACAATGTTAACTCATTAGGGTCGCCTACAGAATCAGCCACATTGATCGAAACTTTTTGAGAAGTATCAGCAGCTTCATACGCTTCGTTTAGCGGGTAAGTCCCAAGGTTTTCTGGAGATGTAGCATCTACTTTGTAAGTTCTAAACCAATCTGAATTAGAATTCATAACCATTGTAGCGTCTCTTTCATTATATGTTTGAATTTCATAGGTTAATCCATCTTCAACATCTATTTCTGGCATTTGAATAGATATGAAGAATGATCCGTTGACGTTGGAAGTATCTCTCCAATTAGCGTGAACAAATCCATTTTGGGCAATGCGAACATCGAATGCACTATCCTTTGGAGCATCCGTTGAATCAGCGAACCACATTGCACCTTGGAAATGAAGTGTTTCGCCAGCAGCAACCCAGCTACCATCTACGACATCATCTGAGGTTATCTCTCCATCGTTATCCCTAATATTGAGCCATCCCAGACCGAATGAATTGTTCACTCTTAATCCAGTATCACTAGACAATGGAACTGGAGAATATCCATTTGTTCCCGTGTTGTCAATACAATTTGTTCTAAACCGAACGTTTTCTTGGTCAGGGAAATTTGAAGTTACTTTGAACAGCCAGTGTATTTCCAAAATACCATTGTTTAGAGACGACCAAGAGGAAGGGTCGATATCGACCCAATCTTCAGGGTCATTAGGTGAAGGGAAAATATCCCCATCTTGCCATTCTAATGTTGGCGCATTATTTGCAGGACTGGCTATGAAGCTTAGTGTTGCAGATTGGATGTAATTATTTGTGCCATCGCCAACGATATGCCTTGTTACAACTTCATAAGGTTCGTTTCGCTCATGTAAAATCTCACCATCGGGGATTGATATGTCAAGGTTTACTGTATTGACCTTGTACGTTACACTAAATCTTTCCAGCTCTACGATACCAGCGGTTTGTGAATTGATATGGATTGGAATTACAACATTGCCTGATCCAGTATCTGGAATCAAATCATTGAATGCATCGACAAATACTGTACCGCTCTGCGTAGTAGTTCCAAGAAGAACACCTTGACTAGTCCACTCATTCCTTCCATCTGCTCCAATATCAATACCGACTTGCTCTGGAGCATCAGAATGGAAATTTATGTTCAAATCTTCTAGTGTAGGAGTTTCAGTTCTAGTTCCTGAACTATACATATAGACATAGATGTAGAGATAACTTCCTGACATAGATACAGTTTTTGTTTCTCCGCTGAATGAGAATGTTTTGGTTGTTGCGTCTCGTAGTTGGACTTGTAAACTAGTTCCTGTGGGGGTTGTAGCATTCCACCATGCAGTTACAGCAACAGGTGCGTTCCCTGAATAAATATTCCTTACATAGAAATACCCTTGCGATTGGTAAGTGCTAGTGTATTCAAATCCGACAAAGTCTAGAACTGGAGTTTCTGTTGTGGTACCGTTGAGGTATGCTCTCCATTTGATGCTGGATCCCGGGTTTGCGAAAGTCAACTTTTGATTGAATACCCCGCTCTTCCAAGAAACACCACCGTCATTAGATACTTCCAATTCAATACTAGTATTTGCACTGATGTGGCCTACCAGTGCACTTACAGTAATTTCTTGGATTTGTTTTGTCAATGAAATTGTGGTGCCGGTTACAATCGAAGATGAAGATGTAGGGGTTCTGAAGTCGAAAATAGTCCCAGTACCTTCTCTTTGGATTTTATTCAGATATGTCGAACTGCATGATCGATGGCACTGGAAACCGAATGTATTGTCTCCAAGTTCATCCATTCCATAGTGCCCGCCTCCGTTCAGTAATACCTTGCCCATCCTTTCAACAAGGCTATTATCCATAGTGAAATGATTATGATAGCCTCGAAGATAGTAGTATTCGTTAGTCACAATTTTTGGTAGGTTTACAATCAAACCAGAAGGTTGAGTACTCGTATCTCCTAACTGCTCTCTAGTTCCCAAGGTCCAAACTCCAATAACTGAAGTTGGGTTAGATGGGCTAATTTCTTGTAAATATCTGTTGTAAGGCGAACGTGATTCATATTGCAGGAGGAACATTCTTCCAGAATCTTCATCGATGTCAACCCCAGCTAGATAATATGTATTGGATGTCAAATACACGTTTTGACAACTGATCGTCATTAAATTAGTGGTAGAACTAATACTGATATCCCATTTCACTAAATATCGATATTGGTAACTGACAGTCCACATAGTTCCTTGGCCATTACTTGTAGCATCATATGTGTAGTATGTCAATTGATTAACACTTTGCGAGCAAGAACCCTGGTTCAACGACGCGCTGCCAATATATGAGCCGCTAGTAGAGTTGTATCTCTTAATCGTAGGAGTCCCTGAAATAGAGGTTGTTGTGTAAGTTGCCGAAAGATATTCGTCATCATGTTGAACCACGAATCCTCTGTAACTTGAAGATGAACTAGAAGTCGATAAAGAATTTAATTTACTAGTTGCTCCAATAAAACCTTGATCACCATTAGCGGCAAAACCGCCTGTGTTGTTAACCACTCCAGTAGATGTTCCGTCAGAAGAGCGATCTAATCCATTGATAATAAATGCTGGAATTCCTACTATCTCGGCATTTCCATCGGCTACTTCGATATTTGAGCGGTATCCATAATTGAATCCAGGTGGAATTCCACTCCAATAACTACTACCTGCTCCGCCAAAGTCACTATCCGATGTCAGATTACCCCAGTTTGCGGTAGATGCTTCTCCTGAAATATCAAAAGATGCAGATGATACTTCTGCGCCATACGGGAATGTTAGATTCCCTGCAAACGCATCACCTGTCCCTGAAAATGTATGAGTATAGGATGTTGAACCATCCTGGAATTGTGTTTCAGTGACATCGGCAGATGCTATCGGAGAGAGCACTGACAATACGAAAAGTGCGGTTAGAAATAGAGACTTACGCATCCTAATGTCACCTTAACCCGTTGTGGGCCTTCGGCCCACGCGGGCTCATTACATTTCAATAATACCCAAACAAGTCATTTTTTGAAATACAAAAAACGAATAATAAGGGCTCCACTTGCGAACTAGGCGAGGCGTATGGGCTGGTGGGATAATCAACACGGCAGACAATTGAGAATTTCTGGGACTGCAACCTTTGCTTTCGCGTTACTGACCACTATGTCAGCAGTTCAATTGTTGTTTTTGCAAGATAATGCTGAGTATCAAGATTATACTGGCGCATCCATCGTTTTGATAGTCATAGGGGCATTGGGATTAGCTGTATCTGCACCGGCTTTCCTGAATTTGAATTCAAAGGCGACTTTGCTTCAATCTTTAATGCAACTGAAATCGATGTCTGAATTACGCAAACACAAGGCAGACGGAGATGAAGCAGCGACCACTCTTGGAGGAGGCCATCAAGAAGCATGGAACTCCTTCCTACAAGAGAAGGGATTGAAGAAGCGTTGATGTTTGGGTTGTATTAATGGGCGAATCAGATCCGATGCGTACTCTCGTTCGCGAGATAATATTGGCAGCCGGAATGATTACAATTCTCGTATTGGCAATGTGGGCTCATACTGGTTCTATGCCTCCACTCGTAGTAGTCGAATCTAATTCTATGCAGCATGATGAAAATGGTGAACTCGGCACCATTGATGCAGGGGATTTAGTTCTGGTTCATGCACCAGATAACGACCGAATAATCACCTTTGTAGAAGCTTCAAATCCAGAATCCTCAGATTATGGCTACGAATCACTCGGCATGGAGGGTGATGTGATTATTTACGAAAGAAATGGAGAAAGCGAAAGCACTCCTATCATTCACAGAGCACTATTCAAAGTTGAAATCGGAGAAACGACCCCTCTTGACGATCAAGGCAGCTGTCAAGAAAGCACAACACTTTGGGAAGGGCAATGTATCATTACTTGGACAGTACCTGGTTCTGATCAAGTGAATGTTGAAAAAATAAATCTACTATTCGATGGGAATAATACTGGTGAATATTCTTGCAATGGAGTTCCTGGTCATGCCAGTTCCAAATGGTACAGTGTTGAGGATTACAAACCCCCTAATCCCGGATATATCACATTGGGAGATAACAATAATTGTGATGATGATCACGATGTTTCGATGTTTGCATCATGTCTTTCAATAGACAAGGGAGTTTGTCGCCCAGTCCAAGAGGAATGGGTAATTGGGATATCTGGAGCAGAAATTCCTTGGGTTGGAATCGTGAAGTTGATGGTCAGCGGAGGAGACTCCCCTGGAATAAGTCAAGTTCCAGGAGCTTCGATATTATATCTAATTCTTCTAATTGGAGCAGTATTGGCCACACCGATGCTAATCGAGCCGCTAATCAATAAAATCTTACGTAATTCTCCTGAAATGATAAAGGCAGAACAAGAAGATGCCATTGCTCTTATCCATTCCAGTGAAGAAGAGTAGTCATGCCTTTTTTCCAGAAAGCCTGTCATCAGCACTGTTTAATCGGTTTTCGATAATTTTCAATTCGCCCCTAATAGATGCTAAATCCGCCTGCTCCAATGTTTTGCTAAGTTTGTCTCTGCGTCGTTTCAAATCAGATATCTGGTGGGCTCTTCCTTTAGGTACAATTTCTCTACCTTTCATAGACATTAACCATTCTTCTAATAGTGCAGCAGCCCATTCAGGCGCTCTGACTTTAGCGGCCAGCATTATCTCATTCGAACGATGTTTGAATCTTACTAGTCCGTCTGGCATTCTTCGAGTTTGAATTGAATTTGGTTTCCAATTTGATAGACGAATTACTAGAGACGCTTCTTCTATTATCTCTTCATCTTGCCATGTAAGGTCTGAGATGACCACTTTATCTGAAAGGCGGATTAATACCTGTACAATTTCGTCTTCATCTGCCCATACTGAGAGGTCTTCAGGTACTTCTCCAAATTCATGTTCCACCCATCTTCTTACTTCACGAGTGGTTTCGTCCATGTTAGGGCCAAGTGGGTTTCCCTCAAGAACTACTCGACAGGGGATTGAAGTGTAATCAGTTGTTGGCGGAAACATGGGAAGTGGGTTTCTTTCAGTCAGTTTTGGCTGGATGGAGTTTTTCCTCCTTGTAATAGCGTGGTATTTCCTATTGAGATATTGGGAGAATACTGGGAAGTTGGATGAATGGAACGCTTCTAGAATTTTCTTTGGTATGGTCTTAATGTTGAGGACTGACAAAGGACAAAAAACACTAGAAAAGATTTCCAAACCGCGCAAATTTTGGAGAATCTATGGAGAAATTTCACTCTGGGTTTGTTGGGGTGCGATGTTCATTGTAGCGATTGGTATTGTATTAGCAATAGTAGCTGCAATATTTTTCGGACCAGCAGATCCTCGGCCACCATCTGAATTAGTTGCGATTCCAGGACTTAGTCCAATTATTCCACTTGGCTATGGTGTACTCGCATTCGTTGTTTGTTTAGTAATACATGAATTTGGCCACGGAATTCAAGCGCGAGCCCACGGAATGAATGTTCGTAATTTTGGATTATTGATGATGGGCCCTCTACCTTTGGGAGCGTTTGCAGAACCAGAATATTCTGAAATTAGTAAATCACCTAGAAGGGAGAGACAAAGAATGTTTGCAGCAGGTCCTGCAACGAATATCTTTGCAGCATTTATTCTGATGATTGTTTTGGGACAAGTTGCAGCTCAGTTTGCAGCAGCAGATCCTGGAGTTCACTCCAACCAAATCGTAGTCGATTCGGGAGCAGATGAAGCAGGTCTTGAAGCATGGGATGTTATCATTTCAATCGATGGAAATGAGATCGAAAATGCTGATGATTTTGCTAATGTGATGGATGATCTTTCTGCAGGACAAACAGTGCCTATGGAAGTTATTCGTTATGAAAATGGTAGTACCGAAATATTGCAGGTTAACTTGACTGATAAGTATGAATATTATCTCGACATGGGGTATGATGAAGAAACTCTGGATTCATTAGGTGTCGAGAAAGGAGATGCTTTCCTTGGTGTAAATAACCCCTCGGGCGGGACTGCAGGAGTTGATCGTCTTGCAGGTTGGGCACATCCTGATTTTGAGTCAAATGCTCTTGGTTATTTGATTAGTTTACCTATAAACACAGTCCAAATATTGTTTACTCCATTTGAATATCAGGGTGTTGCAATACATCCTGCCCAAGAAGAGATGCTAGATTCCGGTGATGGTTGGTTGGCCTCCTTACTTGGATTAGATGGTTTGATAATTCTGATAAATATCCTATTTTGGCTTATCTGGGTAAATATTCTTCTTGGTTTAACAAATCTCTTCCCTATGATTCCATTTGATGGTGGTCATTTGTTCAAGGACATAGTTCATGGAACGATGTCTGGGGTTCGTAATATTGGCAAGAAAACAGGTCTGTACAAGTTACATCCACTTTGGGTTGAACATGTTACCCGTAAAGCCTCCACGTTGTCATCGTTGCTGTTGCTGTTAGTGATGGGTATACTCATAATTGGGCCATATCTGTGATGATTTCCGTGATACGTGTTTGAGAAGTTTCCATTTCATCTTCTCTAGTCAAATCGATATTCTTGATTCTTTTATCTAAGGACTCTAGGGATGGACTTGCAGCCTTCCTGCATACTAATGACAAAAATTGATGCAATGGCATACCCTTTTCCCAATCTAGAAACTCCTTTCCGTTACGAGTAAATGGTAAAGCAGGTATTCGCCTAGCTAAAATCCCTAGCCTGCCACTTAACTTACCAACTTCTACACGGAAAATTCTCCAAGAATCACCCCTTACACCTTTCAATCTGTAAGCGTAAAGTGGCATCAAATCGCATCTTTGACCTTCATAGACCATTGCGAGGTATTGGTCCCATGTACGCCCTGAGAGGTACAATTTCGATTTTTTAGAACTCTTAACTTCGATTGGAAAGCACATGTCTCCTCTAAGTGCTAGTAAATCCCCGCTTCCTTCCATTCCTGAACCAGCGGCTCTAACGACCAGAAACGGCCTTTCAACAACTTGCATGGCCTTTGCTTTCGCTACAGGATCACAAGATCTAGTCACTGCATCTACACCCTTAGGAATACCTGCAAGTACTGCCCGAAGTTCTCGTTCGTATTGACTTCCCACAATACAGAATCATTGTCAAATGCTTTTGATGATATCGTTGTTTACGCGTCATATTGAAGCGTGATTACGCCTACGGCCGTATGTGCGCCGCATAGCAGTTAGAACGGAAGATTTCCGACTTTCTTTCCATTTGATGCGAGAATTGAAGAGAAGAAAATGTAACTTTGTTATGCTCTCATCTGAAGATTCATGGGACGGTGTTTTACTGACCTCTCCTGAAGAGGTAATTGATGGAGAAATACCTGCAGTCGAGGAGAATATCGAAATCGCTGTCGAAAGGGCAATACAAGCATCAAGAGGTCTTGATAATGCAGTTCAATTAGTATTCGGCATCGACCCTGGGCCAAGACCCGGTTTAGCATGGTTAGCAGATGGAGTAGTTGTAGGAAGCGCTCAACTGGAAAGTATCGACACTGTTGCAGACCACATAGTTGCTCTATCTACCGCGGTTGAACACCTGCGAATGATTGTCAAAGTAGGTGACGGCGCTCCACTCATCAGAGATAGAATCATCAATCAATTACTACAAAGGGATATTGAAACATACCAAGTAAGTGAACATAGAACCAGTTCTGGTTCAAGATTGAAGGCTCATATCCATGCAGCTACAAGAATTGCTCTAATCAAAGGAGAAAGAGCATATCAAATCCGTAAATTGGAACCTACTGATGGCGATTTACGGGAAGTAAAGAGACAATCGAGAATTCATAGTTCTGGAGATATTACAATTTCAACTGAATTGGCTAGAATGGTTGCCTGCGGCGAATTGACTATGGACGAAGCGATTAAGAGAGCCTGACGCGGTATCTTTCTCTTCCTTTAGAATACAAAGTGATAACTCCACTAGAGGAGACACATATCGAAATTGCATCTGCAAGTTGACTGATTGAACGAGCAGCCAAGTGTCTACCACCTTCTCCTGGTTTGGATGCAATTCCTGATGGGACCTGTACATATCGTCCTGCATCGCTAGCAATTCCTTTCGAATTGAATAGGATTGCACCATCTAGCCATGCGAATTCGGCTAATGTTTCGTGATTATTTGTGTCTAATACACTCTTTTTAGAATCTGAATGACCTTTGAATGGGTTCAATACTAATGCGGTAGAATATCTTCTCAATTTAGGTACGGATCCAATGGCAAATAATGCTCCAACCGCATGCCCTTCTCGACCTCGACTTCCTATGTGGCGAGCTAATTCCATCAGCCTTGCAAGAACTCCAATATCGATACTATGCTCTTTTGCCATAATCGCTAGACGGTTGGAAGTTAAGCTATTGGCTTCGATTATTATTACTCCATCCATTGGTTCTCCTAAAATTGCCAATATCCTATCGTTAGATTTGAAGCGCCCTTCTCCTAAACCTTGTAGAATAATGTCATGGAGGCTATTTAGAACGGACAAACCTTGTGATGATAATGAATCTTCGAGAAGTTCTACATCGATATTTGACTCTTTGAGATTTTCATAAACCTTTGAAGAAGAAGTAAGAGTTACCATCCGAAGTTTTGTTGGTAACAACTCTCTAATTTTTCGAACTGTTCTAGAGTTGTTTGAAAGTATAACAGCGGCTGTGAAACCTGAACGATCATTTTCGATAGTCGAGGCTACCATATTTGGCAGATCGACCATTTATTCACCTCATTCCATTGTGGTGTCAATGCCAGGAAGTTGGTCTTCCGACTCACGGTAGACTATTCTCATGTTTTTGATGAAATTTCTTTCCTTGACAATGATGTTGTATTCCTTAATTCCAGGATTTTTTTCTCCATCTAATATCCCTAATAGGCATTCAAGTGTTAGACGAGCACCTTCTCTGTGCGGGTACGCAAATACGCCCATTGAAAGTGGGGGCGCAGCGACAACACTTACATCCTTGAGATCTTTTAGTGTTGAAAATAGATTTTCATATGCTGTGGGCAATAGAGTTCTACGAGACTCATCTTGATTTGGCCTTCTACAATCAGGGCTTACAACATGGATAATATGCTTGAATCGATTTTCAAGATTATATGGTTTTGAAACTACATTACTTGTAACCGGGCACGGAGGTAGGTTCAGTTTACGTTGTTCGATACTAACTTCTCGACAGAATTCGCGCAATTCATCTCCGGCTGCTTTGTGTATTTGAGAATCGATACCTTCTCTGCCAGATAGTCGATTGTTTGCAGGTGTGACTACTGCATCTGCCTCTTGTAGATGTAGGTCTCCTCCTATTACTCGAAGGACTCCCCAGCGACATTTTCGCGCCATGTACAATTCGACCATGTTAGGGCAGGGGGGGCCGACCTTCATATACACATTGACTAAAAAACGAAAAATCCTCTTTTTTGCAACATACAATCCATCGAAGTGACTTTGAATAACAATCCTGCCCTAGTGCCATGTCCTCTACGAGAAAAGCGCTTCTACTCGTCGCGCTTTTTGTCTTAGGAGGCATTCAAATTCCATCAGATATATCTTCAAAGATCGATATTGAAGAGCCAAGATATGATGCTTCCAGTACATCGAATGAGGTCTGGAACGAGTCACCATTCCGCACAGTTGCTGTACCTAGTGGATTCAATCTTTCAACCGCTGTCGACTACAGCGATGTGGTAGTGTTAATCAACAATCAATCAGAAGCTAGCCGAACTATTGGTTGGGCGTTTGTAACTGCAAGAAATATCAGTTCTGATCGAATATTCATATTCGATAATTCTTCAACTCCAACGGGCGAAACAATCAATCGAAATCAGTTTGAGACATATTTCCTCGAACCGTTCAGACTTATGTTGTCGGAATACAATGGTAGCGATATCAATTACCTTGTCACAACTAAGGGAATCCCACTGAGAGTTAGTGGCGGAGATAGTAAAGCATCATTTGATCAAGAGATAGCATTAGTCGGAGGAAGTTATGACGCGGACATTGGGTCAAACTGGTGGACCAATCATGGTTATGGACCATTGGCAGGAAAAGAGATGAAGGAATTCACTAGAGATGAATATGGATTCTTTTTGGTTACAAGGCTAACAGGATATTCTGTAGACACCGCTTTAGAATTAATTGAGAAAGCAAACAATTCTTACGGCTCGAGAGGGACACATGTACTTGATTTGGCAACAAATAGAAATGAGTCTGGATACAAATTCTGGAATGACGATTTGTATGTGACTAACAGTACTTTGAACGGAACAATGAATCTCCCAGTATACTTTGATGAAGAGACAGAATTTGTCACTAATATCTCCAATGTAATTGGATATGCATCATGGGGAAGTAATGACGGGAATTGGAACAAGAATTACCTGTCTAATGGCGGCTTTGATACTACTGATTCGGCTTGGAATAGTGGTTCTAGATATTGGAATGCAACATCTCCTTCTGTTTCCTCTGGAGACGAATTTAACTGGACATATCAAACACAAACCAAGCAAGGTGGAAATGGTGCATTAGAAGCACAAATATCTACAGATTGTAACCAAGAATCAGGCGAAATGTTGCAGGGAATATTTGCCGAATATTTTGACAATGAAGGAATCAGTTTTAATTCGGCCTCAATGCCTGATTTAATTGATAGAGTTCCAGATCATATTCGTTTAGAAAGTAGTCTTGCTTATTCTTCGTCTGGAAGTCCGTACCCTGGTTTGGATAACCGTTTCAAACATAATTGGGGAGCTAGGTTCAGTGGTTTAATCGACATTCCAGAATCTGGAAATTGGACATTTTATCTTAACACAGATGATGGCAGTGAGTTATGGATCAATGGACAAAGTGCAATCCAAAATTATGGAATGCATGGAATGAGAGAGCATTCAGTAATCCTAAACTTAACTGAAGGCTATCACGATTTTAGAGTTGAATTTTTCCAAGGAGGGGGGCCTCATGGACTAAAATTATCATGGCAGAGTGATAATGTTAGCAAAGCGACAATCCCCTCTTCTGCGTTTTACGTTTCAGGCGATTACATACCTCAAAACGACAATTTGATTCATCATTGGAATTTTGATGAAGGTTCTGGAAATCAAACTAATGATAGTGTATCTAATGGTTCTAATTTTACTCTTTATGGTATGAATTCAACCAACTGGAAAACTTGCATAGATGGATATTGCCTATGGTACGATGGTGTAGATGACTATGCTAAGGTCAATGTCGATGATTGGTTGGGCAATTTTTCAATCAGTCAGTGGGTTTGGGCTAATATTTCCAATCAATCTACCTATGCCTCTACCTTCGCAATCGATGATGCTGCAGGTTCGAATCAATCATTTCAGCATATGATCTCTGGAGGTAAATGGAAATTACACAACAATCAGTCTCTAGTATTTGGAGATGTTAATCCCAAAAAATGGACTCATCTAGTAACTGTTTACGAATCCGGATATACAAGACAATACATGGATGGAGTTTTGGTTAATACCAATTATTTCCCAAATGGTTCGATAAATAATTTTGATTTATACAAATTAGGTGTAAACCGGGCAGGAAATTCACATTTCGAGGGCATGATTGACAATCTAATGATTTGGGATACAGCATTGACCAATGGTTCAATTACAAGCCTAAACCGAGATATTGTCAACAATTGTTCATCGTATTCGGGTAACGGTCAGGGAGTTGCTTATTTGGAAACAACTCACAGCATCCCTACTAATTTTACTAACCATGCTTGGGTTGTATACACTCATGGTAAGAGAACTGGAGATGTATTTGGAGAATACAATATTCAAGTTACATCATATGATTCTAATGGAAACGAATTGAATAACAACGATTCATCTAATCAGGCATTCAACGTAGATTGGACCTCCAAAAATATGAGATTCAGGCCAGATGCTAATGCGACATCATTCAAAATTAGAATATCTCTCGACATAGTACCTACCTCCACAGAAGGATCGTTATTCATTGATTCAACAGTATTGAGGGTAATCAGGCCACATATGAATTGGGTAAATGGTTCGATAGTAGAAACAGCGGTGAGTACAGGAGCTAGATCCTTCAATTGGGGAACCTCATACGGACAATCTCTGGTTGCAGATATTCTTGAAGATGGTGCGAGTGGAATCAAAGGTTACGTGTATGAGCCATATCTAACAGCAGTATCGTCTCCAAGTGTACTATTATCATCTTACGCAAGCGGTTTCAATCTAGCCGAATCATATGCTGCAGCTAATACAATGATTAGTTGGATGGGTGTTGTTGTTGGAGATCCGAAGATGAGTCCTTACGCTGATATTGTTCATGATGTAGAAATCATTGATGTCCGAGTAGTTGAAAACGTTTCACAAAATCAGGATTTTGAAATCGAAATCGCACTACAAAATATCGGCCCAGGCAATGCGGTTGGAGAGTTAAGTGTGATTGACAAATTAGGCAGCATCATGCTTGTAAATCAATCTCTAACAATTCCTAATGGCGAACTAAACGGTAGTCGCCAAATAATCAAATTACAGTTAAACACGTCAAGAGACGGATGGAACAATCTTGTAATCAGATGGCAAGCAACAACCCCAATAAATCCTGAAAGGAATATTGACAACAATATCTTCGATCTAACTTTGTGGGTAAACACACCACCCGTAATAGAAGACATCTTTTGTGATTCTACTCAGTATAGCAGAGGAGACAGGTTCGTTTGTAGTATTGAAGCTTCAGATGATGTTTCAGTTGATTCGGTACAAATTGCTTGGAGAGTAAGTTTCGGAAATAATAGTACAGAATGGGTTTGGCAAAATACTGGTAGTCAGGATGGGTTCCTTTGGTGGACAACTATCGATTTACCAGCAGACATCCCTCTTGGTGTACTTGATTTACAGGTAATCTCTACCGACCAATCAAATCTCACGACGAATTCCACTTCACTTGCAATTGCTCAAATTAGAAATGCACCAGCATTCTGGTTTGGAATCCATGTTTCGGGGGTAGATGACTCAGAATGGGGGGGCGCCTCTGTACTTACTTCAAACCCGTATATCGGATTGAGAAGAGGATATGTTACAACACTGAAGGCTTGCGTATTAGATCCCGATCACAATCCAGCAATCGATTTGCCGATTTTCATATCGGAACGTGGTAATATCGATGGTATGTCACATCGTCAAGGTAGCAGTTCAGAGCATCACTGCTACATAGCCTCGTTGACGATTCCAACGCAAACAAGTCTAGACTCATTCAGTCTTGAATTAAGAAGTACTAGCGGAGATTTCTTGACAAGTAGGACTATCAAAATAAGAGATCAAGCCCCTGTAATCGATATGTCAATAGTCAATCAATCTGGAAATCAGGTTGAGAATGTTGTTGCGAGTGGAGACGAGCAACTCAAGATTATAGTGACCGATGCAGATGATACAGTAGACAATGTCTATGGCGATGTAACAATCAAATGGCCAGGTCAAAACCCTTACACAATCCCTGTTGTTTTTGATAATGGTTTGTCGATGATTCAATTATCTACAACTGATATAATCGAAAGCGGTAATCTACAAATTAATATCTCCGTGACAGGAGCAAATGGAGCGAGTAGCACATCATCTCTTGAAACAACTATTCTATTGAGCCCGCCAACAATATTGTCGATAGATATCTGCCAAAACGAAACCAAGGTTGATCAATTGATGTTCGGCCAGTCTGCCGATGCTGTTGTTAGAATCCATTCATCTCGCCCTGTAGCATCGGTTACAGCGAATCTTGAGCAATTCGGTTGGATTGTTTCAGCACCATCTCAGGCCCCAGCCAATTGTGGTACTGATGTTCCCGAACAAAACGGAATCTATCATTTTAGAGTTCGATTGGATTCATCATTCGTTCCAGGGCAAGGAAGTTTGGGCGTAAGGATAGTTGATATTGATGAAATAGCATCGAATTCTAATCTCCAATTTGAATTCATGCACTCTCCACCAACAATAGAAGTAATCCACGATTTGAATATCTCACATGGCTCTACATTTGAAGTGCTTGTTGAAATGGAAGATGCCGATGGAATTGACGCGACCTGTGGCATAAACTATTTCCAGAATGGAATTGAGGTTTATTCTCGAGAAAACAGTGCAGTGAAAGATCTAGATGAGTCCGGTTTCTGGACATCATCATGGATTTTACCTAATAGCTTGTCAGGAAACATGACTTTCAATATATCTTGCATTGATTGGAGTGACAATACTGTAAATTATTCTTCATCGTTTTACATTGATCCTCCTATTGAATGTGAAGAGGATTGTGATGATGTCGATGAAAAGGCTGATGAAAGTAGTCAGTCAATATCTACTCCGTTGGCGATTTCAGGGATATTATTGCTACTTTGCATAATAATCGTATTCAGTTTGAAATTGAGATCGAAAGAAGATAACGAAGAAGTTGAAACCTGGAACGTCGAAGAATCATCACCTCAAAGTGATGATAGAATTCCAGAGGGTTGGTCACTTGAAGAATTTTTGAACTGGTTAGATGGTCCTATGCCGGATGATTGGGAAGAAGAGCAATGGCAACAATACCGAGAAAGTCTTGATGATCTAAGATTAACATAGGTTTCATCAAGTTTGGATTCTTGGCTTGAACATGGCGGTAGGATATGTTCTGGTAAACGTCTCTCCTGGCAAGGAGTACGAGGTCTTTCAAAGGATTAAGGAGATCGAGAATGTTGTAGATTCAACTCTTCTGTTTGGCGATTATGATATTATTGTAAAGTTAGAAGCTGACACCTTAGGGATTATTGCACAAACTGTAGTTGATATAATTCGACAAGTGCCTGGAGTTGCCGATTCTAAGACTCTTGCTGGAGCTGAATTTTGAATCTATAGTCAAAAGCAATACTGCTCTAAAGTGGCTTTCGAAAAGGCATACTGCGTACAATATGAGGCGCAGTATAGCGGTTTGTTGGGGGAAATATTATAACCTTTAGGAGTTCGTAGGGGTGCCGAGGTATAACCTATGAGCGATGGAAAGAAGTACTTCGTCCTGATGAAGGGCGGAAAAGACACCAGCCAAGTATTTGCAAGCAAACAACCTAGAGGAGCAGCCCTAAAAGCAGCAACTCGCGGTCACACCGACATACGCCTACGCGAGCGTGGAACAAAGAGAGTCCACGTTTTCACTGGCAGCATTACACAGGTAGACAAGCCTGCAAATGGCCCAGCGTGGCTTCCTAACAAGATCAAGAAGGCTAACGTAAAGAAGCAAGGAATCGAGCACCTTTGAACTAAGGATCAAGATTGATTGC
>MDTG01420574.1_pt1 | contig 18099 bp, 17 predicted proteins | sample 811421 | NCBI WGS metagenome assembly MDTG01 (sample SAMN05326645, study PRJNA326480) | marine metagenome | isolation source: seawater | place: Pacific Ocean: South East | collected 2011 | reverse complement strand
TTTTTTATGTCTTCTTTTGAAGAAGATTTGTTAACACCCAAGATATCATAATAATCTCTCTTTGCCACAGGACGTCTCCTTTTTATTATATCTTAGGCGCTTTTTTCTTTATCTTCTTTTACGTCTTCAAAATCGGCGTCAACGACATTTTCTTTTCCCTTGTCATCACCTTTAGTTTTTTTGTCACCATCATTTTTTCCAGGTTGAGTTTTTTGCTGACTTTTATAAACAGCTTCACCTAATTTCATAGAAACCTGAATTAAATTTTGAGTTTTCTTTTTAACTTCCTCAGAGTCAGTACCTTTTAACGCATTTCTTAAGTCAGATATTCCTGCTTCTATTGCTTTCTTTTCTTCTGCAGAAATTTTATCACCATGCTCTTTCAGACTTTTTTCTGTTGTATGAATAATGCTATCAGCTTGGTTTCTAGCATCAACAGTTTCTCTTTTCTTTTTATCAGCATCTTTATTAGCCTCAGCTTCTTTTACCATTTTTTTAATTTCTTCATCTGATAATCCACCAGATGCTTGGATTTGAATTTTCTGTTCTTTGCCAGTTCCTTTATCTTTTGCAGAAACACTTACTATTCCATTTGCATCTATATCAAAGGTAACTTCTATCTGAGGAACTCCTCTAGGTGCGCTTGGTATTCCAACTAGTTCAAAATTTCCTAAAATTTTATTGTCAGCAGCCATCTCCCTCTCACCTTGGAGGACTCTTATAGATACAGCAGGCTGATTATCTTCAGCTGTAGAAAAAACCTGACTTTTTTTTGTTGGTATAGTTGTGTTTTTTTCAATTAATTTAGTAGACACGCCGCCTAGAGTTTCAATGCCTAGAGATAATGGTGTAACATCTAAAAGCAGTACATCTTTAACATCACCTTGTAGCACTCCAGCTTGAATTGCTGCTCCCATAGCTACTACTTCATCAGGATTGACACTTTTATTAGGTTCTTTACCAAAGAAATTTTTTACTGTTTCGATAATTTTAGGCATTCTAGTCATGCCTCCAACTAAAACTACTTCATTAATCTCAGCTGCTGAAAATCCAGAATCCTTCAATGCAGTTTTGCATGGAGCTAGAGTTTTTTCTATTAAACTTTCAACTAAAGCTTCAAGTTTAGCTCTAGTAAATTTTAAATTTAAATGTTTTGGACCAGTTTTATCTGCTGTTATAAAAGGAAGATTAATCTCAGTCTGCGTTGCTGAAGACAATTCTATTTTAGCTTTTTCAGCCGCTTCTTTAAGTCTTTGTAATGCAAGCTTATCATTTCTTAGATCTATTCCGTTGTCTTTTTTAAATTCTCCAATTAAATAATTTACAATTTCGTCATCGAAGTCTTCTCCACCTAAAAAAGTATCTCCATTTGTAGATTTAACTTCAAATACTCCATCACCAATTTCCAAGATAGATACGTCAAACGTACCTCCACCCAAGTCGTATACTGCAATTTTTTTTCCGCCTTTTTTATCTAATCCATAAGCCAATGATGCAGCAGTAGGTTCGTTAATAATTCTTAAAACTTCTAGTCCTGCAATTTTACCAGCATCTTTAGTTGCTTGTCTTTGAGCGTCGTTAAAATAAGCAGGCACAGTTATAACGGCTTTTGTAACCGCCTGACCCAAATATTTTTCTGCAGTTTCTTTCATTTTTTGTAAAATGAAAGCTGATATTTGAGATGGTGAATATTTTTTACCTTTTCCTTCTACCCAGGCCTCACCTTTTTCTGACTTGATAATTTTGAAAGGAACTCTTTTTATGTCTTTTTTAACCGAACTATCTTCAAAGGTTCTGCCTATTAATCTTTTAGTAGCGAAGATAGTGTTTTCTGGATTTGTTACAGCTTGTCTTTTAGCTGGTTGACCAACCAACTTTTCATCTTTGTCTAAAAAAGCAACTACAGAAGGAGTTGTTCTCGTTCCCTCTACATTTTCCAAAACTTTTGCTTGGGAACCTTCCATGATTGCAACACATGAATTTGTCGTCCCAAGATCAATTCCTATTACTCTGCTCATTTTATAATTATCCTTTTGTTTGAGTCTTTATATGGGTGTTTTTTTTGTTTCTACAAGCCATCTAATCCTTTTTTTTGTTGTTTTTTTCCTTATCTAATGGAGTTTTTTTCTTAGAAACAGCAACAAATGAAGGTCTTAAAAGTCTTTCTCCAAAAGTATAACCAGGCTGTATCTCTTGTAAAATAGTTCCAGGCTCTTCCTTATCATTTTCTGTTTCTAACATTGCTTGATGCAGATTAGGGTCGAATTTTTCTTTTAAACAATTAATTTTTTTAATGTTATTTTTTTCAAAAATTGAAACTAAATCTTTTTCAATTATCTCAATATTTTTTAAAAATTTTTCAAGGTCTTTGCTGTTTTTTAAAACTTCATCATTTTTTATAGAAACTTGGGCTCTTTGTAAATTGTCTAAGAGTGCCAAAGTTTCTCTAGCAAAATTGAAGCCTCCAAATTCAAAAGCTTCTTTGGTTTCTTTTTCAAACCTTCTTCTTTGATTTTCAAGCTCTGCAAGCGTTCTTAAAAGTCTGTCTTCTGTTTCTTTCAGTTTATCTTCTACTGATAATTCCTTTTTTTCATTTTTTTTCTCGTTTTTAGAAGGTTCCTGTTTTTTTTTTACCTCTTCATCTATATTATTTTCACTAGCTTTTTTGTCGTTCTTACTTTCCATTATTGATATATAGGAGTAAAAAAATTAATTACTAGGTGTAAATGAAAAAAATTAGTGAAATTTTAATAGGAACTCATAATAAGGGAAAATTTAGAGAACTCAGCTTTCTGTTACCAAAAAGACTTAAAAAGATTTCCCCGTTCAAACTAAAAATAAAACCACCAAAAGAAACCGGAAAAAGCTTCTTATCAAATTCTAAATTAAAAGCCAACTATTTTTATAAAGTTTCAAAAATTACTTCAATATCAGATGACTCGGGATTATGCGTTAACTGTTTAAACAATAGGCCAGGAGTTTATTCAGCAAGATGGGCTAAAAAATATGGTGGTTTTAACAAAGCAATGAAAAAAATTATTAAAATGATTGAAAAAAAAAATAATACAAAAAAGTTTAAAAATACAAAAGCTAAATTTGTTTGTAGTTTAACTATTTGTTTTCCAAATGGAAAAAATTTTAATTCTTTAGGTGAGATTCATGGGAATATATCTAATAAAATTAAAGGTAAAAATGGTTTTGGATATGATCCAATTTTTATTCCAAAGAATTATAAAGTTACTTTTGGACAAATGAGTAAGAAGAAAAAAATTTTAATGGATCATAGATTTATTGCTTATAAAAAAATAAAAAAAAATATTAATATTCTATAAATTTTTTATCTTCAGTTTTATATATTTTTAGTTTTTGAGAAACTTTTCCGTTGTTAAATTTAAAAATTCCTATTTTTCCTTTTATTTCACCTTTTAAAAGAAAATCATTAATTGAATCTATCCCATTATTTTTTTTCCATATGTAGTAGACCAATCCTAAAGCATCATAAGCTAAAATTGTAATTTCATTGGGTTGAAGATTAAAAGTTTCTATATACTTATCATTATATTTTTTAAAATTTTTTAGATTTACAGAGGGATAGTATAAATTCTTTACAGAATTCTCATAAAATATACTTTCATCAAACCATTGGTTAACTGTTGTGAATAAAACATCCGTATCATTTACATCAACAAAAGCTAAAGAAGCTAGAACACTTTTTAAATTATTCCCAAAATCAATTATTATAACTGAGTCAAAATTTATTTTTCCAAGAGTATATCTTTGCTCTAATTTATTTAATTCATTTATTGATTGGAGATCCTCCTTTTGTTTAAGTAATTTTTTTCTAATTTCCAAATTTCTTTTTCTTTGTGGGTAATTAGTTAATTTTTCAATTTCACCAGTTAGTATTTTTGGATCAGAATTATATTTAAATATTTTATAATTTTTAAGTTTTGTTTTTTTTATTCTTTTTTCAATGAGGTCTGCATATTGGTTTTGAGGATACATTATTATGGTCTTTTTCTTTTTTTGACTAACTATAAATTTTTCTAAAGCATCCATTTGAGAGTCAAAACTTATTCCAATACTAATAATGTTTTGTTTAATTCCAGGCTCTTTATTTGATAATGAAATAAAAATAACATCTTTATATTGTTTTAATTCTTCAAAGTTGTCAGAGTCTACTGGGCCAATTATTATTTTAGCACCAGACTCGACTATTTCTTTTATTGCTTTATTTAATTGACCTTTGTCTTTTGAACCAGAATTTCTAGGTATAATTAATATTTTGTCATCACCTATCTCATTTAAAGCAAGTTGAGTTGATAGAAGTAAAGAGTTTCCTAAATATTTGTACTCACCTGAAAAAGGAGCTAATAAACCAATCTTGAGTTTATTTTTAACCTCATCACTGAATAAATTAGTGTTAAAAAATATCAATATATAAGATAAAAAAGTAATAAATATTTTAATCATTTAATATGAACATTTTAAAACCAGGTTTATATGTTGTTGCTACTCCCATAGGAAATCTTGGAGATGTGACAGTGAGATCATTAGAGGTATTAAAAAAATCAGACATTATTTTATGTGAAGACACCAGAAGATCATTAAAATTATTAAACCAGTATAACATTAAAAAAAGATTAGTTCCTTATCATAAATTTAATGAAAAAAAAGAACTTAATAAGATAATAAAATATTTAAATGAGGGCAAAATTTTGTCATTAATATCAGATGCAGGTACACCTGTATTATCAGATCCTGGTCATATTTTAATCAAAGAGTGTATAAATAAAAAAGTTAATGTTTATCCAATACCAGGAGCTTCCTCTATAACAGCGTCGATAAGCATATCTGGTTTTGGGGATAAATTTATTTTTTATGGATTTTTACCAAAAAAAGAAAAAGAATTAAAAAAAGTTTTATTAAATCTAAAAGATCTTAATTTTTCTATTATTTTCTTTGTTCCTGGCATTAAAATTAATTTTTACTTAAAGAATTTTAAACCTTATTTTTCTGGTAGAGATATCTTTCTTGGAAGGGAAATAACCAAAATTCATGAAACATTTTATAGAGAAAGCATGGATAAAATCAAACTATTTTCCTCTCCACTTAAAGGAGAACTAACCGTTGTAATTTCTGAAAAATATAATAAAAAAGAATCAGACTCTGGTTTCGATATAAAAAAGCAGGCAATGAAATATTTAAAAAAATATAGCTTGAAAGATGTTGTAGATTTGATTTCAAAAAAAGAAAAAATTTCTAAAAATAAAGTTTATAAAATCTGTTTAAGTATAAAAAAAAATGAAAAAAATTTATAGTTTATTAATAATTTTTTTATTTTTAATTTCTTGTGGTGGTAAGAACTTAGGAAGTTTTGGCAAAGGTGTTAATATTTCCTTTGACCCCAGAACTGTAGGGATGCAAATTGATGATACAATAATGCAAAAAAACTTAATTGCTAGATTGACATTGACAGAAAAAAAATATTTTTTGTCAATTCAAGTTGAAGTTTTGGATGGAAGAATTTTTGTAACAGGCAAGGTTGATGAGCCTGAAGAAAAAATTAAAATTACAAAGCTAGCTTGGGAGACAAAAGGTGTAAGATCAGTAAAAAATGCAATTGCAATTAAAGGACAGAGTAATTTTAAAAGTGCAGCTGGAGATGTTATTATTACTTCTCAACTAAGAACAGCTATATTTTTTAATAGAAAAATAAAATCTTCAAATTATACTTTAGAAACTATAAATAAAAAAATTTATATTTTTGGTATAGCATTTGATGAAGATGAAAAAAAAGAAGTTATAAAAGAAGCAAAATCTATATACAATGTGGAACAAATCGTACCTACAATTTATCTTGTGTCAGAACTAAGTAGACACAAAAATTAATTTTTTTTATTTTTATAATCTATTACTTCGGAAGAATAAGCGGCTACTGAAGCTAAGTTTAATATGTCATGCGTAGACGATCTAAGTGGAGCTATTTCAATAGGAAGTCCTAAGCCAATTAATAGAGGACCAATAGTTTTTGCTCCACCAATAGTTTTCATTAACTTGGTTGATATTGCTGCACTGTGTAGTGCTGGCATTATCAAAATATTTGCATTGCCTACTATTTTAGAGAATGGATATGTTTCTTTGTATATAGGGTTTAGAGCCACATCGGGCTGCATTTCTCCATCAAAATCAAAATCTACTTTTTTTTGTTTTAAAAGTTCAATTGCATCTCTAACATGTTTTGTGTTTCTAGAAGTTGGTTTGCCAAATGTAGAATGAGAAAGAAAAGCTACTTTAGGATCAAAGCCAAATAATCTAGCAACTCTAACGCTTGAAGTAGCAATTTTTACTAAATCTTCTGAGGATGGAAAGTCATTTACACTCGTGTCTGCAATAAAAATAGTTTTACCCTGTGCAATAAGCATTTTTAAACCGAATAGAATTTCCCCAGGCCTAGGATCTACAACTTTTTTAAGACTCTCAATTGATGCTGCATAATGTCTTATATTTCCTGTCACCATTGCGTCTGCGTCTCCAGACTCAACCATAGAGGATCCCCAAATTATTCTATCATTTCGAATTAATCTGTCGACATCTCTCTCTAAAAGACCTTTTCTCTGTAATTTTTTGTACAAATTTTTTGTATATAACTCTCTTTTGCCTTTGTTTGTTGAATTAACTATATCAATTTTATAATTTTCATCTAAACCAATTTCTTTGAGCTGCTCTTTTATCCTTTTTTCATTTCCAATTAAAATAGGCGTGCCTAAACGACTATTTTTATAAGCAATTGCAGCTTTCAACATATTTTGATCCTCACCCTCAGCAAAAACTACTCTCTTGGGTTTCTTTTTAATTTGTGCATTTATTCCCAGCATAATACTCATTGAAGGATCCAGTCTATTAGTTAATTGATCTTTATAAGATTCAATGTCTGAAATTTTTTTTCTTGCAACTTTAGTTTTCATAGCACTCTCAGCTACTGCCGCAGGTATTCTGCTAATTAATCTAGGATCAAAAGTTGATGGGATTATGTATTCTTTTCCATAGTGAGGTCTTTCTCCACCATAAGCATTTACTACTTCATCAGGAACTTCTTCTCTTGCTAAAGTTGCTATAGCCTGAGCAGCTGCAATTTTCATTGGTTCATTTATTTCTTTTGCTCTAACATCAAGAGCTCCTCTAAAGATATAAGGAAATCCGATTAGATTATTTACTTGGTTTGGATAATCAGACCTTCCAGTAGCTACTATTGCGTCAGTCCTCACCTCATCTATTAGTTCAGGCTTTATTTCGGGATCAGGATTAGCACAACAAAATATAATTGGATCTTTTGCCATCGATTTTATCATTTCCTGAGTAACTGTGTCTTTTGCTGAAAGTCCCAAGAAAACATCTGCATTTTTTATTGCCTCTTTTAAATTTCTTAATTTTGTATTGATTGCATGTGCAGATTTAAATTCATCCAAATTATCACGACCCTTATATAATACTCCTTTGGTATCCAACATAATTATATTTTCTTTTTTTGCTCCAATACTTTTAAATAAATTAACGCAAGCTATTGCAGACGCTCCCGCTCCGTTAACTGTAATTTTTACATTTTCAATTTTTTTTTTTGATATATCTAGCGCATTGATTAAAGCAGCAGTTGTTATGATTGCAGTACCATGCTGATCGTCATGAAAAATTGGTATGTCTAACGTTTCTCTTAGTTTTTGTTCTATTACAAAACAGTCTGGCGCAGCTATATCTTCTAGATTTATTCCTCCAAAACTATTTCCTATATTCTGTATACATTTAATAATTTCATCTGCATTCTTATTATCTATCTCTATATCAATTGCATCTATATCTGCGAATCTTTTAAACAAAACTGCCTTACCTTCCATTACAGGTTTTGAAGCAAGGGATCCTAAATTTCCCAGACCTAAAATAGCACTTCCATTGCTTATTACTGCCACCAAATTTCCTTTGCTTGTGTAATCGTATGCTGCATCAGGATTTTTTGATATTTCTTTTACAGGAACAGCAACACCAGGTGAATAAGCTAATGATAAATCTCTCTTTGTTGTTAATGGTTTAGAAGGAACAATCTCAATTTTGCCAGACTTTCCACTATTATGAAAATCTAGAGCTTCTTTGTCGGTATAATGATCAATTTTTGATTTTTTTACCATTAAGTTTTTAGTATGTAATATAAATGATATTAAATCACTAATATTTTGTCTTAATTATGAATTTATTGTCTTCAACATATATTTTTAGTTTTTATACCTTAATCAGTAGAGTTTTGGGTTATATCAGGGATATATTAATAGCTGTTTTTCTTGGAGCGTCGATATTTGCTGATGCATTTTTTGTGGCTTTTAGAATTCCAAATACTTTTAGACGGCTATTTGCTGAGGGTACATTTAACGCTGCATTCATTCCTAGCTATACTTCAGAAAAGACGAATGGCGAAGTTCAAGGAAAAAAATTTGCCGATGATGTTTTGTCACTATTAATTATAGTACTTCTCACCATCATTTTTATTGTAGAAATTTTTACTCCTTACTTAGTTTATTTGATTGCACCTGGGTTTTACCAAAATTCTGAAAAATTCAATTTAGCAGTAGAGCTTACGAGAATAACATTTCCATTTTTATTTTTTGTAAGCTTATCCTCATTTTTTTCTGGGATTCTAAATTCAAATAATAAATTTGCAGCAGCAGCAGCAGCTCCTATTATTTTAAATGTTGTTTTAATTTTAACTATTTTAAGTTCTTTTTTGTTTAAATTGAATTTTGCAGTTAATTTATCTTACGGTGTTACAATTTCCGGAATAATACAATTATTTTTCTTAATAATTTTTACTAGAAAATATTATAAACCATCTATTAATTTCAAAAGAAAAATTAATTCTAAGGTAAAATTTTTTTTTAAAAAACTTTTACCTAGCATTTTTTCTTCAGGTGTTACGCAAATTAATATTTTGGTAGGCACAATTATAGCTTCCTTTGAGGCTGGGGCTGTTTCTTATTTATATTACGCAGACAGAGTTTATCAAATTAATTTGGCAATTGCTGGAATTGCTGTGGGGACAGTATCTCTTCCAGCATTATCTAAAAGTTTAAAAATTGGAAAGAGCGAAGAAGCTAACAGTATACAAAACAAGTCAATAGAATTATGTTTTCTATTATCTATTCCAGCAAGTCTTGGTTTGATATTAGCTTCCCAGGAAATTATAGATGGCCTATTTGGCTATGGTTCTTTTTCAAAAGAGGATGTGATCATGACATCAAATGCATTAAAATATTTTGGTTATGGGGTTCCTGCTTTTGCTTTAATAAAAATTTTATCAAATTTTTTCTTTGCCAGAAACGATACAAAGACTCCATTTTATTTATCTTCATTTAGTGTAGTCCTTAATATTATAATAAGTGTAACTTATTTTAGAGAAGTAGGCTTTATAATTATTCCAATAGCCACTTCAGTATCAACATGGATAACTGTAATTTTTTATTTAATTTTGTTAAAAAAATCTAACTTCATAATTTTAAAAAGTTTACCATTTTTCAATTTTTTAAAAATTATTCTTTCCACAATAATTATGTCATTTGCTTTATATTACGGGATAGATTTTTTTGAGGATAAATTAATTTATGACAACAATTATAAGTCCATTTATCTATTAATTGTGATAAGTTTAGTAACAACAATATATTTAATATCTTGTTATTTATTTGGTTTATTAAAGATTAAAAATTATAAGACAAGTTAAAATGAAGGAAAATAAAAAATTGACCTTTTCTGGTGTCCAACCAACAGGCAATTTACATTTAGGAAATTATCTAGGAGCGTTTAATAATTTTGTTTTACTTCAAAAAGAAATGCAATGCATTTATTGTGTTGTTGATTTACATGCTATAACTGTCTTTCAAGACCCAAAAAAATTAAAAAATAATATTCTTGAAACTACTGCTGGTTTTTTAGCAACAGGTTTAGATCCAAATAAAAGCATCATATTTAACCAATCATCTGTAAGTGGACACGCTGAATTGGCATGGATTTTCAATTGTGTGTCTCGATTGGGTTGGTTAAATAGGATGACACAGTTTAAGGACAAAGCGGGGTCAGATAAGGAAAAAGCAAGTGTAGGCCTTTATATTTATCCCAATCTTATGGCTGCTGACATTCTTTTATATAAAGCTACTCATGTTCCTGTTGGGGCAGATCAAAAGCAACATCTAGAATTATGTAGAGATATAGCTCAAAAATTTAATAAAGATTTTGATTGTGAAAACTTTTTCCCTTTACCGGAGCCATTAATTCAGAAAAATATTTCTAGAGTTATGAGCTTAAGAGATGGAAAAAAAAAAATGAGCAAATCTGAAGATTCAGACTTTTCAAGAATTAATCTTAAAGATAGTGCTGATGATATTTTGAAAAAAATTAAAAAAGCAAAAACAGATTCTTCCCCAATACCAGCTAGTGAAAAAGAACTAGAAAAAAGACCCGAAGCACTAAATTTGCTTAATATATATTCTGACCTTACAAACAATTCTCTAAAAAAAATTTTAAACGAAATGAACGGAAAAGAGTTTTCTTATTTTAAACAAAAACTTTCAGATGTTTTAATCGAGATTATTTGCCCTGTTGGAAAAAAAATCGAAGAATTAATGAGTGATAAAGTGTATCTTGAGACAATTTTAAAAAAAGGCAGCGAAAAAGCTTCCAAAATTGCTGAGGAAAACTTAAAAAAGATACGTGAAATAGTTGGTTTATTGTAATATAAAATAAGCCTTATGATACACACTGAAGAAACACCTAATCCAGATTCTTTGAAGTTCATGTCAGAGAATACTATCTCTGCTGCGGGAACAGAAGAATTTCAGAAAAAAGATAGAAATAAAATCGACAATCCTTTTATTAAAAATCTTCTTGAAGTACAAGGTGTTGAATTAATTCTTCTTTCAGAAACTTTTTTAACTGTAAAAAAAGATAATAAAATTTCTTGGGATGCACTTAAGCCTACAGTTATATCTCACATGAATGATTATTTTCAAAAAAACAATAAACCAATATTAGAGAAAAAAAACAAGATTCAAAATACTGATGTTGACTCAGATAAAACTATAAAAAAGATTAAAGAAATCTTAGATAGCAAAATAAGACCGGCAGTAGCTAGAGATGGAGGAGACATAAAGTTTAGTTCTTTTAATAAAGGAATTGTCAAAGTTGAACTACAAGGAAGTTGCTCTGGCTGTCCTAGTTCTTTAATGACTTTAAAACAAGGTGTGCAAAATCTACTTTGTCATTATGTAAAAGAAGTTAAATCGGTAGAAACGGTATAAATGAAAAAAAATCTAAGTTATAGAGATAAATTATTAGAACTTGCTACTATATACAGAGTCAGTGAAATTAAAAATTATCTAAAAAACAAAAGGTATTTAACAACTCCTCAACTAGAACATATTTTAAAAAAAAATAAAGTTCCTATACCAACAGAGATCAATAAAAGCTTACTTGAGATACAAGTAAAAAAAATTACTAAACCCGTTTATTCTACTGGTAACAAAATAAGTAATTTTCTTTTTTATACAAAAAAAGGAATTTCAAGATTTTTTTTGTATTTACTAAAAGTAAATATAAATTTTTTCCTATCAATTTATGAAGGAATTTTAAAAGCTTCTTCTTTTGTTAGCAAATTGACAATGAATTCACTGAATTCAATTTATAATTTTAAATCTCAAGATAGAAAAGGAAACAAATTTGTTACAGCGTCTCTTTCTATATCTTTTTTAGCACTTTTAATTATAGCTGGATTTAATGTAGTTGACGTTATTAAGGATACTAAAACCCCCAGTCTTATCTTAGAAAAGCAAGCTGTTGATGCCAAAGAAGAAAAGAGTTTACCCAAGAAAAAAGCTGAACCAAAAAAGATGGTCAAGACTCCAGAAGATAAACCTAAGGAAAAGAAACTAGCCAAAATTCCAGAAAAATCCAAAAAAAAAACAAAAGATAAGTCCAAAGAAGTTAGGGAATTTGTTTTACCTAACTTAAATTTAAAAACAGAGACTGTTCTAAGCTTATTCGAAGATGTGCAATACGATTTAAAGAAGGTGAGGTATGAAAAAAAAGTAAGACCAATATACTTTACTCAGTTTCCAAAAGATTTAGATGAGATTGGAAATGTGAAGCTTAAAAAAGATACATTTATAAAAATAATTCTTCCATTAGTTGCAGCAGAGAATCAGAAAATTTTAAATGATAGGTATAAGCTTGGCAAAATTCTTAAAAAGAGAGAAAAGATTAGAACTAAAAAAGAAAAATTATGGTTAAATATAAAATCTAAGGAGTACAAAGTAAAAAAAGAGGGAGATTATTTAGAATTACAAAAAAGGATGGATATTATTCCGATATCTATAGCTTTGGCTCAAGCAGCAAAAGAAAGTGGATGGGGAACTTCAAGATTTGCTCTTGAGGGGAATGCAATATTCGGTCAATGGACTTGGACTGGTACAGGTATTGCTCCCTTAGATAGAAGCAAAGAAAAAAATCATAAAATTTTAAGATTTCCAATTTTGAGAGCTTCTGTTAAAGCATATAAAAATAATCTTAATAGCCATAAAAGCTATAAAGATTTTAGAGAAAAAAGATTTCTTTTGAGAAAGAAAAATAAAACTATTTCTGGTCTTAAGCTTATTCACACGTTAGATAACTATGCTGAAACTGGAAAAGAATATACCAAAATATTAGGCCAAATTATTGAACAGAATTCTTTAACAGATTTTGAAAATGTGATTTTAGCTAACACAGTAGTAAAAAAACAGTTGGAATTATAAAACTTATTTTTCTGCTATAACAAATTGTATACCCAACCATCTCCAGTAACCATTATTTTCTCTTAAAGAACAATTAATTCGGCCTCTTTCAGTAGTAAATTTTCCTTTTAAATTTATTTTTACTTTATGACTGTCAAGAAAATTTATTTCTGATTTTCTCCATTTATTCTCTTCATTAGAATAGCAATTTATAAGTTTAATATTTTTTATATTATCAAAGAATTCAATTATAACTTCTGGAGGATTATTTTTATCTTTAATATATTTTTCTTCTGGCAGAATATTTCTATATTTAAAAGGTAAAGTTTTAAGCAAAGTTTTAAACCTTTTTATTTCTCCATATTTTTCATTAATTGGAAATCTAGGTAGTTCAAAAAAATCTTTTGAGTTATCAATTACTCCAGAATGTTGTCCAAAGGCAAATTTAAAATCTAAATCTTTAACAATATTTTTAAAATCAACACTATATTCACCAAAGGGGTATGAAAAAAAACGAGAATTATTACCTAGTTTTTTTTTAAAAATTGAAATTGATTTTTTTAAATCTTCTTTAATTTCTTGAGAAGTTCTGTCGACCAGATATTCATGAGTATGGCTATGATTTCCAATATGTACAAAATCTTCTTGGGCCAACTCTTGTATTTGTTCCCATGACATATATCCATATTTGCCTACTTCTCTTGTACTTACAAAAAGCAGAAAAGGTATTTTATTAGACCTAAGAACAGGCCATGCATTGTTATAAAAAGATGAAAATCCATCATCAATAGTTAATAAAATTTTTTTGTTATTATTATTTAGAGATTGTTCAAATTTATTAGGATTTACAAAAGTAAACTTTTCATTTTTGATTAAGTTAAGATGAGTTTTAAAATCATCCATTCGTATGTTGGTAGAAGGGTACTTATTTTCTTCGAATCGATGATACATCAGAGCAATTATTCCATAATCATTAATGCTATTTGATGAAGAATAAGATTTGTCAGAAATAAATAAAGAAATTATAACTAGAATAGTGATAAAAGATTTTTTAATAATAAACTGCACTGGCAAAAATGATACAATCGGATTAAGGATTGATAATAATTTTTTTATACAGAAATTTCAAATTAATTTTAAAAATAATGAAATAATTGTTAATAATATATTAGATTTTATAAAAAAAAATAATGCCAAAATTAACAAAGATTTTTCAATTATTGTGAATATTGGGCCAGGAAGCTTTTCAACGATAAGAACGTCTCTGGCGGTTGCAAAAGGAATTAATATTTCAAAAGGGGCTAAACTTTATGGATATAAGAATTCTGTTTTACCTAAATTTAACTTGAAAAATATTGAATTTTTAATAAAAAACAGTTTATTAGAAAATGAATTGATTAAACCAGTCTATTTAAGTTAAATTACGTGAATTGATGAGCAGTATAGAAGAAAAATGTAAAGCCAAAGGCGTGAGACTAACTGATCAGAGAAAGATCATAGCTAGGGTTATGTCTGATTCAAAAGCAAAGTATGGTTCAAAAGATCATCCTGATGTAGATGAATTACACAAAAGAGTTAGCAACCTCGATAAGAAAATTAGTATAGCCACAGTTTACAGAACTGTAAAACTTTTTGAGGAGGCAGGAATAGTTGAGAAACATGACTTCAAGGGTGGCAAAGCAAGGTATGAACAATCACCAGATGAACATCATGACCATCTAATAGATATTAACAGTGGTGAGATATTAGAATTTGTTAACCCAGAAATAGAAAAACTTCAAAAAAAAGTAGCTGAAAAACTTGGTTATAAACTTGTAGACCATAAACTAGAGCTTTATGGTTCTAAAATCAAAAAATAAAAAGTTGTCAAAAAAAATATTTATAAAAACTTTTGGTTGCCAGATGAATGAATACGATAGCAATCGTATTTTAGACTTAGCAAAAAATGCAGGATATGTACAAACAAAAAATATTATGGATACTGATTGCTATGTACTAAACACTTGCCATATTAGGGAGAAGGCAACTGATAAAGTTTATCATGATATTGGAAGAATAAGAAAAAATTTTAAAAATAAAAAAAAACCAATATTATTGGTTGCAGGTTGCGTTGCCCAAGCCGAGAACGAAGGGATGTTACAAAAAAATAGTTATATAGATGGAGTTGTTGGACCACAATCCTATCATTTAATACCTAAGATAATTAAAGAAATAGAAGAGAAAAAAAATAGAATTAATAGCACTGAATTTGATGTTATTGAAAAATTTGATAAGTTAAATTGTGTAAGAAACACAGATTCAAAAGTTTCTTCTTTTCTAACAATTCAAGAGGGTTGTGATAAGTTTTGTCATTTCTGCGTGGTTCCTTACACAAGAGGTCCAGAATATTCTAGACCATTTGATGAAATTATTTCTGAGGCCAAACAACTTATAAATAATGGCTCAAAAGAAATAATTTTATTGGGTCAAAACGTAAATGCCTATAGGCATGGAAAGCATAGATTATCTGATTTGATAAACGAATTAAACAGCCATGATACCTTAGAGCGCATCAGATATACCACTTCTCATCCTAAAGATATGACAGAGGATTTAATAGAAACTTATTTGAATTGTAATAAATTAATGCCATTATTACATTTGCCTGTTCAAAGTGGATCTTCAAAGATCTTAAAATTGATGAATCGAAAACACAACATAGAAGAATATTTAGATATTATCAAAAAGTTAAGAAAGAAGAGACCATCTATCCGATTTTCTAGTGATTTTATAATTGGTTATCCGGGAGAGGACGATAAAGATTTTGATAATACCTTATCTTTAATGAAGGACATTGAATTCATTAATTCATATTCCTTTATATTTAGTCCTAGACCTGGAACCCCAGCTTCAAATTTAGACACTATCAATTTAAAGGTATCCAAAAAGAGATTAGAAGTTTTTCAAGAAACATCAGAACAAGTCAAGAAAAATTACAGAAAAAAACTTTTAAACAAAAAGTTGAAGGTTTTATTTGAAAACAAAGTAAAGGAAGAAGACAAATATTTTGGAAGAGACGAATATGGTGACTCTGTTATAGTTAAAAGCAAAAATGATCTAAAGGGAAAAAACTTAGATGTTAAAGTTAATAATTTTAATCAGAATACTATTTTCGGAGAAATAGCCGCATAATAAATTATGTCTGAAATTAGCGAATTAAATCAAAGCTTTACATCTAAAAAAATAGACAAAGAAACATTTAATATTCAAATTTTTAACAATAATATACTAATGGCAGTAGTTGGGGAGTTTAACTCTAACTTGTTAGAACTTGAAAAGCTTACAAATACTACAATTTTTTTCAGAGGCAATTCTATTACAATCAAGGGAAAGGCTGATTATATTAATCAGGCTTTTGAAGCAATAAAATTTCTTATAAATAAGTTTATTTTAACAAACTCAATTGAAAAAAATGATATAATTTTATCTGTGAAAAACAATATTAAAGATAATAATTCTAATGTTCAATCTTTAGGCCAATTAATTAAGACACCAAGAAAATCTGTTATAGCTAGATCAGAAAAACAAGCTCAATATATAAAGGCGTTAAAGGAAAATGATATAACCATGGCTCTCGGACCGGCTGGTACTGGAAAAAGTTATCTTGCTGTATCAGTTGCAATTACAATGCTAATGGAAAAAAAAGTAGAAAGAGTTATTTTGTCAAGACCCGCAGTAGAGGCTGGAGAGAAACTTGGTTTTTTACCAGGAGACATGAAGGAAAAAGTAGATCCGTATTTAAGACCTTTATATGATGCATTGTATGACTTGTTTGGTTTTGAAAAAATACAAAAAAAAATAGATTCTGGAATAATAGAGATTGCTCCACTTGCTTTTATGAGAGGGAGAACCCTAAGAAATTCTTTCGCAATTTTAGACGAAGCTCAAAATGCGACACTAACCCAAATAAAAATGTTTTTAACAAGAATTGGTGAAAATTCTAAATTAGTTGTAAATGGAGATCCATCTCAAATAGATTTAATTAATAAGTCTAACTCCGGTTTAATAAAATCAAAAAACATTCTAAGTAAAATTAAAGAAATAAAGACGATTGAATTTGATCACAAGGATGTAGTTAGACACCCTTTAGTTTCAAAAATTATCCAAGCTTATCAAAAAGATTTTGATGATAAAAATTAATGTTATTGTTGCTAACAAAAGCTGGAAGAAATATATAAAAAACCCTAAAGTTTACATAAAAAATAAAATCAAATTACTTAACAATAATAGTAATTTTTTTAAGAAAAAAGACATATATTTTTCTTTACTCCTTAGTGGTAGTCAAGAGATCAAAATAATTAACAAAAAATTTAGGAAAAAAAATAAAATTACAGACATCTTATCCTTTCCTTTTCACGAAAGAAAAAAAATAAAAAAACTCTTTAAAAAAAAAATCCCTTTTTATCTAGGTGATATAATTATAAATTTAGATAAAATAACAGATCAATCAAATAAAAAAAAAAATATAAAAGTTGAATTTGATAAACTCTGGATACATGGTTTGGCACATTTGTTGGGATACCGGCATAAATTTAATAAAGACTATACAAAGATGCAAAAAATAGAAAATTCTTTTTTAACCTCATTATCTAAATGACTTTAGAAAATTTATCAAATAACAAAAACTTTATAATTTTTATATTTCCCTTTTTTTTAGGTCTTCTTTCAGTATTTAGCTTTCAACCTTTTAATCTTACATTTATAAATTTTTTTATAATACCAAGTTTATTTTTGACACTTACCTATGTTCAAAAAAGATCAAGAAATATTTATAGAAAAAAACCTTATTTAAAAAATCTTTTTTTTATAGGTTATTTTTTTGGAATAGGTTTTTTTCTTTCAGGAACTTATTGGATTTCTTATTCACTTACATTTGATGAAAATTTAAAATTATTGATTCCATTTTCAATAATATTGATTCCTTTATCTCTAGGACTTTTTTTTGGTTTTGCATCCTTATGTTCAGGACCATTTATAAGAAATAACTATTCTTCTTTTTTTTTATTTTGCTTAATTTTTTCTTTTATAGATTATTTAAGAGGAGAAATTTTATCAGGTTTTCCATGGAATTTATGGTCTTATACATGGTCATGGTTAGTTGAAATAATTCAGGTTTTAAATCCTATTGGACTTTATGCTTTTAATTCAATTTCAATAGCTTTTTTTTGCTCACCAGCAATATTATTTTTTAAAGATAAATATAAATATTTAGTTTTTTTCTCTTTTTTTATATTATTTTTTTCATTTTATATCT
>MDTG01362069.1_pt1 | contig 18101 bp, 13 predicted proteins | sample 811421 | NCBI WGS metagenome assembly MDTG01 (sample SAMN05326645, study PRJNA326480) | marine metagenome | isolation source: seawater | place: Pacific Ocean: South East | collected 2011 | reverse complement strand
CGAGGACGCCGCGGTGCTCGGCACCGTGGATCGCCCGCGCCTGCAGGCGACCCACGGGGCCTTCGCCGAGCTGGTCGTCGCCCGCTGGTGGCGGCCCAAGTTCCCGGCCGTGATCGCGACCCTCGAGCACTTCCTCGGCGCCGACCAGGCGGCCAGCTACCTGGTCGGCCACCCGGCCTTCCTCACGGCCGAGGAGGAGGACCTGCGCGGGAGCGCCCTGGGCGGCGCGATCCTGGCCGGCGTCAGCGGGAGCAAGCTCGCCAAGCTGCCCGCCTGGCTGCCGGAGTTGCTGGCCTACGAGTATCTGCTCGCGCTGGGCCTCCCGCGCCGCGCCCGCGGCGAGGAGGTCGACGCGGAGCTCGAGGCGCGCTTGATCCCCGACGCCGCCTGGCTCTCGGGCGGGCGGCTCAGCCGCGAGGTGCTCCTGGCTGGCTTCAGCTGGCCCGTGGACGCGCTCCAGGAGGAGCCCCACGAGACCGAGCCCGACCCCCACGCGCGCCTGCTCTACGTCGAAGGCCAGGCGGTGCTCGACACCTCGGCCCCCGACGTCGCGGGCGACGTGCTCGAGCTCCTGGCCGCGGGCGGCGACGACGCCACGATCGCGGCCCTCGGCGCGGAGGCGCTCGAGGCCCTGGCCTGGCTGCGGGGGGCGGGGCTCGTCACGAGCTGAGCGACCCCTTGCCGCGCTGCGCGCTTCGGCGAGCATGGTGAGCCTGAGGAGGAGCCCATGTCCAGCGACGCCGAAGCGATGGAAGCGATCAACGCCGCGATCGTGCACGTGTGCAACGCGATCACCGAGGTCGAGGAGGCCGAGGACGCGGCCAGCTACGCGGCGACCCTGGGCGAGCTGGTGTGGTCGCGCGCCTTCCTCGCGCTCGCGGTCAGCGGCAGCGACGCCGAGATCGCCTTCGCTCTGCGCGGCCCCGACGAGGACGAGCACGACTACGACGACGACGAGGACGAGTAGGTCCGCCACGCCGCCGTCACGCTGGAGTTCACTCTCCGGCCGCTCGCAGGGCCTCGAGCTTCGCCTCCAGGGGCGCGATCCTGTGGGCTGCGAGCTTCGCCTCGTGCAAGAGCCGGATCACTCGCGCGGCCTCGTTCAGGGCCTTGGCCTCCAGGCACAGCTCGGCGGCCTCGAAGCCGAGGTCGGGGTTCTCGCCCACGGCTCCCGGCACCACGCTGCGCACGATCTCTCGCAGACCCTGCTCGTAGTGGGTGCGACCCAGGCGTAGGCAGGCGCCGACCGCCAGGCGCGCGCGATCCAGCTCGATCGCGCGCGCGATGTTGTCCTCCTTGGCGTTGAACGCGCGCATGACTTGCTCGAGCACTGGTCGCAGCTGGCGAAGCGACTCGCGCACCTCGAGCGCGGCCAGGGGGTTCACCTGCAGCTGCGCTCCCCCGAGCGAGACCAGGATCCGCCAGCGAATGTGATCCGGGACCCAGGGGGCCCCAGCGCGAGGGTTCCCGCGGTCCTCCTCGAGGCGTCGCAGGGCGTCCTGCCACATGTCGACCAGCCCTCGGCGGTCCTCGAGGCGGCTGAGCAAGAGCTTCTCGGTGCCCGCCAGCGTGTAGATCCCCCAGTGCTGGGCTCGCGCGCGCAGCGCTCGGCAGCGAGCGAGCAGCCGCCGCAGCTCTGCGGCCTCGCCCCCCACCAGGATGCTGCTGGCCCGGATCCCCAGGATCTCGATCTCCAGGGTGTAGCCAGCGCCGAGGTCTCGCGCTCGCTCCGGCAGCGAGCGCCACAGCTCGCAGATCTCGGCCAGCGCCGAGTGGGGCAGCTCGTCCAACTTGCCCACGTCGAACTTGGCCAGCGCGAGGTAGAGCGCGACCCGCCCCTGGCCGATCTCCCACGGCTCGAGGCCCGACCCCACGGCCAGGTTCCGGTAGCTGCCGAAGTTCAGCTTGCCGGTCAGGAATACGTCGAGCTGGAGACAGTCCACCCACCCGTCTGAGCGCCATTTGAGCGCGTAGGCCGCGTCCTGCAGCCAGCGGGGCGGCGGCCCCAGCTCGTCGGCCAGGCGCGCCAGCTGAAGCTTGCGCGCGGCCTGGTAGGCCTCCTGCTTCGTCTGCTCGCTCTCTGGCTGCGCGAAGCGGCGCTCCAGCGCCGCGAAGGCGCGGGAGCAGAGCGGGGCCAGATCGCTCGAGACGCTCGGGGCCGCACGCAGCACCGCGATCAAGCGCTGGGCGCGGGCTCCCGGCTCCTGGCTCTCGTCCAGCGCCTCGAGGACTCGCTCACGGCGCGCCGACCAGGCGGTCTGCTTGAGCTCGCGCACGAGCGAGGCGGAGTATCGAGTCGAGAGGCGCTCGCCCCACGCCGCTGCTTGCGCGCGCAGTTGAGCCGGTGCCGTGACCTCGTCCTCGAGCCAGTCGACGAAGGCAGCTCGCTCCCGCTCTTGGGGGGTGGGCTGCGCGTCGGCACCCGGAGGCAGGCTGGCGAGGGGCGAGGGCGCGCCGCTCCGGCGCCCGCCGAGCGCCCACAGCGCGGCTCCGGCCAGCAAGAGCAGGCAGGCAGCGACCCCCAGCCAGGGGAGGCGCGGAGCGGGCCGCCCCGGCTCGACCAGCGCCTCCTCGAGGGCCGCCCCGAACTCGCTGGCGCTCGGATAACGCCCTTCAGGCTGCTTGGCCATGGCTCGCAGGCAGATCGCCTCGAGCTCCGGCGGCGCCGCCGGCGCCAGCTCCCGCGGCCGGGGCGGATCCTTGGAGGAGATCGCGTGCAGGACCTGGAAGAGCGGGCCCTGGAAGGGCGGCTGCCCGGTCAGGCCGCGGTAGAGGATCGCGCCCAGGGCGTAGACGTCGGTCCGCGCGTCGACGCGGCGGGCGTCGACGAGCTGCTCGGGCGCCATGTAGGCCGGTGTGCCCAGCACCTCGCCGGTCTGGGTCAGGGTCTCGCGGTCGCGGTCCCGGGCCAGGCCGAGGTCGGCGACCTTGGGGCCGCTCGCGGTCAGGAGCACGTTGGCGGGCTTGAGGTCGCGGTGCACGATCCCCTGCTCGTGGCAGGCGTGGAGCGAGCGGGCGACCGTGACGAGGATCTCGACCAGGCGCTCGAGCTCGAGGTCGGCCGCGAGGGCGTCCTCGAGGTCGCTCCCCTCGACGCGCTCCATGACGAACCAGGACAGGCCGCGGTGCTCGCCGGCGGCGTGGACGACGACGAAGCCCTGAGCCGCGCCGAGGCGGGCCGCGATCTCGCCCTCCTGGCGGAAGCGCTGGAGGTCCACCTCGCTCGCGACCTCGGGCAGGATCACCTTGAGGGCCAGGTCGCGCCGGCCGGCCAGCTCGCGGACGCCGTAGACGGCGCCCATGCCGCCCATGCCCAGCAGCTCGGTCACTTGGTAGCGAGCGGCGACCACCTCGCCCCGGTGCAGCGGACCCTCGCGGCTGGCCGGCCGGCCGACGAAGGCCCGCGAGAGGGAGGCCCCGTCCAGGAGTTCGCGCTGGAGGAGCTGCTCGGCCAGCGCGCGCGAGCCGGCGCGCGCCTCGTCCAGGCAGGCGCGCAGGGTGGCCAGGTCCAGCGCCCCGGACGCATGCAGCGCCCGCGCCAGGGCCGTGTCTGGCCCGTCTCCCGCTTCGAGGTCGTCGACCCTCACGCCTGGATCGTATGCCACGCGCGGCGCGGTGCGCGTTACGCCTGCTCCAGGCGCGCTGAGCAGGGGGCGGGCGAGCCCGAGCGCGTTGGGGTCGACGCCCTCGGCGAGGAGCGAACGCGACGCGGCGAGGTCACCGCGGCGCACGGCGCTGAGCAAGGCCTCTTGGGAGGGAGTCACCCCGGAAGACTACGCGGACCGCCTCAGCGCAGCGACTTGGCGCAGCGGAAGCCGACGTCGTCGAAGCGGGAGCGCGGGGAGTAGCTGACGCGCAGCCCCGTGCGCAGCTCGGCGGGGTCCCCCGCGCGGAAGCTGCCGCCGCGGACGACGCGCTGGCCCTTGCCCTCGCTGGCGGCGCGGAGCGGGCCGGCGTAGGGGCGATACTCGCTCGCGGTCCACTCGGCCACGCTGCCGGCCAGGTCCTCGACGCCCCAGGGGCTCGCGCCCGCGGGGCCGGCGGGGTGGGGCAGCTCGACCTCGAGGTGGCTGCGGCTGGCGTCCCAGAAGCCGCCCCAAGGGTAGCGGCGCTGGCTGGCCAGGTGCAGGGCGGCGGCCGAGGACACGGCCACCACGCCCGCGGCGCGGTCGACCTCGGGCTCGAGCGCGCCGGGGAGCTTGCTCGGGTCCGGCGCCACGGCGGGGCCGTCGCCGGCCTCGGCCAGGGACTCGCGCCAGGCCGCGGCGGCCCAGCGAGAGACGTCGCCCAGGCCGCGGGCCCAGGCCGCCTCGAAGGCGTCGCGCTCGAGGAGGGCCCGCTCGTCTCGGGGCAGGTCGCGCGTCACGCGGGCAGCGGCCTCCCACTCCAGCTCGCTCGGCAGGCGCTTGCCGGCCCAGCGCGCGTAGGCGCGCGCGTCCTCCCAGCTGACGCCGGTCACGGGCAGCTCGCGCTCGACGCGCGACTCGGGGGTCTGCCAGCCGGGCGGCGGCGTGCGCTCGGTCGTGGCCAGGAAGCGGGCGAACTCGCCGCGGGTCACCTCGCGTCGGTCGATCAGGTAGGGCTCGACCGCGACCAGGGCCACCGGCAGCTCGTCGGGCGAGGCCACACTCCCGCGGGCGAAGCGGGCGGCCGGGATCAGGCACATGCCGGCGGGCAGCCCCTCCTCGGCCAGCGCGCGCAGGCGGGCGACGCGCTGCGCGAGCGCGGCGTCGACCGGCTCGGCCGGCAGCTGGAGCGCCTCGCGCGCGGCGGCGAGCTGGCCGGCGGCTAGCTGCTCGCAGGCCCGGTTGCAGGCGACGCGAGCGCGCAGGTCGCGCAGGCTCGCCCACTTGGCCTCCAGCTCGCTCAGGTCCTGGGCCGGGCGACCGCAGACCTTGGCCGACTCGTTGGCGCGCCGGAGCAGGCGCAGGGCGCGCCCCAGCTCGCCGGCTTGGCGCGCCTGCTGGGCCTCCTGGACCAGGCGAGCCAGCTCGGCCGCCGCGTAGCCGCGCCGCGCCCGGCGGTCCTCGTCCCGGTCGGGGGCGAAGCCGGCCGCGGCGTCGGCGAAGCGCTGCTCCTCGAGGGCCTCGCGGGCGCCCGTCAAGCGCGCGGCCTTGGCGGCCTCGCGCTGGCGGCGGCGCAGCTCGCGGCTGGCGGCGCTGGCCGGGAAGGGGTCCGTCGTGAGGGCCTCGGCCAGGCGCCGCTCGGCCTGGGCCAGCTGCTCGCGCTCGGCGTGCTCGCTCGCCTCGCGCAGGGCGCGCTCGGCCTGGCCGAGGTGGTCGGCGAAGCGCCTGGCCAGGGACTCGGCGTCCTCGGCGGCGCGGGTCCCGGGGTAGCGGGCGATCACGGCGCGCAGCGCCTCGAGCGCGGGGCGCGGGTCCTCGTCGTCCAGGCCGCCGCGCGCCTCGGCGAAGGCCGCCTCGGCGTCGGCGCGCTTGCGCGCCTCGGCCTTGCGCGCCAGCTCGGCCCCGCCGCTCAGGGCCAGGGCCAGCAGCCCGATCACCAGCACCAGCGGCCCGCCCACCAGGCGCACGGCCGAGCGGCGGTGCGCGCGGGTCAGGCGCTCGGCGAGGAGGGCCCGGGTCGCCTCGTCCTGGCTGCGCGCCAGGGCCTCGGTCCACACCCGCAGCGCCTCGTCGCGGCGCCCCTCGCGCCAGAGGGCCTCGCCCTCCGCCAGTCGTTCCTGCTCGTTCATCGGGCGCTCCGGGTCAGGTGGTCGCGGGCAGCGGTCAGGCCCCCGCTCAGGGCGAGGAAGGCGAGGCAGAAGGCGAGCAGCACGCCGCAGCTCGCCGCGGGCCAGGCGGCGCCGTCCAGGAGCAAGGCCCGGATCGACTCGTTGGCCCAGTGGCTCGGCATCAGGCGGCCGACCTCGGCCGCCCAGCCGCTCAGGGGCAGGAGGGTGCCCACGAACAGGATCTGAGGCACCAGCACCAAGGGCGTGACGCCGACGGCCGCGGTGCGGGTCCCGACCGCGGCCGAGATCGCGAGGCCCAGCGCGCCGCCGGCCGCGGCCGCGCAGGCCAACACCCCGGCCACGGCCGCGGGCGGCTCGGCGAGGGGGTCGAGGGCGTAGAGGGTGGCCGTCAGGAGCACCGCCTGGAGCAGGCAGAGCAGCAGCGCCACGCCGGCCTTGGCGGCCAGATAGGCCAGGGAGGAGAGCCCCGCCAGGCGCTCGCGCCGGTAGATCGCGCGGTCCTTGACCAGCTCCTGGCAGGTCGAAATGCAGCCCAGCCAGATCGCCGAGATCGCCAGCTTGAAGCCGACCTCGGCCCGACCCAGGGGTGAGCCGACGTCGTAGGCCAGCGCGATCAGGGCCGCGATCACGGGCGCCTGGGCGAGCAGGACCGCCAGGCCCAGGCCCTCGCGGGCCGTGACCTTCAGCTGGCGCAGGATCAGGGTCGGGAGCTGGTAGAGCCCGCGCCAGCCGGGCAGGTCGACCCGCGGCAGGGGTCGGGCGTCCTCGGCCGGGGGCGGCGCGGAGCGGTGCTCGCTGGCCCACTCGCGCGGGGCGCGCTCGGCCAGGCGCTGGTAGAGGTCGGCCAGGCGGCTGAGCCCGAAGCGCTCGCGCAGCGCGGCCGGGGCGCCGTCGGCGACCAGGCGCCCGCCGGCCAGGACCAGCGCCCGGTCGAAGAGCTCGGCCGTCTCGAGGGTGTGCGTGGTGCACACGATCGTGAGGCCCTCGTCGGCGAGCGCGCGGAGGGTGCTCATGACCTGGCGCTCGGCCGCGGCGTCGAGGCCGCTGGTGACCTCGTCCAGGATCAGCAGCTCAGGCCCGGTCAGCAGCTCGAGGGCCAGGGCCACGCGGCGGCGCTCGCCGCCCGACATTCGCCCGATCCGCGTCTCGAGCCGGTGCGCCAGCCCGAGCCGCGTCACAACCTCGGCCAGGCACAGCTCGAGCAGCGCCCCGCTGGCGGCCAGGGCCGGCGCCCGCAGACGGGCCGTGCTCACCAGCGCCTCGCGCAGGGTCAGGCTGAGGTGGACGACGTCCCCTTGAGGCACGTAGCCGACCCGCTCGCGGACCCCCGCCGCGTTCGCGCTGCCGAAGAGGCGCAGCGCGCCCGCGCTCGGACGCGACACGCCCGCCAGGAGCTCGATCAGGAGCGACTTCCCCGCGCCCGAGGGCCCGAGCACGGCGACCAGCTCGCCGCGCCGGAGGCTGAAGCTGAGCCCGTGCAGGAGGGTCGTCCCGCCGGCGGCCTGGAACAGACCCTCCGCGCTGAGCACGGCCGGGGCCGGGGTGGAGCGCGCGGGCGCCAGGGTCACTCGCCCTCCTCCGCCAGCTGCTCGAGCCCCTCGTCCTCGCCCTGCTCGGGGCGTGGCGCTCGCTGCGCGCCACCCAGGACGCCGTCCAGCACGTCGAAGCCGAGGTCGATCGCGTCGCCGGCGGTCTCGCCGGCCACGCGGGCCAGGCGCCGCGCGGGCGCGGGCTCGCCGCTCGGCCCGGGCTCGAGGGCGGCTCGGCGCAGGTCGTCGACCGTCTCCACACCGGCGTCGGCGGCGCTCAGCGCGTCGCGGGCCAGGGCCTGGCGCTCGGCGCGCCCCGCGGGGGAGGTGACCCGGCGGGCCTCACCCAGGGCGCCCTGGACGACGCCCTGGAGCAGGCCCTTGCCCGCCGCCTGGCTGCGGGACTCGAGCTGCTCGGGCGCCAGCGCGCTGTCCACGCCCTGCTCGATCCCGCGCTGGACGCTGCGCTCGACCTCCTGGCCCAGCTCCGCCTTGCCGCGCCCCGCCACGACCCACAGCGAGAGGCCCAGGCAAGCCGCGCCCAGCAGGCCAGACCAGTGGCCGCTCTCGAGCCGACTCAGGCGCGCCAGCAGTCCGGTCGAGGCGGGCGGCGAGCTCTGCTCGAGCGCGCTCACCGAGCGCTCCCAGAGCCGTTGCTGGAGGAGCTGTTGCTCGCGTCCAGCTTGAGCTTGCTGTTCTGAGAGGTGCGGCCCCGGCCCTGGCCGCCGCCGCCCAGGCCTCCGTTGCCGTTGCCCGCGCCGTTGGCCGAGCTGCTGGAGCCCGCGTCGAGCTTGACGTGGCTGCGCTGCTGGGCGCGGCCCTCGCCCTTGCCCGAGCCGCCGAGGCCGGCGCCGCCAGCCCCTGGCACGCCGCCGAGCAGGCCGCCGAAGGCCTGGCGCAGGGCCGCCTCGCCGTGGCGCTCGGCGTTGGAGATCAGGAGGTAGGTCCGCCAGGTGCGGCGCAGGAAGCGGTCCATGAGCCCCAGCCGGCGCTTGGCGTCGCCCTGGGTCGGGCCCGCGATCCGCGGGTCGAGCTCGAGGGCTTCCAGGGTGAACAGGCGCGCCTGGTTGACGGCCTCCCAGGCCTGGCGCGCGCGGACGGAGCGGACGGCGAGGGGGACCTCCTCGTCGTCCTGGTGGCTCATGGCGTCTTCGTAGCGCTTCTCGCCGGCGATGTAGAGCGCGTTGGCGAGGGCGACCATGATCGCGGCCGTGCGCCGGCCGGCCAGCTTCCCGCGCCGACGCAGGTCGCCGCCGCTGAAGGAGCCGGCGCGCGGATCGAGCTTGACCAGGGCGCGGGCGTAGGAGCGCATCTCCTGGAGCGCGCCCAGCAGCTCGGTCGCGGCCACCGAGCGGACCGCGCCCTCGCGCTTGTCCTTCTCGACCGTGTCGGTCAGCTGGCCGACGCGCTGCTCGATCTCACCCATGCGCCCCTTGAGGGTCCTGGTCAGGGCCTCGCGCTCGAAGGCGCTGGGACGAGTCAGCTTGAGCCCCAGCCCGTCGCAGGCGCGGCAGCGCAGCTGGCCGCGCCCGTCGCAGTCCGAGCAGCGCTCCCACTTGCGCAGCTTCATGCCCCCGATCCGCTCGACCCGCGTCGCCCGCGAGCGACGGCCGAAGCGGCAGCGGGTCGCGACGTTGTCGTCGGCCGCTGGACAAGGCTTGCTCCCTGCGCCCTCGCACTCACGGCAGATCGCCTGCATGCGGCAATCGACCATGACCTCGGCCAGCGAGAGGCCGAACTCGCGCTCGGTCTTGGCGCTGGCTTCCTCCAGCACGCGCCGCGGCAGCTGCTCGCTGGCGTCGGTCAGGAGGCGCAGGGCGCGGTGGGGCTTGCGGTCCATGTAGGCCTCGAGCCCCGGCTTCAGCAGGCGCTCCGCCTTGGCCGCCAGGGCCCGCTCCAGCTCGCGAGCCACTCCCTTGGCGCGAGCGTGCTTGGGGTTGCGCTTCAGGGTCCGGCTGAGCGCCTGCTCCGCCTCGGGCAGGCGCCCCGCGCTGACGTAGGCCTGGGCCGCGGCGACCTCGGCCTGGTCCCGCAGGCCGGGGTCGGCCTGGGCGGCCTCCAGGTAGATCCGCGCCGCCTCGGCCGGGTCCCCGTCCTGGACCAGCTCCTCGGCCACGGCCAGGAGCGCCGCGCCGCGCTCGCGCGGGTCCTCGATCAGGCGCGCCTGACGAGCCTTGCCCTTGAGCCGCTGCACCGTCTGGCTGGGGCCGCCCTCGACCCCGCGGCTCTGGATCTGGTCCTTGGGGATCGTCAGCTCGGCCGAGATCTTCCCGCGCCGCAGCTCGAGCACGACCGCCCGATCGGTCTCGCGCAGGACCTTGCCCTTGTAGGTCGCTCCGCCGGTCGTGCGGATCACGGTCCGGGCCGGGTTGGGGTTGGCGAGCGCTGCTCCGCTCGCGACCAGACATACCGCCAGCGCGGCCCACTTGAGGGTCTTCATCTCCACCACCTGCTCTCTGTTCGAGGAACGCAAGCGGCATAAGCGCAACGGCCGTGCCTGCTGCTGGACCCTTGGCAGCGCTGCCCTTAGGAGCGGCGGCGTATGAAAGCTCGACTTACAGTGGAAGCGCGCTTGAGACGTAAAGTCTGCTTGCGGCGCGCGCGAGCTTCCTCTCGACTCCCCTTACACGCCCTCCAGGCGCCCTTGGATCCATGGAACCCACGACCCTCGCCCTGATCGCCGGCTTCGTGTTCGCGGGCTTCACGGTCCAGACCATGGTCGGCTTCGGCGGAAACGTGATCACGCTCGCGCTGGGGGCCCTGGTGGCGCCGATCGAGCTGCTGGTGCCGCTGATCGTGTGCATGTCCTTGCTCAACACGAGCGCGGTCTTGATCCGCAACCACCGCGAGGTGCTGGTCGGGCTGCTGCTCAAGCGCGTCCTGCCCCTGATGGTCGTGGGCGCGGTCGTGGGGCAGGCCGTGATCCGCTACCTGCAGGGCCCGGCGCTCGAGCTGGGCTACGGCGCCATGGTCGTGCTGATCTCGGCCCGCGAGCTGTGGCTGGCTCGCCCCGGCGTCGCGGCTCCGAGCGAGCCCTTGGGGCCCGTCGGCGGGGGGGCCGGGATCCTCGGGGCAGGCGTGATCCACGGGATCTACGCCTCGGGCGGCCCGCTCCTGGTCTACGTGCTCGGACGGGAGGGGCTGCCCAAGGGGCCCTTCCGCAGCACGCTGATCTCGGTGTTCTGGACGATGAACCTCGCGCTGGCCCTGACCTTCGTGGCCCAGGGGCGCCTCACGCCGAGCCACCTGGGGCAGGTCGCGTGGCTGGTGCCTGGCGTGGGCCTGGGGCTCTTCGTGGGCCAGTGGGGCCACGACCGGGTCGACGAGGAGCGCTTCCGGCTGCTCGTCAACGCCCTGCTCGTCCTGGTCGGGGGCTCGCTCGTGGTGGCCTCGGCCCGCAAGCTCTTGGCGGCCTGAGTGGGCGAGGTGGAGAGCACCGCCGAGCGCATCCTGAGCGAGGGGATCCGCTGCTTCGCCGAGCGGGGCTACAAGGCGGCCACGACCCGCTTCCTGGCCGAGGCGGCGGGGGTCAACGTGGCGACCCTGGCCTATCACTTCGGCGACAAGGAGGGCCTCTATCGGGCAGCGCTCCTGCGGGTCCGCGAGGAGCTGCTCGGCTACCAGCCCGACCTGACCCTCCTGGCGGGCGGGACCCCGGCCGAGCGGATCGAGCGCCTGGCCCGCCACGTCTACGCCTACCTGCGCCAGCGACCGCTCGCGCTGCGCCTCTTGCTGCGCGCCGAGGGCGACCCCGCGGGCGCGGCCGCGCGGGATCACCTGCTCGCTCGGGCGGAGGCTGCCTGGGAGCTCCTGGGCCTCCCCCCGCGCTCCTCGCGAGGCCTGGAGCTCCTGGCGCTGTGCGAGCTCTTTGCCCGCTTCGCGGCGCGGGATCCGCTCGAGCTGCGGCCCTACAGCGAGGCGGCGGCGCCCCAGGCCGCGGCCGAGGAGGTCCTGGTCCAGCTCAGCCTGAGCCTGCTTCAGCCAGGGGATCCAAAGGGTTCTTGACGTGGGAGGGGCTGGCGGGTGAACTCAGGCCCCCTCATGCGCACACTCCTACACATGTCCCTGCTGGCGGGCCTCTTGGCCTGCGGGATGGCCCTCCCGTCCCAGGCGGCCAACGGTCCGATCCTGTCCACCGTCGGCAGCAAGGGCCCCGTCTCGATGCCGGTCGACGGAGACGGCTGGTCCATGTTCCGCATGCCCAGCTCGATCGCCTGGAACTGGGACCACCAGATCGACCTCGACGTGTTCCTCTTCGGGGGCACGACCACGATGAGGAACCGGCTCAACGACTACGAGAGCTCCGGCACGACCTTCGGCGCCAACGGCGGCTTCGTGTTCGCCCCGGGCCGGATCGACGACGACGCCAGCGACGAGGAGTGGGACGCCTACAGCGCCGCGCGCAAGTTCACCCTCGGGTTCGGGGTCTTCGTCGACATGGCGGGCGGCACGGGCGAGGCCAGCGAGATCCGCTGGCAGACCTTTCCCGAGACCCTGCCCTCCCGGGCCGGAATCCAGTTCATCGCCCCGACGCTGAGCGCTGCCTTCACCCCGACCGACTGGCTGGCGATCGGGCTCGGCCTGCACGCGATCAACGGCACGGTCAGCATTCGGACCCTGACCGGCGGCGACTCGACGCCGCTGGAGGGCAGCCCCCAGATCAACGGCGTCCCGCTGCCAGGCAATCCGAGCTACTCGGACTTCCTGGACCTGTTCAGCAACGACACCACGGCCTCGGACCCGACGACCTACTTCAACAGCGACGTCGAGGCCTGGCAGTACGCGGCCACCCTCTCGATCTCGTTCAAGCCCATGGAGAACCTGGGCTTCGGGTTCAGCTACCGGCCGCGCTCCTGGGCCCCTCAGCCCTTCGAGGGCGACGGCTTCGTCAACGCCGAGCGGACCTTCAGCGAGGCGATCGGCGGCCTCGACGCTTCGATCCAGAGCCTGTTCTTCGCGACCCTGCCCAACGGCGGCAACAACGGGTTCATCTCCAACTACGACGTGGAGTTGAGCGGTCTGCGCGTCCCGCGCCAGGTGCGCCTCTCGGCGGTGTTCTGGCCGATCCCGCGCCTCCTGATCGGCGCCGAGCTGGCCTGGATCGAGTGGCACCGCGCCTTCCGCGCGTTCAAGGTCACGCTCAAGAACGGCGACAACGCCGACCTGAACTTCGTCACCGGCAGCAGCACGATCAACAGCTCGCTCAGCCAGCGCTGGAAGAACACCTGGGTCTACTCGCTCTACGCGGCCTACGGGATCAACGACATGCTCACGATCCGGGCTGGGCTCAACTACAGCGAGGTCCCGGTCAACCACGACGTGTCGAACAATTCGCCGAACTCGGCCTTCGTGACCCTCAACATGAGCCTGGGGGCGAGCCTGAACTTCGAGCGGGTCTCGCTGCACGCGCTCTTCGAGTATTCGCCCTACCAGAGCCGCCAGAGCAACGCGCGTCCGCAGAGCGCCACGGGCAAGTTCACGACCTACTCCGCCCGGCAGTGGTTCCTCCACCTGGGCGCCACCTTCCGCTTCTAGAGCGGTTTTTGGACTGCTTGTAGGTGAGGATTGATGGCCGGCGGGCGAGCAGTAGAATGCGCCGACTGGCTGAGGGGGTATAGCTCAGTTGGTTAGAGCGCATCGCTGATAACGATGAGGTCCCAGGTTCGAATCCTGGTACCCCCAACCGAAACGAAGAGGCCCTGGACCGCGAGGTTCAGGGCTTCTTTCGTGTCCGGCTTCTTTCGTGTCCGGCTTCTTTCGTGTCCGGCTTCTTTCGTGCGGTCTTCGTGAGTAGCGCGCTCAGCTACTCGCTGGTGAAGAGCCAGGGCGCGAGCAGGCGCGTCAGCGCCGGCATGACCAGGTAGGCCATCAGCAGCACCACGATCCCGAGCGAGATTGTGGAGAGCACGAGCGGGGGGCCGCTCAGGTCCGCTCGCAGCCAGGCGGCTCCGTGGACCAGCGGCCACAGGGCGCCGAAGGTCACCAGCGCCATTTTCCAGCGCGGCGGGGCCTTGCCCTCGTTCTCCTCGGGCGAGAAGAAGAACTCCAGGCTGTGGTAGCGGAGCTGGGGCGCCTCGTCGGAGAAGCGCTCGGTCTGCTGCAGCCAGCGCGCGCGCTCCTCGGACTCGATCCAGCGCTCGAGGTTGCGCACGTCGTCGAAGCGGAAGATCGAGACCCACACGTTCTCGCCGCCGTCCATGGGGCTGATCACCTCGGTCCCCAGGTAGCCCTGAAAGCGGCTGCTCGCGGCCGAGATCCCCGCCATCCACTCCTTGTAGACGGGCTCGTCGCCCGGGCGGACGCGGTGGTGCGCCAGGACGGTCACGGGCTCACGAGTCTGCTGCTGGGTCGTCACTCCTGCTAGGACGCCAAACCTGGGGGGCGCGAGCAAGGCTTGGGGAAAGGTGGTCTCGCCGGCGAGGCTTGCTCCTCGGTCTGCGCGGGTAGAATCGAGCGCTGACGGGGGCGTAGCTCAGCTGGGAGAGCGCTAGCTTTGCAAGCTTGATGTCAGGGGTTCGAGTCCCCTCGCCTCCAAACACCCGAGCGGCGCAAGGCACCAGCCTGCGCCGCTCTTCCTTTGGCGCCGGAGCGCTCTCGCGCGCTCAGTCGAGTCGCTCTCGCTCCTCGAGCAGGACCGCGGCGACGGCGCCCAGCTCGAGCAGGACGATCAGGAGCGCCCAGCCGCGCAGGGGAGCCCCGGTCGCGACCCAGCGGACCCCGAGGCTCGCCAGCACGTAGCTCGAGATCAGGAGCGCGCCCAGGGACCAGGGCGAGACAGGGCGAGGGCGAAGCGCTGGGCGGGGACTCAGCGCCGGCGCAGCCTGGCTGAGCGCTCGGCGGCAGCCGACCGAGGGGCAGCCGCGGCCCCACTCGCTCGCGCAGGAGAAGTGGGCTGCGCTGCCGCAGCCCGCGCAGGTCAGCATCTCGGCGTCCGCGCCGCTGTGGCAGAGCGCGCAGCGGGCGTGCGAGCCGCGGGACTGGAGCCGAAACGAAGTCACCCCACCAGCCTAGCGAGGAGGCCCGCGGGGTGACCAGGGGTCGTTTGGACAGCGCTACTTGATATCGCTGTACTTGCCGGCGCCCTTCTCGGCGACGGCCTTCATCATCTCGACGTCAGCGCCCTTGAAGCCCAGGGTGTGGACGGTCACGTGGCGAGCCTCGAACTCGTCGAGGACGGCCAGGATCTCCGAGGTCGGGACCTGGGTCGTGCCGTCGTGGGTCGCCGTGCCGTCGCTGAGCAGATAGAAGCAGCGCGCGCCCTCGACCTCGAAGGCCCGCCGCAGCGCGGTGTCGGTGGCCGTGACCCCCGCCGCCTTGAAGCTGTCGACGAAGTCCATCGCCTCCTTGCGGTTCTTGTCGGTCAGCTCGTGCAGCTGCGGCGGGTTGTCCCCGTCGAAGGAGCGCCACAGCTTCACGTGGGAGCTGTAGGCCACGATGTTGATCTTGAAGTTCTTGGGCAGGTGCTTGATCACCTTCTTGAGCTGGCGCTGGGCGCGCTCGAGGCGGGTCAGCAGGTTGGCCTCGGGGTCCTCGCCGACCTTGCTCTCGCCGGCGCCCTTGCGGGTCCGGGTCCCCTCCTCGCCGTCGTCGTAGATCTGCTGGTCGGGGTCCTTGGCCTTCATCGAGCCCGAGACGTCGAGGATGAACACGATCCGCGAGCAGTCGATCTCGCGGTCGAAGAGCTTGACCCGGACCATGGTCTTGACCTCGCCCCCGCCGGCGCTGCCGGTCTTGGGGCGCTCGACCTTGTTCAAGCCGCCCTGCGCCTTGACCAGCTCCCAGCGCGAGCGGTACTCGATCGCCGAGTTGAGGCGCATCCCGAGCAGCTGTCCGAGGCCCTTGTTCAGCACGTCCCAGATCCCGCTCTGGTCCTTCTCGACCTTCTCGAGCTGCTCGATCATGGGCTCGACGCCTGCCTCGACCTTGTTGTCGATCAGGGCCCAGGCCGCCATGGCCGCGGTCTGCTCGTCCTTGTCCTTGAGCGCCTTGATCAGCGAGTCCCAGTCCTTTGCGGCCGCCAGGCTGGACATCAGCACGCGCCGGATCCGCGACTGGCGCGACTTGACGGCGGTCTTGCGGACCTCCTTCTGGACGCCTGGGTCGGTCATCTCCTTGGCCGCGTCGGCCAGGACCAGCTCGAGCTGGTGCTGGGGCGGAGACTTCTCCACCACCTTGACCATCAGCTTCCAGACCTTCTTGTCGTTGGACTTGGCCATTGCCTTGAGGTGCTCGCCGGCGGCGTCCCAGTCGCCGCTGTTGAGGGCAGCGCCGAGCTTGGCCTTGAGCTCCTTGAGCTCCTTCTTGCCCAGGGGAGCCGCGACGAGGGGGCTGAGGGCGACCAGCGCCAGGGCCAGCGCGAGGACGAGCTTCTTCACGGGAGCGCTCCTTTGCCGCCTGCGGCGGCGTCTCGCCCGCGATCCTATCCGGCGCGCGGCGGGGGTCAGGGGAGGCCCCAGCGGGAAACACAGTTTCGTTACGCTGCGCTCATGAACGTATCGAGCCCTCAGTGGCAGCGCGCGCCGCAGGTCGAGCTGGTCGAGGTCGGCGGCCTCTGGATCCACCGCAGCGTCCCCGCCCTCTTCCAGCGGCGGGTCAAGGAGTTCCCCCACGAGGTGTTCGCCTACGTGCGGGACGCGGCGGGGGAGTGGCAGCCCACGAGCTGGGCCGCGGCCGACCAGGTGGTCGAGCGCATGGCCCGCGGGCTGATCGCGCTCGGGATCGAGCACGGCGATCGGGTCGCGATCGTGTCCGGCACGCGCCCGGAGTGGGTCCTCTGCGACCAGGCGATCCTGCACGTGGGCGGCGTGGTGGTCGGGGTCTACCCCACCCTCCCGGCCGCCGAGGTCGCCTACCAGCTCGAGCACTCGGGCGCGCGCCTGGTGTTCTTCGAGGACGCCGAGCAGCGCGACAAGCTGGCCGAGATCCGCGAGCGGCTGCCCCAGCTCGAGCACCTGGTCGCGATCGACCCGGCCGCCAAGCGAGAGGGTGACCTCGACCTGGCCTCCTTGGCGCAGCTGGGCGCCGAGCTCTCCGCGGGAGAGGAGCGCTTCGCCGAGCGCTGGAGCGCGGTCGGTCCCGAGGACCTGGCCACGATCGTCTACACCTCGGGCACGACCGGGCGCCCCAAGGGCGCCGAGCTCCTGCACCAGAACATCTGCTACACGGTCCAGACCGTGGCCGCCTCGCTCCCCCACGGCGACGAGAGCTCGGTGATCTTCCTGCCCATGGCGCACGTGCTCCAGCGTGTGGCCTCCTACGGCGGCCTGGTGGCCCACGCCGAGGGCTACTACACCGCGAGCTATCAGACCCTGATGGACGACATCCGCGAGGTCGAGCCGACGGTGCAGGTCAGCGTCCCGCGGATCTGGGAGAAGCTGCACGCGCGCCTGCACGAGCACCTGGCTCAGGCCTCGGAGCGGCGTCAGCGGATCTTCCACTGGGGACTCGAGGTCGGCCGCGAGGCCAGCCCGCTCTTGAAGGCGGGCCAGGCGCTCCCCCTCGGGCTGCGCCTCAAGCTCGCCGTCGCGCGCCGGCTCGTCCACGAGCCCCTGCGGGCGCGTGTCTTCGGTCGCAACATCCGCTACCTGACCTCGGGCGGCGCGCCGATCGACACCGAGATCCTGGAGTTCTTCCACGCGCTCGGGATCCTGATCCTCGAAGGCTGGGGGCTGACCGAGACCGCGGCGCCCGCCACGGTCAACTACCCCGACGCCTTCCGCTTTGGGACCGTCGGGCGCCCGATCGAGGGCACCGAGGTCGAGCGCGCCGAGGACGGCGAGCTCCTGGTGCGGGGGCCCGGCGTGTTCCGCGGCTACTTCCGCGACGAGGAGGCGACGCGGGCGGCCTTCGACGAGCGCGGCTTCTTCCGCACCGGGGATATCGGCGAGATCGACGCCGAGGGCTTCGTGCGGATCACGGACCGCAAGAAGAACCTGATCGTGCTCAGCAACGGCAAGAACGTCGCGCCGCAGAAGATCGAGAACCTGCTCCAGACGATCCCGGTCGTCGGCAACGCCATGGTCCACGGCGACCGCCGCAGCTACCTCGTCGCGCTGATCTGCCTCGACCCCGAGGAGGCGCTCCCCTGGGCGATCCGCCGCGGGATCCTGCCCGAGGGCGCGCAGGCGGAGGCGATGGCAGAGCTCGTGGACGACCCGCGCCTGCTCGAATACGTCGACGAGCAGGTCCGAGAGCGCAACGCTGCGCTCCCGCGTCACGAACAGCTCAAGCGCTGGCACGTGGTCGCCGAGACCTGGAGCCCCGAAGACGGGACGCTCACGCCGACGCTCAAGCTGAAGCGGCGGGAGATCGCGGCGCGGCACGCGGAGCTGCTGGAGTCGCTCTACTCCTAGCTCTCGTTGTGGCGAGCCTCCTCGAGTGTGTGAAGAAGGAAAGCAGGAGAGCAGGAGAGCAGGAGAGCAGGAAGGCGAGCTGTCGCAGATTGCGAGGGCTCCCTCTGACCTCGGTTTTGAGCTGGGAAAACTGGAAAACTGGAAGACGCCGGCTCCGCTGAGAAGCCACCGCGCTTTCCAGTTTTCGAGTTTTCCCCGTTCAATATCCGGAACGCGAAGGAGCTGTCGCAGTCAGCGACAGCTCCTTGGTTCGCGCGTGGGTGGCTCGTGACCGGGTGAGCCCCTAGCGGCGGCGCTTCTTCGTCGCCCGCTTCTTTGCGGTCTTCTTCTTCGTCGTCCGCTTCGTCGCCCGCTTCTTCGTCGCCCGCTTCTTCGTCGCCCGCTTCTTTGCGGTCTTCTTCTTAGCGGTCTTCTTCGTCGCCCGCTTCTTTGCGGTCTTCTTCTTTGCGGTCTTCTTCTTCGTCGCCCGCTTCTTAGCGGTCTTCTTCTTCGTCGCCCGCTTCTTAGCGGTCTTCTTCTTCGTCG
>MDTG01221930.1_pt1 | contig 18101 bp, 17 predicted proteins | sample 811421 | NCBI WGS metagenome assembly MDTG01 (sample SAMN05326645, study PRJNA326480) | marine metagenome | isolation source: seawater | place: Pacific Ocean: South East | collected 2011 | reverse complement strand
GGAAGAATTTGGTTCAGAAATATCTGACAGTGAAGCTGAAAAAATTCTGACTGTTGGTGATGCAATAAAATTTATAGAAAATAAAGCAAACTAATTTTTTAAAAATGGCTGCTAATAAAGACGAGGGAGCAATGATTGTATTATCTTCACCGTCAGGAGCAGGCAAAACAACTTTAGTTAAAAAAATTTCTGAACTAAATAACTATACAGTATCAATTTCGCATACCACTCGATACCCAAGAACAAACGAAATAGACGGAAAGGATTATTTTTTTGTAAATAAAGAAATTTTTTTAAATTTAGTAAAGGACGAGAAATTTTTAGAATATGCTGAAGTTTTTAATAATTATTATGGATCAACAAAAGAATTTGTTACAAAAAATTTAAATCAAGGTAAAAATGTAATTTTTGATATTGATTGGCAGGGGACAGATCAAATTAAAGAAAAAAATTTAAAATATAAATTGATAACAGTTTTTATACTTCCACCTAGCAGGAAAGAACTTTTTGCTCGTTTATCTGGTAGAGATATGAAGGATAAATTAATTGTAGAAGAAAGAATGAAACAATTTGATCAGGATATATTAAAATGGAAAAATTATGACTTTGTAGTCATAAATGACGACCTTGAAGAATGTTATAAAAAAATTTTAAATCTAATAGAAGGTTCAATAAATAATTTGCAATTAAATTACGATAAAGCTTTAATTGAAAAGCATATAAAAAAATTATTATAATAAATCTTCATATTCTTTACACATTTTAAAATAAATTAATGGTGATAAATTTTGAGGTCTATCATTTAAATTCAAATTTAGTTTTTGAGCAATTTCATTTGGATTTTTAAACAAAATATTCAATGGTTTTCTTATCATTTTCCTTCTTTGGTTAAAAAATATTTTAGTAATATATTCTAAATTTTTTGGGTTTTTTATATTAAAAACATTTTTTTTTGGTTCCATTAACAAAATAGTACTTTTTACTTTAGGAGATGGAAAAAAAGAATTAGCACTGACGTCTTTAATTTTTTTTGTATTTATTTTCCAGGAGGTTAGAATTGATAATCTTCCATAATTTTTATTATTATGTTCAGCAATTATTCTGTCAGCAACTTCTTTTTGAAACATTAGTATAAATTTTTTACAAAATAGATTTAAATTTTTTATTTTTATCCATTTTGCCAATATTTGAGTAGAAATATTGTATGGCAAATTACCGAATATAGTAATTTGTTCTTTAACTAACCTTTTTTCATTCAACTTTAAAATATCTTCATTAATTAAAATAATCTTATTTTCAAACTGTTTTTTTAATTTAATAGATAGATTTTTATCTTTTTCTATTAAAATTAATTTTTTTGGATTTTTTGATAAAAGTTCTTTTGTAAGATTTCCTGTTCCAGGACCAACTTCAATCAATGTATCATCTTGTTTAATATTTGCTAAATTAACAATTAAATTTATAATATTTTTATCAATAAGAAAATTTTGACCCAAACTTTTTTTTGGCTTAATTTGCATTCAATTTTTAAGAAATTCGATACATCTTAGTAAAGACAAAACATCGGACTTATTTTTGCCAATCATAGATTCATTGGGACCATGATCTGGAGATACCCTCAAAAAGGGTAGGCCAAGAGTTAGATTGATTGCATCAAAATTAAATAAAGTTTTCATAGGAGTAAGTACTTGGTCATGATACATGCCAATAACAACATCAAATTTTTTAATATTTTTTTTTGAAAAAAAAGTATCAGCAGAAAATGGTCCATTTATTTTTATTTTATTTTTTTTTAATTTTTTAATTGCAGGTTTAATTATTTTTATCTCTTCACTAAATTTACTACTTGTTTCACAATGAGGATTAAGTCCTAAAATTGCAAAAGTTGGTTTTTTTTTTCTATATTTAATATAAAAACTATTTATTTTTTTTACGCTATTATATATTTTCTCTTTATTAATATTGTTAGCAACGTTCTTAAGCGGAAGATGTGTTGTTAGAGGAGAAACAGAAAATTTATTATTATAAATTAACATTACTGTTTCACTATTTGTTTTTTTTGCTAAATATTCAGTAATTCCCAAATATTTTTTGTTTAAAAAGTATTTTTTAGAGATTGGTCCATTAATAATTCCTCTTGCTAAATTTTTTTTCATAATTTTAATTGCAATTTCAAATGATTTTTTAAGATATAAATTTGATTTATTAGAAATTTTATCAAAAACTTTGTTAAATTTAAATTTGATATCAATAATGTTAATTTTTTTGTTATTTATATTTCTAAAATTTTCTTGATTTATTATGTTAACTGAAAATAAATATTTAAAATACCTCATTTGTTTTAATAGATGATCTTTAGAAGTAATAAGTATTATAGGTGTTTTAAATTTATTTTTTATTCTAGTTTTATAAATTTTAAAAAATAATTCCAAAAAGATACTATTTGGTTCTCCTGTAACAATTAAAATAGGTTTTTTAGTTTTCATAAATTATTTCAGTTCTTTTTTTTATTTTATTAAAGTGAATAATTGAAAATTGATTTAGCTTTCTTTCTTTTTCTAAGTTAATAAGTTTTTTTAATTCATCCTCGAAATTTTTTTCCTGAGGTTTTTCTTTTTTTTTATCTAAAATTTTAAGTATTAAATAACCACCAGGTATTGAAATAGGTCTAGAAATTTGGTTTATTTTTAATTTTTCAATCTGTTTAATAATTGAGCTAGATAAATTATTTTTATTTACCCAGCCAACCTTACCACCCAATTGCGCTGTATTTGATAAACTATAAATTTTTGCCGCATCTTCAAAATTATTATTATTTATATGTGTTTTTATTTTGCTATAAATATTTTCTAGTTCACTTTTCTTTTCTATATTAAATAAAATTTCTGATATTAGAAAAACATCAACCATTTCTTTGTTTTCTTTTTTTAACCTATCTTCTAGTTCTTTATAATTTATATCAAGCTTACTTGAATATAAATTAAAAATTAATTCATTCCATTTCGCTTCAATATTAAATTTATAAATTAAATCATTTATATCAATATTGTAATTTGATAAATAATTTTTTAATTCTTCCTTATTATTTACATTTAAGTTTAAAAAAATATTTTTTAAAATATTATCTATATATTTATTTTCTTCATTTAAATCAAAGTGTTTAATTAGTTCTTGCTCTTTTACTTTTTCTCTAATTAAAGAATTTTCTGCAACGGACAAAATTTCTCTTTTATTCAAATTTTTAATAGATGGATTTAACGCTGCTAAATAATTTGCTTCTTCTATAACGTCTAAATTAGTTATAGGTTCATTATTAATTATTAAAGAAATAACAATTTTACTACCTGCAAATAAATTGGTTGTAATAAAAAAAAATAACAGGGTTATAAATATTTTCTTTATCACTAATCAACTTTTTTTATATTTTGAAATGTTGTAAATGGGATTATAGTTAATTTAAATAATACTGTCTCTTCAGGTTTTATATCTGCATCTGTGTAATAATTTTTATCATATTCTATCGAAGCTTTTAAACAATCATTTTTATATTCATAAATTAAGTTGTAATACTCTGTTAAATCTGTTGTTTTATTTCTTCTTGTTTCGAATTTAATAGAATTATCATCATCAAGCTTTATACCTGTTGTATTTTTATAAAAACTTTGTTTTACAGCCACATCAGACCTCTCAAAATATTCGAAAGTATTAAAGAAATTATTTATTTTAAATTCGTTTTTAAAATTATGAAAGTTTATTGTATCAGAGTTATTATCTAAACTAAAATTATAATTAAATTTAAAATTTTCTGTTGGTTTGAAGAAAATATTAGAAAAAATATTGGATGATTTTTGCCCCAGTGAACTGCTAATAGGCATATCTAGATCTTCTTCATGTCTGAAAGATGTTGCAATATCAAATCCAAAAAAGTTTAAATCATTTTTATTAAACTTTCTATACTCTGCTCCAATAGTAGCAGACTCTCCTCCTTCAACAGTATCCGATGTACTTAACCTATTTAATGAAAAGACATTATCAACATTAATCAATCTATCACTATTTTTCATACTTTTGGTTTTATTAGGACTATACTTAAAAACTAATTTTGGTGTGAAAATTTCTTTACTCTTATCTTCTTTTAAATTTATAAGAGGAAGTTTACTTTCGTATGAAATAATACCCATTAATCCTGAGTTATAATCTGATTTATAATTTGTAGATTTTTGAGCTTCGGAATTAAAATTTTTAATTAAATATTTAATGTTGGAAACAAACCCTTTATTGTTTATTTTATCATTACTTTTAAATTCTAAATCATTAACTAAAATATTTTCTTTTACATTTGTATTATATAATTTGCTGTGACCACTAGAAGTAAAATCTAAATTTCCTAAAATATTGAAATTTTTATTTAGACTCCTCGAAAAAGAGAAATTTGGAAATATATATTCATATCTATCTGACTCTATTTTATTTAAATTTTCATTAACTTCCATAGAAGCTGTGTAAAATGAATCTTCTGTTGAACCAGATAACTCCAATTTTGAGTTTAAATTAGAAGTACTTTTGATAGGTGAAAGAATATTATATTTTTTATGATATGTATCATTAGATACTTGCTCTAATTTAATTAAAAGATCTTTTTCGTCGTTATTATTTTTTCCTAGATCAAATTCTGAATTTAAAAAAAAATGAGATTTAGACCCTTTGTTATCTGAATTAAGCAATAAACTTGCATCAACTAAATGTTTGCTATTTTTATTTACTTGTCGATATTCATTTTGAATAACCATGCTCCCATCAATAAATATTCTTGGAGAGAAAGTTAAATCTCTATTTTCTGAAATTGCATTAAAGTATGGTATAGTTATAGACTGACCTAAAGATTTGGAACCTGTGAAATTTGGCATTAGAAATCCAGATTGACGTTTAACCGTTGGGTCAGGATGAAAAAATTTTGGAAAATAAACCACTGGAATATCATAAATTTTTAACCAAGCATTTTTATAATTTATCATTTTATTTTCTTTATCATGATAAACTTTTTCTGATTTCATCACCCAGGGAGGACATTTGTCTTTATTTTTTTTACATGTAGTAAAAATAGCTTTTGATAAAGTGGTATTTTTATCTTCAATATCTACAGATTTAGATTTTAATCTTGGTTCATTTGAAGGGTTTCCAAATAGTGCATTGTAAAATTCAATTTCAAATTCATTTCCAATTATTGAATTATCAACAACGTTAATAATAGCATTTTTTAATTTACTTTTATTTTTGTATTTATCTATAAAATTTACAAATTTACCCTTTATAAGTTTATTACCTATTTCAAACTTAAATTCTTTCATTTGAATATCATTTCCTAAATTATCTTTTACTTTAGAAGGTGTTGTAGATAATAAAATTAAATTATTTTTATCATAAGTAAAACTAGTAAGATTAAAAGAATAATTTTTTTTAAATATTATATTTGTTTCAGTATTTGAACTTAATATTTTTTGTTTATTAAAATAATTAACTTTATTTGATTTAATGTTTATATCATTTTCAAAATCATTTATTTCTACATTATTCTCAACTATCAGAAGATTTTTTAACCTGTCATATGTTGATTTTTCAGCAGTAATTTCGGTTGTGTCATCTAAATAAACTTTTACATTTCCTGATGCTTTAATTAAATTTTGTTGATTTAAATATTCTATAGTTGAAGCTTCAAATTTTAAATTATCAAATTTAATCTCTTCGCCATGAGCAGAAAAAAAATTATTAAATATAAAAAAAATCAATATTAAATATTTCATATTATTTTTCATTAATTTTTACCATTCCAATGCTTGAAAATAACCCAAAAATAAAAATTGGCATCCATATCGATAAAGATACAGGTATTTTTTCGTTCTGACCTAAAATTACAGAAAAATAATTCACATAATAAATAGAAACAGATGATAGTATTCCAATTATTAAATAAAATATTTTTGAGCGGTTAAATTTTATATTTAACATAATTATTCCTGAAAATAATGTCATAATAGTAATAAAAAATGGATAAGACATTATTCTTTGGTTGTGCAATTTAAGTTCCAGGGTTGAGTACCCCAAATTTGTGTATTCTTTTTCAAGTTCAGATAATTGTAAAAAAGTTAGGCTTGATAAGTTATCAAATAAAGTATTTATTTTATCAATATCGAAATTTGACTCAAAATCCATTTTTTTTTCAAAATTATAATCAAAATTATTTTCTTTAGAGGTTGCATTAATTAATTTCCAAGAATTGGAGCTAATATCAACTTTTTCTGCATGAATAATTTTAGAAAAATCAAATTTCTTATTTAGTTGAGTTATATTTACTTCCAGCAAGTAATTGCCGTCTATTTTTTGTGCATTAATTAAATTAATGTTACTGTTTATCTCATCTTTTATCCAAATACCATTCTCAGTAATTACTGCTAAATATTTATTATCTTTTGTAAATTCATTTTTTATATCTATATATATGAATTTTAATTTTGAAGAAAAATTATAGAAAATTAAAATCAGAAATAAACCTATAAAAAATGAAATTATACTTAATATTGTTAAAATTTTTGAATTATTTAGACCATAAGATTTCATTAAATATAATTCATTATTTTCTATTAATTTAATAAATAAAAATTGGGTACTAATTAAAATTATAAAAGGAAAGATTTCATAAATTATGTAAGGTGTATTTAAAAAAGTTAATAAAATTGGTTTTAAAGAGCTTCCATCTATATCTTTAAAAAAATTTACTTCTTCAAATATATTTAAAATAAATACTAATGAAAAAAATATAAATGATACAATCAAAACAATTTTTAAGAAAGTGCTTATAATTAATTTTTGATAAATTTTAATTTTCATTTTATATTTTTCTGGATTTAATGTTGAAAAAAATATTTACCATTAAAAATAAAATTAATGGAATAAATATAAATCCCAAATTTGATTGTAAATTATCACTAGTATACCTTACTGAGATTTCACCAAAAACTATTATACAAAATCCAAGTAAAAAAAGTATAATTCTTTTTTTATTATAATTATAAACATTCTTTGGATCTAAAATAACTAATGTAGCGATAAGTGCTAATAAAGGGATATAAAAAGGATAGACTATTCTTTTAAAAAGTTCTTCATAATAAGTTTTTGTAATTACATTATTACATTTTAATTGATGTTCTAATCTACCAATATTCAGGTATTCAATGCTTTTATTTTCTTTTAAATTTTTAACACAATTAAAAAGAAATAAAGTATTTACTTCTTGTATTTTTTGTTGAGTAATAGTTTTAGTTTGGTATTTGGATAAATTGAAAATAGTAGTATCAAAGCTTATAATTTTTTCTTCATCATTTACTCTATCAACTATATTTCCATTATTTAATTCTAAAATTATATTGTTATTTTCAGTTTTTATTTTACCTTTTTTTGCAAATATAACTTGATACTTAGACTCATCATTGTATTCTTTTAAAAAAATATTTTCAAATGATCCATCTGCATTTTTTTTTTCCACAAAAATTGTTAGATCAGATACTATATCAATAAATTTTTTTTCTTTTATTAATGAAGGAAAAAAATCTATATTAGAATTTCTTAAATACGATCTTGCAGAATCCTGAGATTTAGGTGTGATAAAAATATTAAATAACAATTGAAAAAAAAGAAAAATTAAAGAAATAAATATTATATATCTTTTTAAAGAGACTTTTTTTATACCATTTATCCAAAAAATAATTAGTTCATTTTTTTCTTCCATTTTGTATAAGGCATAAAAAAGGCTTACGAAAAATACAAACATCATCAAACGAGATAAGATTTTTGGTAAACTTAAGATTGTATATGTAAAATATACCCTAAAGCCATGCCCATCTTCTGCGACAAAATCTAAATAATTTACTGCCTGCATTATCCAGACAATTAGGGTTAATGAGAACAAAGATAGTAAAAATATTTTTAGAAATTCTTGAATAAAACTTTTGTAAATCGTTTTTTTCATTGAAATTAACTTAATAGTAATTATATACTTTCAACTACAAGTATATATTTTAAAATCAATGACTGTTCAAGTTCTCTATAAAAATATGTCTAAATCAAGCAATCTAGGTGTAATTGCTTTATTTACTGAAGATAAATTTCAATTAAAAAAAGCAAACAATTTCCTATCAAAAAAAGAAGTTTTGTACGTAGAAAAAATCGTAAAAAATAAAATAAAAACCAAGGAGAATATAATTTCGTTAAATGTAAATGAAAAAACTACTCTTATATTAATATCAATAAAAAATGACTTAAAAAGTTCTGATGTAGAAAATATGGGGGCAGAATTTTATAATTTTATTAAAAAAAATTCATTTGAAGATATATCTATATATACAGAAAGTGTAAAAAGCAAACCTGGAAAAGATTTTATAGGACGTTTTATGCATGGCTTAAAACTTAAATCTTATGAATTTAATTTATATAAATCAAAAAAAACAAAAAAAATTATAAAAATTAATTTAATTGGTAAACAAAACTCATTATTCTTAAGAAACAAATTAAAATTCAAAGCATTAGAAGAAGGTACATTTTTTACTAGAGATTTAGTTTCTGAACCTGGTAATATTTTACATCCTGACGAATATGCAAAAAGATTACTTAAATTAAAAAAATATGGATTGAAGGTAACAGTCTATAATGAAAAAAAATTAAAAAAATTAGGTCTAAATGCATTAGTAGGAGTGGGTCAGGGTAGTATAAGAGGATCCTATCTTGTAACTATAGAATGGAAAGGTTCTAAATCAAATACAAAACCTTTGAGCTTTGTAGGTAAAGGAGTTTGTTTTGATACAGGAGGTATATCTTTAAAACCCGCAAAATTTATGGAGGACATGACTTATGACATGGCAGGATCAGCTGTCGTTGTAGGGTTGATGAAAAATTTTGCAATAAGAAAAGCCAAAATAAATGTTGTTGGAGTTGTAGGGCTTGTGGAAAATATGCCAGGAGGTAATGCACAAAGACCCGGTGATATAGTTAAATCTTACAGTGGTAAAACAATAGAAGTATTAAATACAGATGCAGAAGGAAGATTAGTTTTAGCGGATGCATTAACCTTTACTGAAAAAAAATTCAAACCTCAGCTAATGGTAGATTTAGCTACATTGACAGGTGCTATAATTGTTTGTCTGGGCTCTGAGTATGCAGGATTATTTTCAAACAATGATAAGTTATCAAAACAACTTTTTGATGCTGGAGAAAAAGTTGATGAAAAATTATGGAGATTACCGCTACATAAAAACTACGATAAACTCATGAATTCTAAAAATGCTGATATGCAAAATATTAATTATGTAGGAGGCGCAGGTTCTACAACTGCAGCACAATTTTTACAAAGATTTATTATTAATAAAACACCTTGGGCACACCTTGATATAGCTGGTATGGCTTTTTCTAAATATGCAGGTGCTTTAAATTCAGGAGGAGCAACTGGATATGGAGTTAGATTATTAAATAAATTTGTAGAAGACAATTATGAGTAATTTAGAAAAAACACTTTCAATTATTAAACCTGATGCAGTTGAAAGAGGTTTAGAAAAGCAAATTAAAGACAAATTTTTAAATAACGGTTTTAAAATAGTTCAAGAAAAAAAAATCCAAATATCAAAATCTGAAGCTGAAGAATTTTATAAAGTTCATCAAACAAAGCCTTTTTATAACGATCTATGTTCCTATTTATCATCTGGACCAATTTTAGTAATGATTTTAGAGAAAAAAGATGCAATTTTAGCAAATAGAGAACTTATGGGTGCAACAGATCCTAAAAAAGCTTTAGAAGGAACAATAAGAAAACAATATGGTTTGTCGATAGATAAAAACTCTGTTCATGGGTCAGATAGTATAGAAAATGCTAAAATAGAAATAAATTTTTTTTTTAAAGATTAATAATAATTTTTTTTATTGCCTTAGGATATATTTTATGTTCCAAACTAAGTAACTTTTTTGACAAAGAAGAAATAGTATCTTTTTTTAATATTTTAAGTCTTTTTTGCATAATTATTTTTCCAGAATCTAAATTTTTATTTACAAAGTGGACAGTACATCCGGTATATTTTTCATTTTTCTCAATAACTCTTTGATGTGTATTTAAGCCTTTATATTTGGGTAAAAGAGATGGGTGAATATTAATAATTTTACCCTTAAAATTTTTGATAAATTTACCTGAAAGTATTTTCATAAAACCTGCTAAACAAATTAGTTTAATTTTATTTTTTTGTAAATTTTTTAATAATTTTTTTTCTGCATTTAATTTATTTTTATAATTTAAAATTATCTTATTTATTTTATTTTTTTTAGCATAAATTAAACCTTTGACATTCTTTTTTGAAGAAACAATTAATTTAATATTAATTTTAGAATTTTTTTTTTTTGAGAATTGAATTAAATTATATAAATTACTACCTCTTCCAGATATAAATACAGCAACATTGATTTTATTTTTTCCAGTTAATTTTTCCATTAAATTTAATTTTTCTTTTGTTAGAAATTATTTTACCAATCACATAAGGTTTATAATATTTAGCAAAATATTTATTTAATTTTTTTAAATTATTTTTATTAATTATAAGACAGAAACCAACGCCACAATTAAATGTTTTTAACATTTCTTCATCATGTACTCCGTAGCTCTTAATCAATTTAAATATGTTTAATATTTTAATTTTATCTAAAAAAATATTTGCACAAAGTCCATTTGGAATTATTCTTTTAATATTTTCTTCTAATCCTCCACCTGTTATGTGCGCACAGCTTTTAATCAAATTTTTATTATTTAAATTTATAACTTCATTTACATATATTTTTGTAGGTCTTAAAAGTTCTTTTTTTAAAATTTTATTTTTATTAATATTAATTTTTTTTATCTTTAAAATTTTTCTTACCAAAGAATAACCATTTGAATGTAACCCTGATGATGGTAATGCTACAATCAAATCGTTTTTTTTTATATTATTCTTTTTAAAAATTTTTTTTTTACTTACTAATCCAATAGAAAAACCAGCTACATCAAATTTTCCATGAGTATATGTTCCAGGCATTTCTGCAGTCTCGCCTCCAACCAATTCACATCCTGCAATTTTACAACCCTTTACAATACCTTTGATAATTGATTTTAATTTTTTAAGATCAATTTTATTAATTGAAATATAATCTAAAAATAATATTGGTTTTGCGCCCTGAACTACAATGTCGTTAACATTCATGGCTACAAGGTCAATACCTATTGTGTCAAATTTATTTAAAAGGTTAGCAATTTCAATTTTAGTACCAACCCCATCTGAACTAGCAACTATGTATGGGTTTTTCAATTTATTTGAAATTTTGGTGATTGATCCAAAACTTCCAATGTTATTAAAATTACTGTTTTGTTTAGTTTTTTTAGATATTATTGATATGAATTTGACAAATTTATCTGCAGCTTTAATGTTAACTCCACTTTTTTCATATGTTAGGTTATTTTTAATCATTATTATAAATTATGTTTAAAATAAATTTGTCCGGTAAGAATAGATTTTATATAATTTTTTTAATCTTAGTATTCTTTTTTATTAAGTTTTCCACAACTTATGCATCATCTAAAACTTTTAATATTGTCGACCTAGAGATCATCAAGCCATACGACAAGTATTTTGATAAAAAAAAAATTATCGAGGAAGCATTCATATTAGCTTTTGAAGAATTAATAGCAAAAATTACTCTTTCTGATGACTCAAATAAAATAAATAAAAATAATTTAAAATTAATTCAAAGCTTAGTTGATTCTTTTACAGTTGTTGATGAAAAATTTGTAAAAAAAAAATATATAGCAAATTTTGAAGTTAACTTTAATAAAAAAGAAATATTAGATTTTTTAGAAAACAAAAATATTTTTCCTTCGATTCCGAATAAAAAAAAATTATTACTATTGCCAATTCTGATTGATGTTAAAAATAATGAAATATTTCTTTTCAGTGAAAATTTATTTTATACAAACTGGTATTTACAAAATGAAAAATACTATCTTTTAGAATATATTTTACCAAATGAAGACTTGGATGATATAAATTTAATTTCAAAAAATTTAGATAATATTGAGGAATATAACTTCAAGAAAATTATATCTAAATATGAGTTAAATGACTCAATAATATCTATAATATTTAAAAATGAAAATAATTTAAAAATATTATCTAAAGTTAATATTAATAATAATTTAGTTATTTCTAATCAGAGTTTCAATGACATAAATATAGAAAATTCTAAATCTTTAATAGGAGTTATTAACTCTTTAAAAATAATTTATGAAAATCATTGGAAAAAAATTAATCAGATAAATACATCGATTAAATTAACATTAAATATTTATTTAAATTCAAAAAATTATCAACTTATAAATGAATTTGAAAATTATCTAGAAAGTTTAGACTTAGTTTCAAATTATTATATAGATAATTTTAACAATGAAAAAACACATTTCAAAATTATTTATAATGCAACACCAGATAAATTTATAAAAAATTCTTTAAATAAGGGATTTAAAATTGATACTTCTACTAGTGATTGGAAAATACAATGAATAATTTAAATCAATTATTATTTAAATTTAATTATAAACAAAATTTCAACTATGATGATTATTTTGTAAGTAAAAGCAATTTTTTTGCATTTCAACTAATTGAAAAATGGCCTAAGTGGGAAAAAAATATACTTAATATCTATGGAGAAAAATTTTCAGGAAAAACACATCTTGTGAATATTTTTCTAAAAAAATATAAAGGAAAAAAAATTGATGCAAATGAGTTAGATGATGATTATTTAAAAGAGTTTAAGCTTCACGAAAATATTATATTAGATGATTTTAATAATAGCACAGATGAAAGACTGCTTTATACACTTTTTAATTTAATTGATAGTGATAATAAATATTTAATCATTAATTCTTTTTTACCTATTAATGAAATGAATTTTAAATTAGAGGATTTAAAATCTAGATCTAAGAATTGTCTATTTGCTAAAATAGATAATCCTGATGACGAATTAATGTTTGCAATAATATTAAAAAATTTTTCTGATAGACAAATTGATATTGATAAAAAACTTATTGATTTTATCATTAAAAGAATTGATAGATCATATGGTAAAATATACGAATTTATATATAAGATTGATGAACTTAGTTTAAAAAAAAAGAAACCAATAGATTTTAAAACAATAAAAGAAATATTGTAGGTATTAATTGAGTAAATATAGAACACACACTTGCGGAGAATTAAATATTAATAACAATGGTAAAACTATAATTTTATCTGGTTGGATAAATAAAAAACGTGATCATGGAAATCTATTATTTATAGATCTAAGAGATAATTATGGGATAACTCAGTGTGTAATAGAAAAAAATAATTCATATTTTAAAAGTCTTGAAAAACTTTCTTTAGAGTCAGTAATTAAAATTTATGGCAAAGTAATTAAAAGAAGTAAAGATACTATAAATAAAGAAATCAAAACTGGTGAAATAGAAGTTTCCATTTCATCCTATGAACTATTAGGAGCGACAAAAGAATTACCTTTGCCAGTATTTACTGATCAAGAATATGCGGAAGAAATAAGATTAAAGTATAGATTTTTAGATTTAAGAAGAAAAAAAATTCATCAAAATATAATATTGAGATCTGAAATTATTTCTTTTATCAGAACTGAAATGCACAAATTAGGATTTCATGAATTTCAAACACCTATTCTTACATCATCTAGTCCTGAGGGTGCGAGAGATTTTTTAGTTCCAAGTAGATTAAATCCTGGAAAATTTTATGCTTTACCACAAGCTCCACAACAATTTAAACAATTAATTATGGTATCTGGTTTTGATAAATATTTTCAAATAGCTCCATGTTTTAGAGATGAAGATGCAAGAGCAGATAGAAGTCCTGGGGAATTTTATCAACTAGATATCGAAATGTCATTTGTTGAACAAGAAGATGTTTTTGAAGTTGTAGAAAAACTTATGACAAAGCTATTTAAAAAATTTTCGACCAAAAAAATGATGTTTGAAAAATTTCCTAGAATAAAATTTTTTGATGCAATGCTAAAATACGGAACTGACAAACCTGACCTTAGAAATCCATTAGAAATTTTTGATATTACAAGTATTTTTAAAAGAGAAGATGTAAAGTTTGAAATTTTTAAAAAATTGGTAAAAGATGGATCAATAGTTAGATGTATTGTTACAAAAAAAACAAAAGATAAACCAAGAAGTTTTTTTGATAGCATTGATAAATGGGCCAAAGAGCAAGGATCTTCTGGTTTAGCTTATTTTACTCTAGAAAAAGAAAAAGAATTGACAGGTAAAGGACCTGTAGGAAAATTTTTTGGACAAGAGGCTTTAAAAGAAATAATGAAAATTTCTTCATTAGAAGTAGGTGACAGTATTTTCCTATCATGTGGAAAACAAAACGAAGTTGAAAAAATTCTTTCAAATGCTAGACAAAAAATAGCCTTAGATTTAAATTTAATCGATGACAATAGTTATGCATTTTGTTGGATTGTAGACTACCCAATATTTGAAAAAGATGAAATTACAAATCAAATTAAATTTAGTCATAACCCGTTTTCAATGCCTCAAGGAGATAAAGATAAATTAGATTTCAGCAACCCTCTAGAGCTAAAAGCATATCAATATGATATTGTTTGTAATGGTGTTGAGCTATCATCAGGAGCCATTAGAAACCATATTCCTGAACTAATGTACAAATTATTTGAAGTTGCTGGATATAATAAAAAAGTAGTAGATGAAAAATTTAGTGGAATGATAAATGCTCTAAGTTATGGAGCACCACCTCATGGAGGAATAGCTCCAGGAATTGATAGGATAGTTATGTTATTAGCTGGAGAAAAAAATATTAGAGAAGTTACTATGTTTCCTATGAATCAAAATGCCCAAGATTTAATGATGAATGCTCCATCTACAGTAAGTGAAAATCAACTTAAAGAATTAAATTTAACTATAAAAAATAAAAAATAATTATTATTTTTTGCCTTTAAGATTTATTCTTATATCAGATAAATCTACTAGTTTTTTTTGATAGTTGTTTCTCATAAAACCTTTGCTAGTAATATCTTTAACTATTTTTAAAAATTTATCTTGGTCTTCTGTAATTTCTTCTGATTTATCAGTACCACCTATAGAAGGGGTATGGGCTAAATCTTCTCTATTCAAGTATGAGATAGCTAATTCTCTAAAAATATAGTCTAATATAGAAGTAGCACTAAGTATTCTATCATTTCCATTTACCTTGCCCGATGGTTCAAATTTTGTTCCCACATATGCATTTACAAATTCATCCAACGGTACTCCGTATTGTAGTCCAAGAGAAATTGCTATAGCAAAATTATTCATTAATGCTTTAACTAACTCACCTTCTTTACTGGTATCAATAAATATTTCACCTATTTTTCCATCTTCATATTCACCGGTGTGCAAATAAACTTTATGATTTCCAATAGTTGCTTTTTGAATATAACCTTTCCTTCTATCAGGCATTCCAAATCTTTTACCTACTTTCTCATTTAAAGTATTAAAAAAATGTTGGTTATTATTTGATTTATTCATAGAGATATTATTTGAGGCAACATCTATTTTAGTTATTTCACTATTTGATTCTTGTTTATTTGAGGCGGAGTCTAGATTTTTTGTTCTTCTATTTTCTAGTTTAACATCTAGTATTTCAAATTTACCATCATCTCTTTTCTCAATCTTTTCAAGCTCTTTTTCATTAATATCATCTAAATAATGACTTACTTTAAATGTGCAGTTATAAAAGGTTTCAACTAGATATTTTGCCATAATTTATCTTAAATTTATATTTTTGAGTCTTATGAATTATATTGTATATACAAATAAATATTTTAGTCTAATTTTTTTTTTACAATTTTGAATTGTATATTTTTTAAAAATTTATGTTGACAGTATTTAAAGAAATTTTTATTTGGTGGAATCGTCAAACTCTTGGAACAAGAATTCATACTTTAATTTTTGGAAAGTTAATAGGTAAAGATGATTATGGAAACAAATATTATCAGAGCAAAAATGGTAAAAGATGGGTTATTTACAATGATGAGATAGATGCTTCAAAAATACCAAATGAATGGTATTCATGGATTCACTTTACAAGTAATAAAATTGAAAATGTTCATGATTACAAAAAATTTGAGTGGCAAAAACCGCATAAACCAAATTTAACTGGAACTTCAAAATCATATCATCCAAACAAAAATAATGATGCAACAAAAAAAAAATATAAAAGTTGGAAAAACTAAAATTTTAATAAAATACATATTTTTATTTTTTGTTTCAATATCTGCTTCTGATTTATCTTATGGCGAAGAGTTAAAAAATCAAATGAATGAAGATAATGTAGAAATAAAAATACTAGATAAAGTAAGTTCAAAAAATAGTAAAATAATTTTAAAAATAGGAGAAGAAAAAAAATTTGAAAATTTACTGATCAAAGCTTTAAAATGCAAAAATTCACAATTTGATGATAATCCAGAAATAACTGCATATTTGCAAGTAATAGATATTACTAATAAAAATAATGATGAAGTCTTTGTATTTAACGGTTGGACATTTTCCTCAAGTCCATCTCTTAGACCTTTTGATCATCCTATCTATGATATATGGCTTACGAAATGTTTTTGATTAAATAATTTTTTCATTATCTAGCCAACTTACATTAAAGTCAGAATCTAAAAATTTTTTATGATTTAATAATTTTTGATGTAATTCTATAGTTGTAGAAATACCATCAATCACAAACTCATCCAAGGATCTTTGCATCCTTTGAATAGCTTCTTGTCTATTTCTACCTTGAGTTATTACTTTGCAAATCATGCTATCATAATAAGGAGTGACTTTATAACCTTGATATATTGAACCATCTACTCTTGTTCTAAAACCAGAGGGTTGATGACACATGCCGATAGTTCCTGGAGAGGGCTGAAAATTTTTACTCGCATCTTCTGCATTAATTCTGCATTCTATAGCATGTCCTCTAGGAGCAATATCGCTTTGTTTTAATGCTGTATCACCAGTGAAAGCAATCCATATTTGCTCTTTGATTATATCAATACCTGTCACCATTTCTGTGACTGGATGTTCAACTTGGACTCTTGTATTCATTTCAAGAAAATAAAACTTTCCATCTTGGTATATATACTCAACTGTTCCTGCTCCTTCATAACCAATTTTATCAACCATAGCGACTGTTTTATCAAATAAATCTTTTCTTAATTTGTCATTTAAAACTGGACTAGGTGTTTCTTCAATAAGCTTCTGATGTCTTCTTTGAACGGAACAATCTCTTTCATGCAAATGAACAGTTCTATTTTTACCAGACATAACTTGAACTTCTATATGTCTTGGATTCTTAAAAAACTTTTCTATGTATACTTCATCATTTCCAAAATATTTTTGAGCTTCAGACTTAGCTAATGAAAATAATTCCTCAAATTCTTTTTCTTGATTAACTATTTTCATTCCTTTTCCTCCTCCTCCTCCAGCAGCTTTAATTAGTACTGGAAAACCAATTTTTTTACATATTTCCTTAGCTTCAGATAAATTAGAAACCCCTCCTTCTGATCCTTCAATAACTGGGAGGCCATTTTCTTTTGCAATTTTTTTTGCTTGGATTTTATCACCCATCATTTTTATATGTTTTGATGATGGTCCTATAAATTTAATTTTATTTTCCTCTAAAATTTTTGCAAAATTATAGTTTTCAGATAAAAAACCATAACCTGGGTGAACTGCCTCTGCATTAGTTAATTCTACAGCAGAAAGTATCGATGGAATATTTAGATAACTATTTGCCGGTTGATGAGAACCAATACAAATGCTTTCATCTGCTAAACGAACATGCATACTTTCTTTATCCACATCTGAATAAACCGCAACAGTTGATATACCCCACTCTTTACAGGCTCTAATTATTCTAACTGCAATCTCACCTCTATTAGCTATTAATATTTTATTAAACATTATTCGAGAACAACAAGTTTTTGTC
>MDTG01039322.1_pt1 | contig 18101 bp, 17 predicted proteins | sample 811421 | NCBI WGS metagenome assembly MDTG01 (sample SAMN05326645, study PRJNA326480) | marine metagenome | isolation source: seawater | place: Pacific Ocean: South East | collected 2011 | reverse complement strand
TTTAATGCAAATTGAATACTCAAGAATAGTTAAATGGTTTAGATATAACCATCCAAACAAGATGGACAGGCTTTGGGATAGTCTATCACCGAATCAAATTATTGGCAAACAGTGGTTAGTTAATAGTTTACAAAACGTGCAGATTCCTCGCGATGAGAACGGCCAGTTCAGAATAGAAATTGTAGGCGGTTGGTATGGCTATCCACTTATTGATCTTCTTATGACAGAGTACCCAGGCCAAATCAAAGAGATAGACATATTCGAATTAGATGAATTTGCTACAAAGGTTATCTACCGCTATAGCCAGATCTTTGGACATACTAACGTTAGAATATTTCACCAAGACTATTTCACATACCAAGAAACTCGACGAACTCATATGGTAATTAATACCAGCTGTGAACACATGTGGGATATGTCTCACAATAAAGAATGCTATGAATCACCTGATAGAACTCTCTTAGTATTGCAATCAAACAATAAGAGAGATGAGATAGAACATATTAACTGTGTAGATAGTTGCCAAGAACTATTAGAAAAGAATGAGTTGAGTGAAATACATGGCGATTGGAAAAGAATGAATCAAGGTACGCCAGATAAATTTATTCGGTTTATGGTTATGGGTAAATGGAAATAGTTTTAGTAAACACTCCGCCCGCGTACGGACAGCAGGTGTGGGTGGATAATATTAAGCATATGCTTGATAATAATAACAGGGAGTACGATACTATTCATGTCATGGATAGCGTGGTATATGGTGGTGTTTACGATAAGCTTCTTTTGTTTGATCGTTTTCGGACGGGACAATACCTGTATTTTGATCTCGACATTATTATCAACGGCTCTATCGTGGATCTTTATACTAATAAATTTACGCTACTAAATGCATGGTGGAGAGAACCATTTCACACACCGTTGAATAGTTCTATTATGTCATGGTGTGGTGACCATTCATATATCCACGAAAAATTCGCAGAAGATCCAGACTACTATATGGTAAAATATCACAAAGGCATTGATGAATATATTTACAAAGAAATTGAATACGAAACATATGAGAAAGTCTGTGATTCGTATGTTTACGGTGGAGGTGAAATGCCTATTACTCTATACAATCATGCAAGGGATAAGCTATGGGAACACGAGTGTTCGCTGTCAGAATAGGCGATAGATACGATCAAAAGGTTGAAGACTACATCAACTCTAAACTCGATAACGTAACGTGGATTCGAGAAGAAACTATAGGAAAGCTACAGTGGAATAAGCTTGTTCCTATGGGTATGGATATTGATGAGCCTGTTTGTATTATCGATATCGATATTGCATTGATTGGTAATTATATGGATATGATAAACTATCCGATTCATAAAGGAGAATTTATTGCAGCACAAGCGTGGTGGAGAGATACCGAAGACCGAAGGTATAGGCTACAAGGATCATTCCAAAAGTATTATCCAAAAGATTGTAAATATATCTACGATAAATTTGTTTCAAATCCAGAGTACTGGATGGAATACTATATCAAAAACGGGACCACTGTAGGTCCCGTAAATGGTGAGCAATATTTTGTACAAGATAGTGTAGAAGAAAGACTAGAGCTAAATTATTTACCAGACTCGTGGATTTGCCGTTGGGAAAACTTTGCAGAATACGATGAACAATTTATTCGTAATGCTACAGAATACTACCCTAAAGATTGGCTATACGAAGATGGGAAGTTTAATCCTGACGTTCGCCTTCTTCATTTTCAAGGGTCGAATAAACCTCATAAAGAAGCGCTAGAAGCTCGAGGGTGGTAGTAGCTTTTCTCATCTTAGCTTTCCACTGACGATTCTTTGAGTTCTTTACTTCCTGAAGTTCAAAGATTTCAAGCTTAAGCTTAAAGAACTTTTCCTGATCATTGCCTACTTCCTTGATTGCTTCTAAAGTAATATCACCCTGTTTCATGGTTTGGCCAGCGCCAATCTCATAACCTTCAGGAATGTCATCCCATCTCTTATCAATAATAGCAGTTAGCGCGTCATAGTGCGTAAGAAACTCGGTCATATGCTTATGACCTTGAGCTTCATGCTTATTGAATTCTACATAATTCTTTTCTAAGTCTTCAATAGTAAACTGTTTTAGTATTTGCTTTACTGTCTTATCTTCTGGATTAAACGTAACATGTTCAACATAATGCATGTCAGCTTTTTTATCATCCCATTCATAGCGAATAAGACTCCTTGAAGTATCAGTAAATCTTGCGGTGTCTAATTTTTTCATGTTATCCTCATGACAGGTTAAAGTAATATGTTGTTTGTGTTACAGACGATCCTGATGGAGTACTAAACGTTTGATAGTATGGATTAGAAAACTGATTAGTATTAGTTGTCGCAGTTTGTTTAGTATCCGTAAAGGTACCTTTATTAGTGCCACTTGAGCTTGTTGCAACCGAGTATTGCAAGTCACCGTTATCCACTCTGCGAGTCAAGGCTGGCAACAAAACGTTTTGAACAAGATTTGAACTCTCTATAATCGTTCTTTCTTTTAGATTGTCAGTGTCAAGTCCGAGTGGAAATATAACTGATCCCGGAATTGAACTTAAAGATCTCTTAAGCCAAAGCTTGGTGACAGTTGATCCATTTGAGTATGTAGTATCAGTATACCACGTGCCTTTATCATCCCATGTACCAGCGCCACCACTACTCGGTGCACCAGTAGAAACTCTATATGATCCTACCTCATCACCTGTCTTCATATCTGTAATACATTGAGCGATGAGATCTGCGTAAATATCTGCTTCTAGATAAGCTGTTCTAATATCACCACCAGAAGTATAGTGCACATAACCATCAGTGTCATGAACTGATCCAGCAGGAAAACTTGGAAACGTTCTATCTTGCTGAAAGGAAAAGTTAGCATCAGTTTCAGTTCCAATGCCGGGCGCAGAAGGATAACCTGTTACACCGGGTGTCGAACCATTTCGTTCATTTTGGTTCATTTGCTGTGTAGAGCTCGTATCAGATGCAGTTCCAATTACTGTGAGACTACTTCCGACTGAAACATAACCATCTCCACTTCCAGCTAACTGACTGGCATATGCTACACGCAAATAATATAGAAGCCGATCCAAATTAGCATCGGTCATTTCTTGCAGATTTCCTGCTTGTAAGCTTAGTGGTCTTACCATTCTATTGTCCGGGCCCGAATATAGTTTTTAGAGTTGCTCCAGCTGCATTCTTGATTTTAAGCTCTGTGCGAGTTGCAAATACGTGTGAAGTGATTGTATTAGCTTGAATACGAAACTGGCCACCGGCCGAATCAAAAGAAATTTGCTGACTAGAATCAACATATGTTGCAAACAATCCTTTCATTTCAGCAGAATCATTTAGATTAGCATCTACAATAGAATTAATATCGTTAATAGCTGCAACTAGATTATTTTTAACATTTGTGCTTAGTGAAGATAGGGTACCGATACTTGAATCCAAATTATTAGAAGCAGTAACAAGATCAGAACCACCAGCCGAAAGCAATGCAATATCGCCAACGTGACTACCGATTGTATTTGTTTTCGTAACCCAGGTAGAAACCGGATCCGATAGGTTAATTACTGTTACTGCCATCTTTATCCTCTACAAGTTTCATGAGCATTTTTTTAAGTTGATCAACATCATTAGCTAAACTTTGAATTTGCTCTTGCTGCTCTCTCCACACTTTTTTTCTTCTTCTAGCTTGATTAACCTCACTGGTATTAACATTTAAGATGACACCATTAGTAGTTCTTACTAAGTCTGGATGGCCATCTACTCGAGTGTATTTATTCATTATGTTACCATAGCAATTGTTCTAAGATCTTTAATGATTGGAATCTTAGAAGAGTTAGTTGAGTTCATCACGATTTTAACTTGGAACTTAGTGAATGCATCAAGGAATCCGCCCTGTCCACCCGGCATATACTCGTAGTCTCTAAAGATAGCAGGGTTATCATCAGGTGGATTGTTTGAGAATTCTTTAACTTCAACCCAGTTAATTTCATCAAAGTTTGTTTCACCAGTTCCTACTTTGTAATACACATCAAATGTACCTGTCAAAGGCCTGTGAGCTCCAAACAAGATCTTCAATCCTACTGCTTGTTCTTCAAGTGTTACCGGAACAGTAACGTGCTTTGCTGCAGAAGTGCCTTGGCTAGGATGAGTTTCTTGTACAATTGAAATCGGTACGTTAAATCCGTTCGTATTATTTGAATCTTGTTTATCGATAACATTTTCAAATGTAGTAATAGAAGCTCTTTGTAGATCTACGATCGGTGTAACTTTATCATCTTGAGTTGTTAGTGTTAACTTAAGTGTAGTTGACTTAGCTCCAGATAAAGCTGCTTCATTTGAATCACTGAAGATCGCTTGCGGTTCATCATTAGTATTGAAGTCATTTAGAAGTACAGTTCCGAAGTTTGTATCTTTTGCTCGGCTATATCCAGTTGATGTATTTCTATTGTTAGCGTATGATGCACCGTTTGTTAGTTTAATTTGCGCAGTAATGTTAGTTTGATTAGGAATCAGTGTTTGAATATTTGGTACGTAATTATCAAACATCATATTCTGAGTTGCAAGCAAGCCGTCACCGCCTGTTCTAACACTGGCAGTAGCAGCAGAGTCTGCTTCAAAGGTATAACCTGTCCAATCAACTGATGTTACTGTTCGAGACCCGGTCATCATGGATCCAATGATACCGCCATAAAAAGTACTAGAGTTAATGTTCGGGAATCTAACTTTGTCATTTTTGATAAAGCCATGACAAGGTTGGAATACTCTTACAGTCGCATCGCCTGCAGTTGTCAACAGCGCGTTGTTAAACAATGGTACGGCTGGCACTGAAGCATTTTCAAGAATAGCATCACCGGATGTATTGAACTTAGCTCTATATAACTTAAACATTAAGTCTTTAGACTGATCTGGTGTCCATGTAAATCCATTCTGAGAAGTAAATAGAGAACCTAGTGTAGGTTGCCTATTGACTCGAGCTTCAGTAGATCCTAATACGAAATCATAAGTTTCGGCGACATAGGCATTGTATTCAATAGTTTCCGCTTTAAGAACAAATGCATATTCTCTATCAGGAAGAAGATAGACTGGCTCAGGAAATTCAAATGTAGTAGGTGCTGCTCTTACTGCAGACATACTATTAATGTCTGTCGGCAAATTGACATCAGCCGGTGAAACATATGCATAAGCATCTGGAATATGAATTGAGTTAGGTATGCCATTCTCGACACCTCTCAACTCGCCACGGATAGGAATCACTGAATCTTTTGTTGAGAGGAATGCTTCAACCTTAGTGACAAATATACCGTTAGGATTTTCTTGTCCATTGATGAAGAATGTTTGAGCTAGTGGATCTCCAGCTCCTCCACCGTCGCCACCATCGCCGCCGCCGTCATCTTGAGGAGGTGGAGGTGGTCTATTAATAAGAGTAAGCCTTTGCTCGATTCGAGTATTTCTAACTGTCCTTTGTCGAGTTTCTAGAACTCCAGAAGAAGTAAATACATTTGATGTTTTAGATAATGCGTCATTATCATTTCCACCTGTAATATCTAGAAGTTTAAATAATTTACTGCCTGTCCGGAATTTAAGAGATGAATTACTTGGAATAATAAACGATCCAGTGAGTTGTCCTTCAGCATTACTAATTAGGTCAGTTGCTCCACTTGGATGAGAAGTATTATTTGTGTAAGTATTTCCATCATCACCGCGGCGTCTTGACCATGTTTTGAATGTCTCACCTCGAGTATATGCATCAATTGCAATATCATTGAAATATGAGAAATGCTTAGTATTAGGTCTTAATCCTTCGGCCTTAAAGAATACTTTCTTTGATCTCATGAATGGAATGATTTGTACATCAATAACTTTATCAGCAATAACTTCTCTTCGAGTTGTTACACTACCTCTAACAGTAACTGTATTACCACTCGGTCGGCCGATCCAGCTATTTCTCCATGCACCAATACTGTTAACTACTCGTGATCCACCATTTACAATCTTATTGACATTAACGATTACGTCGGGAGCATATCTAGTTTCAACCCATTCATCAGATGCAGGTGATAGTCTCATTACTCCGTTGTGAGTAATAACTGCGAATGGATTAACATTAAGTGTTCCTGTTGCTAGATCTTGATTAACAAATTCTTTTTGTTCAGCAATAGGAAGAATTACTAGATCACCTTTAAGAGTGGTTGAAGTTCCTGCGTCTGCAGAATCAAAAAGCATTCTAACATTTCTAACATGTTGTTCAGGTGTAAGTACACCTTCGAGATCATCAATGACTGCTCTATATTCGCCTCTATCGATTGCAGAGAAGCTATAGTCTTTAAAGTTATCAACCAAGAAACCTGCTTTTGTTCTTGCATTTCCTGAAGAATCTAGAACAGAAAGACTTGATGTGTTGAGCTCTAAAAGACTTAGAGTAGTTAGTTCTTGAAGAGTATCAATTCTTTGCTCAAGCTCAGCGATATCTGACATTGTAAATCGCTTATTAGGAATGATTGCAGTAGATAGATCTGACTCATTCAGTGTAAAAGGATTCAAGTCGATATTCATAAGAAGCATAGAGTTTGTAGTAACAGCCGGTTGTTCGGGATCTAGATCAGAAACACCAGTCAATACTTCGACTTTGCCGACTTGATACCCTGCAGAATTTTTTCTTGTGCTTTCAGCCGTTGCTACTAGCCTATCTCGCCTTGGCATAAAGTAAGTGATATCGCCAGTGAATGTTTCAGTGTTTGTTGGGAGAAGATTAATAAGCCCAGCACCGCCACCACCGTCAGAATCATATCCGTGACCAATCCCACCGAGAAGAGATCCAGTCTTAGTTGCAACAGGTCTGAAGTCAGCTACATCTCTTAGAGGAACTGACTGTCCATCATTTTGCTCGTATGTAGGAATATCTTTATATGGAACTGTTGCAGCAGGATATGATGTAACATCAAAGAAGTTTCCACTAGTATGAGTGAAGTGTTTAAATCTTACATAGATATCGCCTGCCGGCGCAGACAAGCCACCTTTAAGAATAAGTTTACCGAATCCATAGTAATTATCTCTTTGACCATTATCTAGTATCCAGTTCTGAGAAATGTCAGCGCCATCTGAATCTGTAATCTTTACTGCATCAAGACTAAAGATGTCAGTTTTGTCTAGATCAATAAACTCCTGACCAGCGGAATCAACATTCGCGTCTGTAGGCCATGTAATAGTGATATTGGTATCATTAAGAACTTTAGTACGTACAGTAGGAGAAGGCTTACTTACTTTGGCCAGAATTTCTAGAGTTTTACTTGCTGATGCACCAGTAACGTTAAACGCAGTCTGTGATGCATCTGTAAAAGTAATAGTAGGAGACTCAATAGGTCCATCGGTTGGAGCAATAATCCATTGACCGGTATTCTCGAAAGTTCCTGATGTTACGGACACACTGGCAGTTGAAGCTCCAGCGCCGTCAGTCGCGACAGTGTATCTTTCTTGAACCGAGATAGCGTCATATGAAGTACCTGTTTGTGTAGGTCTGACTCTTGGTAGAGGAAATAGCAAATCGTTTTGTGCAGTATTTACTAGTTGAGCTACACCATCTACAAGGTTAATATCAAAGTAAGAAGTTGCGCTTGTTCCGATTGACTTGGCAGATCCAAATGATTTACCAGCGGCCATGCGAATATCGAAAAGATAATACCGATGGAATGCACCATCTTCTTCTACTGCTCTAACTCTACATGTACCTAAGAAGTCACCGCCATAAGTTATAGCAGATCTAATCTCAAGTCTTTCAAATGCTGAGATATTAGGAAGACCTTTATTAGTGCCGCCTAACACATAGTTTCCGTATTGCACAACTACAGCTTCATTTTGAATCGCTACTGTTTCTTGTGCTTTTGATACATTAATTTTTTCAGCAGGCATTTCTAGGCGGTAACCATCAATATAGACAATGCCATCAGTTACTTCAAGCTCTAGAGTTGAATCGTTGAGATCATTGAATTTAGCATTAAAGGGTTTGACAATATAGTCGCCAGACTCTTCTTTTGTTCTTAGTGCTAAAGTATCATTGAGTATGTTATAAGAGTTTGCTGTAGTAGTAGTGTCAGTAATTCTACCACCGTTAACTTTAGTCAAGAATATAAAGTTCTCACCAGAAGAAACTTGGTCTCTAGTTGTTAGCACAAGCCTAATGCGGTATCTATCAGCACCAGGAGCAGCGATGTTAGGAACAGCACCTTGATTATCATAGAGCGCAGTATCATCATCAATCGACACTACATCTTCTACAAGCTTAAATCCTACATCGAAAGTTCCATCAAGCGTGTATTTAGCTAAGTCAATTTGCTGTTTTTCGCAGAATACAAAATGCCCTTGTGCAAAGAAAACACCTTCTGCAATTGAGAACCGAAGGCCTTGACCGGATGCACCAGATGAAGCAGTAATCATATCATATGCTGAGCCTAGTCCAGCATTTTGTAGAGTATTACTGTTTCCAATAGTAACCGGCGATGAACCTGAAGTACCAGCTGACGTAGAAACATACTGAACAATGAGTGTATCAGGATCTGAACCAGTAGCTGGAATCACTTCTAGTACTTTAACAATAAGCTGTGGGTTAGGAGATGCTACTGTAAAGTCTTTACCGATAATATCTGCGGTGTTAGTCGGCAGTTGTCCTCCAGCAAGCTTAACAAAATTGACATTGCTTAAAGTTAAACCTCCGGGCTTAACCATCCCGCCTTCTCTAAAGATATTATTTCCAAATCTTTCAACTTCTTTTTGGATAATAGTTTGAAGCTGCGTAAGCTCGCGAGCTTGCAACGCTTTACCCGAATTAAATAGAATTCGATGGTAATTATCGCTATCTCGAAAGTCGTCTTTATATGTTGTATTGAACGTAGTTGTAGTTAGATTTGTTGCCATTCTTTACACCGTTATGATAACTTTAATATCTTCTGTCTGAGCTGACGACCGAATAACACGAGCCCGGTTTTCAATATAGAGTACATCACCTGAGTAAGCATCTACTGAAGAGTATTTATCTCCGCTATCAATAGTGGCTGAGCCAGATCCAGATCCCGTGATCGTTTCGCCGTCAGAAAACACACCGGCGATGCTATTACTATTTTGATGGAAGAAAATCTTATTGCCATTTGCGCTATCGAGTTCATCAACAAAGGCTGTAGCTCCAGATGTTCCACCAGTTATAACTTCATCTACAGCAAATCCAGCAGCAGATATTGTAGTTGTAATTGTCATAAACCTTGAAGCTTTAGAGCTATTGCCAGTAAATCGAGGTCCTGCCACAGCGCTATCAGTCAAGTCTAAGTTCTTTAAAAGAAGGATTTGTCTAAAATCGTTAGTAATATTAAATGTGTCACCTTCTGCACCAGAAGGTTTAATGTTAAACATCACTGACGATGATTTCAAATCTTTAATAGATGAAACACCGATTCCTTCTGCCGTAGATAGGATAGGTCTTAGGCTAGCATTTCCACTCACTGTTGCACTAGCATAATCATATCCAGATCCTAATCCGCCAGATTCATTATCCATTTCAACTTTGACGATTGTTCCGCCAGAAATTGTTGCAGTCGCTGAAGCTCCAGATCCATTCCCTCTGATTGTAATCGCAGGAGCTGTAGAATAACCACTACCACCATTTACAATGTCAAATCCTAGGATAGCACCTTTCCTTGCAGTGTTTTGAACATTCAACTGTTGCAATTCAAAAGCATTTGCTGATGAAGAATCAATCGTTATGTTTTGAACCGGTAAGAAACTGGATGAAAGAAATGTACCAGCTCTAGAAGCAGAGATCGCATACATTAGTTTCCAAACATAACCATCTGAAGTTTTAAACGCTTCAACCTGATTAACTCCGGCATCGGTGAAGCTAGGTTTTACAATAGATGGGTTAGCTGTACCAGTTGCATCTTTACCTTGTTGTAGGCAAATGTAAATCTCTTGATCTTCAGTCATTACATAATATACGTTTGTAGGATAACCAGTTAGATCATCTCTCCAGGCTGAATATATTGTACCTGAGGTCCAGTTATTTCTAGGGATAACAAATGAAGTACCTGTAATTTTTTTGACCGATTGCAAGTTTGATCGTGCTTCTCTCTCTTCTTCTAGAGATCGAATTGGAGTGATGACAGTGTCGGAGCTATCATAAGCATCAGCTTTACCAATACCAATAAAGTATTCGTTGGTATCTGTGCCGTCAGTAACTTCCTGAAACAGAAGATCTGCAAATTTTTGTTTTAATGAGTCTGTTGCTATCGCTACCATATTATGCCACCGTTGTTACTGATTGGTTGCCTACGAGGAACCAGTTGGAACCATCCCATATACATTGTGCTCCTTCGTTTTGAGCAATTGCGAAACTATTATTGGTACCAAAACTTGTAGGCGTAATTGTTGCGGTACCGGCACCTTTGTTTGTAAAAATTTTATATTCTCCAGTTGTTGTTCCATCTGGAAGTCCTACTGCAATCGCTGTACCTTTATTACAAATGATATAAGTTGCAGATTGAGATGCATTACCATCCGCGCTAATCTCAACAGCTTCTAAAGCTAGCTTGCTAACTTCAACCGAACCGGTGCCTTTAGAGTTGAGATTAAGATTAACATTTGTATCTCCACCCGATGCATTAACTTGAGGATTATTGGAAGTTGCAGCGTTAATGATTGTTACTTCATTTACAGCAGATGATGTAGCAGTAAACTTAATAAGCTCATTGCTGTTTGCGTCGTTGATTGCAGTTGTAACTTTCGGAGTAGAAAGAGATGGACTGGTCAGAGTTTTATTTGTAAGAGTCTGAGTGGCTGTATCAACTACAATAATGCCTGTAGCATTTGGAATCTGCACTTGTCTATCGGCTGTAGGGTTAACTGCAGTCAAACGAGTTTCATGCGCGTCTGTAAGAGCACCTTCAAAAACAATTGCACTATCTTCAAATGATATTTGAGAAGCTAGCACATCGCTATCTCCACCAATTCTTTGATAAATTTCTACAAAATTCTCATTAATTTTTGACCCGGCAGATCGCAGTGTATCTCCGGTTCCATCATTTGCTGCTGTGCCAATTGCGATGTTTTGTCTAGTCATCATTCCACTCTTTGGTTTATGTTATTTATATCGTCGAGTCGCTAGTATAGCGTGTAAACATGTCATTATCCATAGTTTCTAGCGTCAAAGACATATCTGGTCCCGCTGAATCCGGAGATGCACTATCATCCAGTGTAAACGAATTAGCGCTTAGCAGTGTTGCAATCGTAGGATAGAAGTTTGATAGTTCACCGGCATTCATACCCGAAGTAGTATATAGAGAAACAATTTGATTTACACCAACTCTGAAAGCTTGTGCTGTTGCGCCAGAATCGATAAGAGCTGTAAGTTCAGTACTTTGACCAAATGGAGATAATGCAAATTCAGATGATATAATAAATCCTTCACCGGTGTCAGAGTCTATCAATCCAGTAGCATCAATAGATAAAATAGCTTCTTCAATTGATGCTACCTGTCCAGCAAAATAAAATCCGGCAGGGTGTACAAACTTTTTATACAGCGATTCGTAGTCTTGAGTTGATATACCAACTTTAAGCAAGATAGAAAAGATTTGATATAGTTCATTGTCTTGAATAAATTTTTGAGAATCAAATCCAGTCTGTGATTCTCCTACAATAAAGATCTGATCTTTTGGATATTCTACAGTAACTACTTCATTGAAGAAACCTCTAAAAAATCCTTCAATTGATACGAGTGTACCTTTTGATCTATAGAATGACGCAAGGAGCGTGGCCATAAGTCTAGGATTTTGGAAAAACGTAGAAGCTTGTAATCCATTTCCAATTTCTTTAATCAGCTCATCTAGATATTCAATTTCAGTTTCTGCTATATCTCTAACATGGTGCAAATCTTTAATTGCTGTAGAAAAAGCTTGAGTACCATCACTATCTAAGAACTCATAGTATTTGTCAAGCAAAGTAAGAAGCTGAGGATTTTCTTGTTCATAAAACGACGGTACAACTTCACCTACTTTAGATGTAGTAAGTGTTACGTCACGTCTATTTTTATCTTTTACCGTATGGCTCATGAGCTCAATGTGTCAGCTGTGTTTTGATAGTCAATTGTAGCAATAGCAGAAGATAAATCATTTATCTTCATGATATAGTTACGCAGAGGCTTGATTGTCGATTGATTTGCTGGTATAGCAGAAACTTTAATATTATCTCCGTTATATCCTGAAATCTGAATTCCAACGATTGATACTTTTTCTTGACTAGGTATATATGAACCTACGTTATCTTTTACAACTTCACCGGTAGATAGATTAACCAATTCTAATTTAGTATCTGATAGTTTATTTCTAAAGAAAACGAGAGATCCATCGGCATCAAGAAATGCTGAAGAAGTTACACTATGAACAACATCATCTGCAGCGGCAATCTTTATTGGAAAGTCGACTGCTACATCTGAAAGAATATTTAAAGTCGGAGTAATTCTTTGTTCAATTTTAATATCTATTGACGAGTTAAGAATAGCTGGTGATAGATCATCAATTTTTGCTAGTAGTTGAGATCTTCTAAGAGTTGCACCAAATCTATTTAAATCAGTGGCAAAGAAGTCATTAATTAGTTTTTGCACAGCAAACTGAGTTGTTTCAAGCGTGTCACCTGTCAAATCCGGATCAAAGTTAAACGACGTAGTCGTTTGAATAAATGATTCGAGTGGATCTGCAAACACGGTATCGATAGATACAACCGCTAAGTTATCAGATAGCTGAGTCTTAATAGAGTTCTTTACTTGAGTTTGTACTGATGCTGCTACACCGTCTTTGAACTTAAGAGCAACAAAAACATTTCCATAGATAGGAGGAACATTATCATTACCTCCCCATGAAATAACGTCTTCAACAGTAGATGAATGCCTTTGAAGAATAATAGCTTTATAGTCTTCGGCCGTGATCAGTCTTTGTTGTGTAGCAAAAGCAATCGGCGCGTTAGATTTTATAGAAGTAACAGATTCTTTCTCGTTTCCACCGCCAGAATTTGATACGGTTGTAGAAGTAATGTTAAAGTCGGTGCCACCAACACTTATTTGGTTGTCTGATACAAACACTGTTCCGTTATTAGCGACGGCACCTTTTGCAGAAAGATATTGAATTACGATCTTACTTCCTGCGGCAGGTGATTTACCAAGCACGTTTCCATCGCTAAATGTAATTTCATAAAATCCGTTTGGCACTTCTCTAACAATAAACACAGTAGAGTTATCATTAATTCTAACTGAATTTTGAATATCTGTATAAGTATCGAACGATGATGAAGTAACACTATCAAATACTTTAACATTAATTGTAGAAGTATCAATTGTTGGGTCTGGTATAATATAAATTTGTTCATCGGCTACATCACCGACAATAAATGTTTTTGTTTTAAGAGTACCTTCTTTTAGAGTAATATCTGTGCTACCGTCGGCGTCTGCAAATGTAAAAGTACCGGATCCATTATTTGTTCCAATATACTTCTCTAATGTCATGAATGTATATGACACATCATCAATACTAGAACTGAAAGTACTATACTGTGGTAGTGTGATTGCACTCACCGAAGTATTTGTTGTTGTAACTGACAAGTTTACTACTGCGCTAGAAGAAGTTTTTGATCTAGGATAATATCCAAGAGATTCTGCGTGAGAAACTACAGACGATCTAAGCTGTGCAGAATTGAGAAAGGATTCATTCAATCCAACGTTTGCAATCAATCCATTGAGGTGTGTATTGTAAGCTAAAACATCGAGGATATTGGACAATCCGCTCGCTTCAAAATTATAATCAGCAAATTCTGATTGTGCTTTTAAGTATGTTTTTAAATTGTTTTTGATCTGATCAAAGTCAAGATCAGATGATTGAATAAGTGTCATTATCTCAACCTCGCGAGTGATACAGAAAGTTCAATAACTTCTTCCGTGTTTATTACTTGGAACCTAACGTAAACTCTTACACTGTTTTGGTCAGGAAGAAGATTAACTTTGATTCCTAATACGATTGCTCGTGGCTCTTCGTTATTAATCGCCGTGGCAATTCTATCTTTTATTTCTAATTCATCGAAATCTTCTGACAAAGAAAAAAGAAAACGATTTAGATCTCCTCCAAAGTACGGTGCAAATGGTTTTTCGCCATGATTCGTTAGAAGTAGATTTTTTACAGCCTGCTTAACTGCAGCTCCATCAGTTTTTTTAAAGATGTCTCCACTAGGCTTATTGACAAAAGACAGATCTATATCAGCATACGCTCGACTTCTCGAGGTAATGATAGGTCTAACGGATAAGTTACCGTCTTCTTGTGAAAATACTCTTGCCATGTTTCTATTTATACCACTTCGAGGTAGAATGCATTAATGGATTGGCGGCCAGTATCTGTAGAAGTTACTGTCTGTGATGTAATAGCTCCACTGTTGTGAATCTTATATCCGTACTTAGGATCACCAATTGTGCCTGTGCTAGTGTTGATTGTTATATCAGTGCCTGCTAATGTCGGATTCTGCCCACTATATCTTCCACCGAGACCAACAACAAAAACACTTACTGGAATCACGTTTGTAGTATCAACGGTGTGGCTTATTGTAGTTGACGAATTGAATGTCATACCGTTCTTTGTATAAAAATTGTCAATCGCTATATCTGGTCGGAATACTACTATAGCGATTGAAGTATATGAAGACTGTCGGTTTGTTAACGTTAGAGTAGATCCCGGTTCATTCGCATTTAATATTTTCACAAATGAATTCGATTGGACATATGCAAATGATGGTGAAGTATTTTCTCTATCATTGTGACCTACCGCAAGCGTCCAACCTGATGGAGCTTCTACTGAATTGAGATCTGAATTAGAAGAGATTGTTGTGTCATCAGTAAAAGCCCACAACACCGCTATATCTCCTTCTTGCGCAGTAGAAGGTATAGTAACTTGTCTAGTTGTTGCCGGAGTTGCTGGCATTTCTACAAATGCATCAGCAACATAAGTCAGTGATGACACTGCTGTGTTGTCCGTTGTAACTTCCATAACTCTCATATTAGAAGAAGGTACCGCATCATAACCAGAACTGCTAGACACTTGCCAATTAGAGCTGCGGTTTAGATATACGGTCGATCCAGAATACGCGCCCATCTTTAGAAAGTATGTTACTGGCTCTGTAGTATTAGGCCTGTCTACAATGTGATTAGCTAGGACCTGCGTTAGATACCCTCCCGACGTACCATCAGCATCATACGGATGGACAGATGATGTAGCTCGAGACCTGCCATTATACTCATCTCCTGCTCCGATTTTAGTCTCGACTCCACCAACAGATCTTATAAGAAATAGTTTAGTTTGATAAGCGCTTGTTCCTAAAGTCACCGCAAAGTCAATGTATATCTCGCTATTCGCATACTTCGGAGTAATAGTTACTGTAATGCCGGTAGAGGTTGATGTGTCTACTCCACTTGTTGTCCTAAACGCCATCACTCCGCCCGTTCCACTATGTTTAACTTGAACGACTGTACCTGCCGATTTAGTGAAATCATTTGAAATGACATTGTCAAGAGTTGACTCTTCTTCTAGATGACGAAAGTTTTCATCAAGCTCTGCATATGTAAGTGCACTGCCCTTGACAGACCTTTTTGTAATTGTCATAAGTATTCTCCTACATAACTATTAAGATCATCATCTGGATTGTCCGCAAAATAACCTCGTTCAGAATATGCAAATAAATCTTCTTCAGCTTCAGTTAATGGCTCAAGAAATACATAACACTGATCAATCAATGCCTGCTTTGCAGTAGGATCTGTTTCAGCTGCAATAAGTCCTAATAGTGTTGCGTAATCCGGTTTTGCCATGTTATCCTGCTATTACGTTACCTGATCCACTAGACGATGCATTACCGGGCCATGAGCCGTGGCCACCAGTGCCATCACCAATCCTGTGCACACCACGTCCATTTACAATCACTTTACTCGATCCTCCAGTTGCAGGGTCACCACATCCAGTAGCATCTCCAATTCGTACGGTATTTGCACCATTTGTTATTACATTGCTCGATCCACTGGCATAAGAAGTCTTATGAAATGGATTAGGCGTAGGACTTGCGTGTCCTATGTGGCTGTCTGTTCCGACTCTTGATACACCCGGCATTAAGTTCCTCTTGATCCTACAGGTTTGCATTCATATTCTAAAGTATCCCAATTGCCGTCTGGAGGTATAGCTACATATGCAGTCAGCATATCTCTACACTCCGCTTCTTTTTCAAACCACTGTACGTCTTGTTCCACACAAGTGCTTCCCAAGCAAGCGGTCAGTAATATATGCCAAATTATTTCCATTAGTTTAACAAAATCTTTCCTGATGTTGTGGTTGTTTGATCGCCAGTAACCGAAGTTGTCTGACCATCATTATAAGTTTCTGTTACTGATCCTGTTATAGTTTCAGTAACATTGCCGCTTACGGTTTCAGTTACATTGCCGGTTACAGTTTCAGTTACATTACCTTTGACAGTTAAGTTCAAATTACCGTCAACTGTTATTTCCATATCGCCTGTAACATATAGCTTATCGTTACCGGTTACAGTTCTAAATCCATTCTTATGATGTGTTACAACATCTCCGTTTGGATGCATTTCGAGAAACGTGCCGGACTTATGATAGATATGAATTCTTTCATAGCCAGTTATATTTCCTTCTCCATCACTATCATGCGAATCATCGATTTCAATTACATGTCCACGCTGTGTTTCATGTACCTGATTCATAGGGTATATTGTATTATACGGAGAGTCTGGCTCGTCAAATGGCTTGCCGTCTGCTACCTTTGTAGGTTGAGTGCCGGCTGATTTTTTTCTTTCAACTAAAGTATTTGTACCACGTGTAAGTTGATTCGTAGATCTACCTCCAGGTGATTCTTCTTCATACTTTGGCATACTTCCTAGTACAAGAGGAAGCTGTGAATTCTTTCCATCTAAAAATACACCAAAGACTCGAGCATTTACTTGGATTCCGGTATGTATTCCTAAACCGTTTGTTCCACCTTCTGTTACTGGTAGTACTGTCTGTGCAAAAGGTAATTGCTCGTCTAATATTTCGGTGCCGTGTACACCCATAATCCTAACTTTAATACGACCAAGCTCAATAGGATCCTTTACGCTTACTACCGTTCCTACGAACCAGCGTGTTTCATCTCCATAAAAATCTTGATAACGACTAGGAATCATCTCTTATAGTTACCTATCTTAACGCATGTAAGTGCGAGGTCGTATGTTTCTTTTTTAAACATGTGTCTGGTAGAATAAATCAAATAGTCTCCTGATTTCTTAGCGTCAATCTGGTTTTCACCTTTACCCGGCTCTGGATTCGAGACGAGAAACTCAACTCTTAAATTATTTCCAATCGTTGCATGAGAAGTACCATCAATAAAATCGACACCATCTACAATAATAGTTAGTGGATTCTTTTTTAAAGCGTTATCCATAGCTCTGGAAATAATATCTAATTTGTATTCAGCAGTATTTCTTGTTTCACCAAAGCTCAGCTTGAATTCTGTATCTTCATCAGTTTCTCTGTATGCACCAGATCCTCTTAACTGTGCTATAGTTCTCGTACTATGTTTATTAAATGATTTATTGTCATGCACATACTTTTCTGAGAAAGCATAGTTAGATTGATTTTGAGACATAACTCCAGCTGACACTAAAGGCTTATAAAGATCTTTGACAACATCAAAGTGAAATGATTTTTGTTTGTCATTGATAGTTTCAACATATTCATATCTTGATCCAACCAAACCTTTTTGAATAACTGTAAATAAGTTTTCCATATTATTTGAAAAATTATGGCTTTTAATTGATCTTCTTCTCACATCAGGTTTTACAGATTTTGTAGCTTGAGATGAATACTTATACGTCATTTCCGCGTTAATTACTGGAGATGATAGTATTGCTCCAAGATCTCGGTATTGAATCGTATTTCCTACAAGAGTCGAGTATACGTAAAAAGGATAGCCATCATTTGTTGTAGTTCTATTAGCAATCCATTTCAATGCCTGTGAA